>Ga0315554_1002038_pt1 | contig 11850 bp, 11 predicted proteins | sample SalMarSW160370MG_FD_202114 | JGI IMG/M metagenome (GOLD analysis project Ga0315554, IMG submission 202114) | Salt marsh sediment microbial communities from the Plum Island Ecosystem LTER, Massachusetts, United States - Salt Marsh Sediment SW1603-70 ... | reverse complement strand
GGTGTCTCCTCGCTCCGGGAAGCGTCCCGGGACGATGAGCACCGTAGCTCACCTCCCTCTTCGAGTACTTTTCTTACGTGAGGCAACGATCCCGTTTCGAGTACTTTTTTGGTGAGGCAATGCGCGGCCTGTGATGGGCCGGTCCGATCCGTTAGGATGGAGCGGACGTGCGTTGGAGAGAGGCCCGGCCTCTTGCGGGAGTGCCGGGACGGAGCCGGCAGAAAGGCCATGAGTCAAGGAGGAGCAAAACGTGCACGCGACGATCCAGAAGCCTCTCGAGGAGATCCTGAGCGCCCTCGAGGAGGGAGAGAAAGTCATGGTCGTCGGCTGCGGGAATTGCGCGGCCAAGGCCAAGTCCGGCGGTGAGCCGGAGACGCAGGCGATGGTGGAAAGGCTGCGAGCGAGCGGCGTGGCGGTCACGGGCTGGGCGGTGCCTCCCGACGGAGGTTCCCTGTGCAAGCTCTCCGCCACGGAGAAGCTCCTGAACGAGGACCACAGAGCGGAGGCCGAGGCCGCCGATTCGTTCCTCGTCCTCGCCTGCGGGCAAGGGGTCCACACGGTCATCGATGCCACGAAGGCCGGGATGGTTCATCCGGGCTGCGATACGATCTTCGGCGGCGAGACAATCAGCGAGAACGCGATCACCGAGTACTGCTCGCTGTGCGGGGAGTGCGTCCTGGAGAACACCGGCGGTCTCTGCCCGGTCACGCTGTGCGCCAAGTCGCTGCTCAACGGACCGTGCGGCGGCGCGAAGGACGGGAAGTGTGAAGTGGACCCGGAACGAGACTGCGGATGGCATCTCATTTTCGAGCGTCTGAAGCAGCTCGGCAGGACCGACCTGATGCTCAATTACCAACCTCCGAAGAACTGGCTGCGCTCGGGGTCGCCGCGAAGCCTGGTCATGACGGGGAAGCGCGTCGACTTCGCCTTCGCGAACCAGAGGGCGTCCGCCTGGTCCGGCACGGACGAGCCGCCCGAGGACATGCGGAAAGGGGATGACGCATGAAGCTCTCGACGCGATTTTCCGAGGGGCGGTTCGTCGTGACGGGGGAGGTCGGACCTGCGAAGGGCGCCCGTGCCGCCGACGTGCTCGAAGGCGCCAAGCTCATGGCCTCCGCGGTGGACGCGGTCAACGTCACCGACAGCCAGAGCGCCGTGATGCGGCTCGGCTCGATGGCCGTTTCGCATCTGCTGAAGCAAGGGGGGATCGAGCCCGTCTTCCAGTTGACCTGCCGAGATCGAAACCGGATCGCCCTGCAGTCCGACCTTCTGTCCGCCGCTGCGCTTGGGATCGAGAACGTGCTCTGCATTACGGGCGACCACATGGTCCTCGGCGATCATCCCGAGGCGAAGAAGGTCTTCGACCTCGACTCGGTGCAGTTGCTCGCCGCCGCCAGGGGCCTGAACGAGGGCCGGGACCTGGCCGGCCACGAGCTGGAGGACGCGCCGAATCTCTGCCTCGGCGCCGTCGTCAACCCGGGCTCCGACGATTCGGAAATGCAGCTGATCAAGATGCGGAAGAAGATCGATGCGGGAGCGGAGTTCTTCCAGACCCAGGCGGTCTTCGAGCCCACCGTGTTCGCCCGGTTCATGGAGAAGGCGCACAAACTGGGCGTCCCGGTCATGGTCGGCATCGTGCCGCTGAAGTCGGCCGGGATGGCGCATTACATGAACAAGAGCATCGCCGGGGTCAACGTGCCGGATCGGATCATCGGCCGGATGAAGGAGACGGCGAAGGAGGACCGGAAGAAGGTCTCGGTCGAGATCGCGGCCGCGCTGGCGCGAGAGATGAAGGGCATGTGCCAGGGCGTGCACCTAATGCCTCTCGGGTGGGACGACGTCGTGCCCGAGATCGTGGAGGCGGCCGAACTCAGGTGAGGCGGACCGAAGGAACGGTTCAGTCTCCCCCACCCTCCGCGAACGGCGGCCGCAGCACGGTGGCACGATCGTTGGTCGAGAGGAAGACGTTCTGGGTCAGCGTCATCGCTCCGCTCGGGCAGACGTCCTGGCAGAGCCCGCAGAAGCAACACTTCCCCAGGTCCACTTGCGGGTAGCTCTTGGGGTACGTCTCTCGTTGGTCTTCGGGTGCCACGACCATCTCGATCGCCCGGTTGGGGCAAACCCGCGCGCACAGGCCGCAACTCGTGCAGCGGTCGACGTCGTATTCGTGCTCGCCGCGATACCCCTCCGGAATCGGAATCGCTTCGTGCGGGAATCGGACGGTCATCGGCCGTGAGAAGAGGTTCTTGATCAGCTGTGGGATGACTCCGAGCGCCATATCGATTACCGATCCATGTCCGCCGGACAGATGTTCAGGCTCCAGTAGATGGCCGGGACGTCGGCCACTTCGGCTCCAACGAGCAGGTGCTCCAGCACGGGGATCATGTGCAGCAGGTCGGGACCTCTGATCTTGCACCGGTAGGGATGGCTCTCTCCAACGCTCCTCATGTAGACGGCCGCCTCGCCTCGGGCGATCTCGTTGCGGACGTAGACCTCGCCTTCCGGGATCTTCCCGGCGACCCGGGGCTTGACGGGCGGCAACTCCTCCGCGGGGAGCCGGTCCAGGGCCTGACGGATGATCTTGATCGACTCCTCGATCTCCTCCCCTCGGACGATGGACCTGGCGTAGGCGTCTCCCTCCTCGCGAACCGGGATGTCGAAGTCGAGGTCATCGTAGACCTCGTAGGGAGCGTCTCTCCTGACGTCGGCTGCCAGCCCCGAGGCTCGCAACACCGGGCCGGTGGCTCCGAGTCGGAGGGCGTCGTCCAGCTCCAAGACGCCGACCCCTTGGCATCTCGCCGAGATGGTCTTGCTGTCGTACGCCTCGAACTCGCGGACCATCGTCTCCATCTTGACGAGGAGATCCTCGATCCGCTTCTTCGTCCCGTCGGGGAAGTCCCTTCGGACGCCGCCGGGACAGATGTACCCGGCCGGGTAGACGCGGCCACCGGTGACGAACTCGAACAGGTCGAGGACGTAGTCTCTGTATCCGAACGCGACTTTGAAGCCCGTATCGAAGCCGAGCGCCTTGGACAGGACCCCGTACCAGATGATGTGGGACTGAATGCGCGACAGTTCCGCCATGATCACCCGGATGTACTTCGCCCGATCGGGGATCTCTTCCCCGTACAGCCTGTCCACGGCCTCCGCGTGGACCAGGTTCCAATTCAACGATTCGAGGATGCACAGCCTGTCTGAGAGCACGGCGTTCTGCATCGGGGTCCTGTACTCCATCAGCTTCTCGAACCCCCTGTGCAGGTATCCCGGGTCGGCCCGAGCCGCCACGACCTCTTCCCCCCGGATCGTCAGCTTCACGCCGAAATTGCCCGACCCGGGATGGACGGGGCCGAAGTAGAGATCGTAGCCGTCGCGGGCCTCGATTCCTTCCGCGATCTGCTCAGTCCCAGTACCCCTGCTCGCGAGGGTTTGCCTCATCGTAGAACTCCTTCCTGACGTAGTCTCTCCAATCGAAGTCCTTCCGAAACGGCGGCGGACCGTCCCAGTTCTCCAGGAACAGCGGCGCCAGATCGGGATTCCCCGCGAACTCCACCCCGAACAGCTCGTGAAGCTCGCGTTCGTGGATCCCCGCGCTCGGTCCCCACAGCGGGACCGCGGAATCGACGGTCGCCTTCCCTCGGTCGATCCGCGACTTCACGGTCAAGAGCACCTTGTGGTCGTACGACCAGAGGTGGTAGGTGAGTTCGAAGGCCTCCTCTCCCGGCCAGTCGGTCACGGAGATCGCCGAGCAGTGATCGAACCCCTCACGTTTCGCGAACGCCAGGCACTCCCCAAGGTCCTGTTCCCCCACCGAAATCCAGACCGTTCCGTCCTCCGCGACCCGGGGCTCGATGTCGAATCGCGATCCGATCCGCTCCAGCAGCTCCGCCCGTCTCCGCTCGCTTTCCATGGCGGCCATCACATCTCCTTGACATGCTGGAAGATCTTCCCGCAGGCTTCGAAGACCGCTTCCGGCCTGGGAGGGCAGCCGGGGATGTACATCGTGATCGGCAGATGATCACTCAGCCGCTTGACCGTGTTGTACGAATCCCAGTACATCCCACCAGACATGGTGCAGGAGCCGAGGGCGAGGACGACCCTTGGCTCGGCCATTTGCTCGTAGATCCTCTTCGCTCTCTCGATGGACTTCAGCGTCTGATACCCGGCGATGAACAGCACGTCCGCGTGTCGCGGGGTGCCGGTGATAATCATCCCGAATCTTTCCATGTCCCATCTGGAGCCGACCAACGGGACCAATTCCGCGAAGCCGCATGAATTGAACCAGTTGAGGATCCATATGGCCTTGATAAGGATCTTCAACTCGGTGGCTTTCGTGGCCACGCGCGCCTCCTCTCGCCCCGGTTGCTTGATGTGCGTATGCACGATATCGGAAGGCCCCCGCGGGAGTCAACTCCATTTTCCAGATTGGCCCTGTCGTAGCTTCTCTGGCGAAGGACGGAATCCGGTGGCGCAGGGGCGGAATCGGCGCGAGTCAGGCGGGGCTCTGGGTGTCCACGCAGTCGAGGCTGGGCACCGCCAAGGGGCCCATTGAACTCCAGAGCCGGAGGCCTCGGCGCTGTGTTCAGGTTCGAGAAGGAGCGCAGATCGGAATCGTGCTGTCGGATCGACGGCTCGGTGATCTCCCGGCGTCTGACGCGGTCGTACAGGGCCGAGACCTTCAACGTGCCGCCCTCGATGAGCCGCTCGATCGGCCCGATGCACGACCTGCGGTAGACAGCGCAGAGCGGCTCGTAGTAGCCGCGCACGACGGGGACGACGACGTCGGCGCCTGCCGCTTGCTCCAGGAGGAACTCGACGAGGGAGGGCTCGACGTGCGGCATGTCGCACGCCGAGACGAACGCGAGGTCGGTCCGTGAGGCGGCCAGGCCGGCGTGGATCCCGACGAGCGGGCTGCGGACGGCGTAGCAGTCTTCTGTCATTCGAACGTCGTTGGGCAACTCGCCGAGGTCGCGGCCCGCGACGATCGTCTCGACGAACAGCGGACCGAGACGTCGGCACAGCCGATCGAGAATTCGTTCTCCTCCAACAGTGAGACGATGCTTCGGGAAACCCATCCGCTTCGCATCGCCGCCGGCGAGGAGGATCAGTGTCGCCGGTTCGCGGGTCATAGGCCGAGCCTCCAGCCGTGCGCGTAGACGTTCATCCGCGCTTCACGAACGAACCCGCAGAGACAGACGTTCAGTTCCTCGGCGAGTCGGACGGCGTCGACCGTCGGGGCGGAGACGGCGGCGGCGATCGGAATCCCGCATCGCGCGAGCTTGGCGATCATCCGCGCCGGGACGCGGGACGAGAGGAAGGCGAGCGAGCGAGCGAAGTCGACACGCTGTAGGAGCGCGATCCCGAGCGCCTTCTCGAGCGCGCAGGTCCGGCTGATGTCCTCTGCGAGAGCGACCAATCCGCTCGCAGAGGACACCGCCATCGCGTGGGTCCCGCCGGTCCGGCAGAAGACCTCTGCCTTCTCGACCACCTCGCACGCGACGGCGAGGATTCGCTCGGGCGTTACGCTCCAGTCGCTCTCGACCGGGGCGAGCTGAGCCGTCGCCGGCGGAGCCGATGCAGCGAGCTCGACCGAGAAGACGCCGCCCGCTTCACGGATCTCCTCGACGTCGTCCGGATCCCGGATGAGTCCCTCGGAGGCGAGGTAGCCGATCGCCCACTCCCGCAGGGCGCCGGGCGAACAGGTCGTCCGGATGAGGACTTCGCCATCGAGCTCGATCGCGACGTTCGCCTCCGCGACGAGCGTGTCCTCGACCGATTCGACCTCGCCTCCTTCTACCCGCTGGATACGCCTTCTCTCTACCGTGTCCATGTCACAAGCTTAACCGCAGAGGGCGCTGAGATGCGCAGAGTCAATCGCGAAGAGAAGCATCAAGCACAAGCCTGAACCATGAAGAGCATGAAGGTCATGAAGCTGATCGAAGCCAAAGGAAGCGACCCTCTTGACCTCCTTCTTGTGCTTCGTGTCCTTCATGGTGATCCTCTTCTCAGGGCTTCTCTCCGCGTTGCTCTGCGACCTCTGCGGTGAGTGCTTCTGACCTCTATTCCGCCCGTTCGAGCCGGCAGGCGGCGACCTTCAGCTCGGGGATCTTCGCCTTCGGATCGAGCGCGTCGTTGGTCAGGCGGTTCGCCGCCGCCTCGACGAAGTGGAACGGGATGAAGACCGAGCCCCGGGCGACGCGTTCCGTCGCGCGCGCGTTCGTGACGATCTCGCCGCGCCGGGTGACGACGCGGATCTTGTCTCCGGCGGAGACGCCGAGCCCCTCGAGGTCGGCCGGATGGATCTCCGCGTAGGGTTCGTTCACGTAGGCGTTCAACGCGCCGACCCTTCGGCTCATCGAGCCGGTGTGGAAGTGCTGGAGGATCCGACCGGTCGACAGGACGAACGGGTACGCGTCGTCGGGCAGCTCGGCGGACGGGGTGTACTCGACGGCGTGGAACCGGCCGAGCCCGCGGCGGAACGTCCCCTCGTGGAGGAAGACGGTCCCCGGATGCTCGTTGTCCGGGCACGGCCACTGGAGTCCGTCCGGCTCGAGCCGACCGTGGTGGATCCCCCCGTAGATCGGCGAGACGGACGCGATCTCGTCCATGATCGCCGCGGCGTCGGGATAGCGCATCGGGTACCCCATCCGCGTCGACAGGTCGCAGAGGATCTCCCAGTCGGGACGAGCCTCGCCGGGCGGATCGATCGCCTTGCGGACGAGGAGGACGCGTCGCTCGGTGTTGGTGAACGTCCCTTCCGTCTCGGCGAACGAGGCGGCGGGGAGGACGACGTCGGCAAGCCGCGCCGTCTCGGTGAGAAAGACGTCCTGGACGACGAGGAAGTCGAGCGCCTCGAGCGCCTCCTCGACGCGGTTCAGGTTCGGGTCGGAGATCATCGGGTTCTCGCCCATGACGATCAGGGCCTTGAGCCTCGCCTCGGCGGCGGCGTGCATCATCTCGACGACTGTCAGCCCGGCCTCCGGCGGCGGCGAGACTCCCCACGCCTTCTCGAACTTCGCCCGGACGTCGGGATCGGTGACCGGCTGGTAGCCGGGGCAGACGTTCGGCAGGGCCCCGAGGTCGCAGGCGCCCTGGACGTTGTTCTGCCCGCGGAGGGGATTGACGCCGGTGGAGGGCCTCCCGACGTTTCCGGTGAGCATCGCCAGATTGGCGAGCGAGAGGACGTTGTCGGTCCCGTGCGTGTGCTGGGTGATCCCCATCGCATAGACGATCGCCGTCGTCTCCGCGCCGGCGTAGATCCGGGCGGCCGTCGCGAGGTCCTCGGCCGGGATCCCGCTGATCTGCGCGGCGTCCTCGACTGAAAACCCTTCGAGGACGCCGCGTAGCCCGTCGAGCCCCTCGGTCCGCTCGGCGATGAATCCTTCGTCCTGCAAGCCTTCGAAGAGGATGACGTGCATCATCCCGTTGATCCACGCGACGTCGGTCCCGTTCCGCTGCCGGAGCCACAGGTCCGCGTAGCGGACCAAGTCGATCCTTCGCGGGTCGACGACGATCAGACGGGCGCCGTGATAGCGGACGGCCCGCTTGATCAGGTTGGCGATCACCGGGTGCGTCTCGGTCGTGTTCGAGCCGGTGACGAGGACGCAGTCGGCATGTTCGAGTTCGGCGATCGAGTTGGTCATCGCGCCGGAGCCGAACGCGGCGGCGAGGCCGGCGACGGTCGACGCGTGGCAGAGGCGGGCGCAGTGGTCGACGTTGTTCGTCCCGACGGCGGCGCGGGCGAACTTCTGAAACAGGTAGTTCTCCTCGTTCGTGCACGTCGCCGACGACAGGCCGCCGATCGCGTCCGGGCCGTGCTCTTCCTTGATCGCGGACAGCCGCTCCGCCACCTCGTCGAGCGCCTCGTCCCACGTCGCCTCGACGAACGCGCCGTCCCGCTTGATCAACGGCCGGGTCAGCCGGTCGGGCGCCTGGACGTACGTGTGGCCGAACCGCCCCTTGACGCACGTCGAGCCGAAGTTGGGGACCGCGTCCGAACCGGTAACGTTGACGATCCGCCCGTCATGCACCCAGAGGTCGAGCTGACAGCCGACGCCGCAGTAGGAGCAGGTCGTCTGCACCGGCGCCATCTCCCATCGCCGCGGGGGGCGGTCCTCCAGCTTCTCTCGGATCGCCCCGGTCGGGCAGAGCTGGACGCATTCGCCGCAGCCGTCGCAGGCGGACGCCCCCCAGCCGTCCGGTCCGGCGGTGACCACCGCGTCGAGGCCGCGGTGGGCGTAGCTGAGGACCCCCTTCCCCTGGATCTCGTCGCACGCCTTGACGCAGCGCTCGCAGAGGACGCACTTGCTCGGGTCGTAGACGAGGACCGGCGACGTCGCGTCCTCCTCGGGGAGATCCTGGAGCGGAGGCGCGTAGCGGCGCGTCCGCCTGTCGAGACCGTAGCGGTAGGCGAGGTCCTGAAGCTCGCAGTGGCCGGCCGACTCGCAGACGAGGCAGTCGCAGTTGTGCTCGGCGAGGAGGAACTCGATCAGTCCGCGGCGGTCGGCCTCGAGCCCGTCGTCGAACGCGGTGATCGCCAATCCGTCGGTCGTCTCGAGCGTGCAGGCGGTCGTCGTCCCCGGACGTCCGCCGACCTTGACGAGGCAGAGGCGGCAGCCCCCGGTCGGGGTCAGCCGCGGGTGATAGCAGAGGCCGGGGATGTCGAAGCCGTTCCGCCGGGCGACGGCGAGGACGGTCTCCCCCGCCTCGGCCTCGATCCGGCGGCCGTCGATGGTGATCGTGACTTGCGTCATGATCCCGCCCCCCGCATCACGGCGCCGAACGGGCACGCCTTGAAGCAGGCGCCGCATCGGATGCAGAGCGCCTGGTCGATGGCGTACGGCGGCTCGCCGGGCGTCCCCCGAGCCGCCCCGGTCGGGCAGACCTTCGCGCACTGGTCGCAGGCCCTGCACGCCTCCGGATCGATCGCGTACGACGAAGCGAGGGCCTCGCAGACCCCGGACGGGCAGATCCGGTCCTCGATGTGCGCCAAGTATTCATCCTCGAAATGACGGAGGGTCGACAGGACCGGGTTCGGCGCCGTCTGTCCGAGCCCGCAGAGCGCAGTCGACTTCACCAGACCGGCCAGCTCCTTCAATCGGTCGAGGTCCTCGAGCGTCCCCTCCCCGTCGGTGATCCGGACGAGGATGTCGCGCATCGTCGGGATCCCGACGCGGCACGGGACGCACTTCCCGCACGACTCGCTCGCGGTGAAGTCGAGGAAGAACCGGGCGACGCTGACCATGCACGCCGTGTCGTCGAGGACGATCACCCCGCCGGAGCCCATGATCGCGCCGTGCTCGGTCAGCGACTCGTAGTCGATCGGCACGTCGAGGAGCTCCGCCGGGAGACAGCCGCCGGACGGCCCGCCGATCTGGATCGCCTTCAGCTCCCTCCCCGCCGGGACGCCGCCCCCGATGTCGAAGACGAGCTCCCGCAACGTCGTTCCGATCGGGACCTCCACCAGCCCGGTGTGGCGGACCTGCCCGGCAAGGGCGAAGACCTTGGTCCCCTTGCTCGACTCCGTGCCGACGGCGCTGTACACCTCGACCCCATCCCGGAGAATCGTCCGGACGTTCGCCAGCGTCTCGACGTTGTTGATCAACGTCGGCCGACCGTAGAGGCCCGACTGCGCGGGGAACGGCGGGCGAGGGCGCGGCGCCCCTCTCCGGCCCTCGATCGAGGCGAGGAGGGCCGTCTCCTCGCCGCAGACGAACGCCCCGGCCCCGATCCGCACCTCGATGTCGAAGGCGAAGCCGGTGCCGAGGACGTCGGCCCCCAACCATGCGCGCTCGCGGGCCTGTTCGAGGGCGACCTTCAAACGGGAGATGGCCAGCGGGTACTCCGCACGGACGTAGACGTAGCCGCGCTCGGCGCCGATCGCCCGCGCGGCGATCGCCATCCCCTCGATCACGGCGTGCGGGTCCCCCTCAAGGATGGCGCGGTCCATGAACGCTCCGGGATCTCCCTCGTCGGCGTTGCAGACCACGTACTTGGTCTCCCCCGGCGCATCGTAGGTGAACCGCCACTTCCGGCCGGTGGGGAACCCCGCGCCGCCGCGGCCGCGGAGCCCGGATTCGGTCACGGCCTCGATGATCCCCTCGGGCGTCATCTCGGTGAGCGCGCGCTTCAGCGCGTCGTACCCGCCGCGGGCTTCGTAACTGTCGATCCGCCCGGGGTCGATGGCACCGGAGTTCGCCAGCACGTTCTTTCGCTGATGCGCGAAGAACGGAAGGTCCGAAGGAGACACCGCCTCCTCCGCCCACAGGAGACGGCGGACGACGCGTCCGCCGACCAGATGCTCCCGGACGATCTCGTCGGCGTCCTCGGGGCGGACCTCCGTGTAGAGGACGTCGTCGGGCATGACCCGGAGGACGGGACCCTTGGCGCACGGCCCCATGCAGCCGGTCTCGACCAAGAGGACCTCGTCTTGCAGCCCGGACTCGGCGACCGCGGTGGCCAGCCGTCGATGCACCTCGACGGCGCCCGCCGATCGGCAGGCCGTTCCGGAGCAGACGAGGAGCTCGCGCGCACTCATCCGGAACGTCCCTCTCTCTTCGCGTACGTCCGCAGGACGCCGAGGACCCTCTCCGGCGTCAGGCGTCCGTAGACGTCCTCGTCGACCATCATCACCGGGGCAAGGCTGCACGTCCCCAGGCAGCGCACGACGTCCAGGCTGAACAGGCCGTCGTCCGTCGTGTCGCCGACGGAAACGCGGAGGGCCTCCTCGATTGCCGCGAGGATCCGGTCCGCGCCGAGGACGTGGCAGGCGGTTCCGAGGCAGAGCCGGATCGTGTGCCGACCGGCGGGATGCGTCCGGAAGAGATGATAGAACGTGACGACGCCGTGGACCCGCCCGATCGACACGCCCAACGCGTCGGCGACCCGCTCCTCCATCTCCTCGGGGACGTACCCGAGCTCCTCCTGAACGAGCTGGAGGACCTGGATGAGATCCTCGGGCCGGCCCGCATAGGCCGCAATCCGCTCCGACAAAGCCGACGTCGACATGGGTACCGGCCGCCTAGAACAGGCCGGTGATCTCCCCGTTCTCGTCGACGTCGATGCCCATGAACGCCGGATGGGTGGCGAGGCCGGGCATCGTGCTCATCGTTCCGATCAGCGGATAGATGAACCCGGCGCCGACGCTGGCGCGGACCTCTCGGACCGGAACCGTGAACCCGGTCGGCGCCCCCTTCAGGTCCGGGTCGTGCGACAGCGACAGGTGCGTCTTCGCCATGCAGATCGGCAACTCCCCGAACCCGGCGCGCTCGTAGTCGGCGATCTGTTTGTCGGCGAGCGGCTCGTAAGAGACCGCGTCGGCGCCGTAGATGTCGGTCGCGATCTTCTCGATCTTCTCCTTGATCGACCAATCGAGCGGGTAGAGGAAGTCGAAGGTCGACGGCTTCTCGCACGCGGCGACGACCGCCTCGGCGAGCTTTCCGGCGCCCTCTCCGCCCTCGGCCCAGTGCGTCGTGACGACCGAGTCCTCCGCTCCCTGGCCGACCGCGTACTCGCGGATCGTCTCCAACTCGGCCTCCGTGTCGGTATCGAAGGCGTTCACCGCGACGACGACCGGGATCCCGAACTTGAGCGCGTTTCGGATGTGCACACCGAGGTTGGCCAGCCCCTTCTTGAGGAGGGGGAGGTTCTCCTCGGTGTACGCCTCGTCGAGCGGGCTCCCGGGGCGGACCGTCGGGCCGCCGCCGTGCATCTTCAGGGCGCGGACCGTCGCCACGAGGACGACCGCGTTCGGGACCAGCCCCGACGTCCGGCACTTGATGTCGAAGAACTTCTCCATCCCGATGTCGGCGCCGAACCCGCTCTCGGTGACGACGTAGTCCGCGAGTTTGACGG
>Ga0315554_1002037_pt1 | contig 11850 bp, 10 predicted proteins | sample SalMarSW160370MG_FD_202114 | JGI IMG/M metagenome (GOLD analysis project Ga0315554, IMG submission 202114) | Salt marsh sediment microbial communities from the Plum Island Ecosystem LTER, Massachusetts, United States - Salt Marsh Sediment SW1603-70 ... | reverse complement strand
AGGCAGGAATCGTGGGCAGTATGCATTCGTTCTTGAATTCTTTCTGGATTAACTCGGTAATGTTTGATTTGATGAATTCCTCGTTGGGAGGATCGTTTACCCAAAACAGAGTTTCAATCTCATTTGTCCACTCGCGGTTGCGGAAAATGAATCTTATTTCTCTTCTATTTTTCTTGCTGACGATTACCGATTTGTGATTTTTCAGGATGCCTTCTATTATGGATTTGGCTTTTTCAGCGTCTGCCGTATAGTCTATGGCAAAGTTTAGTGATGCCACTGACTCTTGTTTTCCGCCTGTAAGATTGATTATTTTTTCTCGCATAAGCACAGAGTTTGGAATGATTATCTCGTTTCTGTCATAGGTCTTCAATTTGGTTGTTCTAAGGGCTATGTCCGTGACTGTACCGGTCAGATCTCCAACTCTGATTACGTCGCCGATGGCGTAAGTTTTACCAGAGATTATCAGCACACCGGAGACCCAGTTCTCTATTATATCCTTCAAGCCGAATCCGATTATTAAAGCGCCTACTCCGAGACCTGCAATCATCGCTGTGATGTCCTGGTTTACAAGTGAAAGAATTATCATGATAGCTACGAGGTAGATGACTATCTGAAAGAATCTCTTCATGTGAACAAGTTTTCCTTTCTTTAAGTCGCCTCTCTTCTCAAGTCTACCTATTAACAAGTTGAGTATGGTGACAATTAGAAAGGCGCCGACTAGCGTAGAGACTATCTTCAGAAGCAGAATGGGTTGGTCGATTAGTCCTTGAAGAGTAGCGAGCATAACCATTTCCTCGGCATATCCTTAGAAGATGGCGCCTCTTTTTTAGGTTTTCTAACCACTAACTAAGCTCTCCGTTTTGTGGACAGAAGACTCTCATATTCAGGGTTCACTTGGTTGTGTCGAGACTTGATGATGGAACGGATTTTGCGCCAATTCTTCACTATGTCAGGCCAAGATTCGCTGGTCGACTGTTTCATCACGTAGTCTCTCATTGCGTTTTCGCGAATGATTGTTCTTTCTCGCCAATTAATGCTAATCAAACCTCCACGCCGCAGATGATGAAGGTGGCTTAGAACCTGTTGGGGTTTAAGAGGATACTTCATAGTCTTAGCTAAGTCGTCAAGAAGAGATTCGATGGATATTTCGCTTTCAACTCGTAGACATATTATCGCCACAATGTCCAGCAGGCGTAACTGAACTGGGGGTACAGTAAAGATTTTGGGCATTATCAGTTTCTTGAAGTATGCAAGCTTCACTACTTCTGTAGCGAACGTATATCCCAAAACGATGAGCAATGTGAAGCCAAGCAAAGGCAGAGATATAGGTGTGAATTCGAATAGACTGGTGATTGGTAGATAGATTATCGCAAATGTTATTGCGGTTGCTCCTATTGAAGCCCAGACAAGTTGTTTGCTTGGACGCGTACCCCGCAAAAAGAATTTTTCCGTTCTTATAACGAACAGCACAAGTATTTCAGACAAGACGATTTCTGCGAACAGGATAGTTCTGAAGAGAACCTGATCGACGTCAGACACAAAGAACAGCGACAGAATCAGAATCACATCAAATACAGCGCTTACCAAGCCAAGTAGACCGCCGAGTTTGAAGATGTGTTTTATATCCCATCTTCTTGGTCTGATTAACTCCTCTTTTTCAACATTGTCAGTTGAAACTGCGATGACTGGCGTGTCAGTCAAAAAGTTTGCCAAAATAAGTTGAGAGGGGTACATGGGCAGAAAATTCAGGACTGTTGACGCAGCTCCGATTGCGTAGAGGTCTCCGAAGTTTCCCGAGAGGGTGTAAAGCAGGTATTTAACGATGTTGCTGAAAGTTCTTCTTCCTTCTCTGATGCCGTCAACTATCACCTTCAAGCCTTTTTTGAGCAAAACAATGTCTGCAGCGTCTTTCGCGATATCTGATCCCTGCTCCACGGCTATTCCAACATCAGCCTCCTTAAGTGCCAATGCATCGTTGACTCCATCACCCAAGAAAGCTGTTACACGCCCCCTTTCTCTGAGAGCCCTAACTACCCGATATTTATGTTCCGGAGTCACCCTCGCAAAAATGACGGTCTTCTCAATCTTCTCTTGCAGTTCTTGGTCTGAAAGTTTGTCAACCTCTTGACCAAGCATTATCTCCTCGTCTTTAACATTCAATCCAACTTGGCGAGCTATCTCCTTTGAGGCTAGAGAGCTATCGCCCGTTAAGATTTTGACTTCGATCCCCATCTTTTTGCTGAGCCTAATAGCTTGCTTTGCGGTCTTTTTTGGAGGGTCTATGAAAGCAATGTAGCCAAGGAGGGCAAGTCCAGATTCATCCTCTTTTGTGTAATTTTCTTTTTCTTCCACTTCTTTGTAGGCAACTGCAATTACGCGGTATCCCCTGTTCCCGTATTCCTCGTACAGTCTCGCCGCTGCCTTCTTGTCAGTTAACAAATGGGCTTCGCCATTTTGCCAAACATGCGTAGAAGCTTCAAGCATCGACTCGGGGGCTCCCTTCGATATAAGCAGCAGCTTTCCATCTATTTTTGCTACTACACTCATCTTTTTCCGAGTTGAATCAAAAGGCATCTCCTTCAAGATAATGCAGTCTTCAAGGCTTTTTGCGCCAAATTTTTCTTTTCCATATTTCCAAAGAACCGTGTCAATTGGATTTCCCACGTCCTTTTCTTTTCTTACCGCGTTGCACAGCAACGAATAACGGATCACCTTTTCTTCGGGGTTTCCATCAATGTCACAGTAGGTGTCTAGAGTCAACTTGTTTTCGGTGATAGTTCCTGTTTTGTCGACGCAGACGACGTCAACGTTTCCAAGGTCTTCAACTGAGACCAGTCTTTTGACGACTACATTCTTTTTTGCCAGCATTAGTGCTCCGGAAGATAGGGCTATCGTTATTACTATCGGCAGAGCCTCTGGAACCATTCCGATAGCCAGTGCCACAGAAAACAGGAGGGTGCTGATGATGTCCCTCACAAGAAGGGCGTTGATGAAAAATATTATGACAACACTAGCCAAGACAACTTTCATGAGCGTATAGCTGATTTTTCCCATGCTCTTTTGAAATTCGCTCTTCCGTTTTATTTTCTTCAGGAGCTGGGCAGTTTTTCCAAGATATGTATCCTTTCCTGTGGCTATGACAACGCCAATTCCCTGTCCCTCTCTAACGTAGGTTCCCATGAATGCAATGTTCTTCAGTTCATGCATGGGAGGAGCTTCACCTGATAATTCAGAAGAGATTTTTTGAGCAGGATATGATTCTCCCGTCAAAGAGGATTCATCAATGGACAGTTCATCTACGTTAAGTAATCTCAAGTCTGCGGGAACCACATCACCGTTTCCCAGCATGACTATATCTCCGGGAACCAGTTCTCTGGTGTTGATGACCATCTTCTCTCCGCCTCGTATGACCTTCGCGGTGAATGTAATGTACTTTCCAAGCCGTTCCACTGCCTTCTCGGACCTGTACTCTTGGAAGAATCCCAGTGCCCCGTTGATTGTAACAATGACAAGTATGATTACTCCATCCGTCATCTCGCCTACAAGAGTTGAAACGATGCTTGCCCCCAGCAAAATCAGAACTAACGGATTCTTGAACTGCGACAAAAAGATGAAGAGCCCAGTTCTAGCCTTCTTTTTGCCTATTTCGTTGACTCCGAATCGGGAGAGTCTTTCCTCTGCCTGATCAGGTTTCAGTCCCTTCTCAGAGCTGTCTAACTGATCAAGAACGTCAGAATTTGACATTGACCAATATTTTCGAGAATACATTCATGCATAGGTATGGTGTTTTTTGTTCAAAAGCTTTCTTCTGCATTTAGTCAGTTAGTTTCACACATAAATGGGATTAAGGGCGGTCTAGAAAATGAATACGGAAACGCCCACCTGTTGTAGAATAAATATTACGTATATCATACACAGAAATATTGCAGACTTTTTGGTTAGCCGTTCAGTTGATCCTACCATGTACCAGACGCTTAAGGATGAGAGCAGCACGTAGAACATTATACTTTGCACTGCTACAACATTCACTGGAGAAAACGAGAGCAGCGACGAAACTCCAAGAATGAGGGTGATGTTGGTGATGCAGCTGCCGAGCAGGTTTCCAAGAGCCATGCTGACAAGTCCCTGCTTGAGGGCTTGGATGGTTGTTGCAAGCTCGGGCAAGGAGGTTCCGAAACCGATAATTGTTGCGCCTATGATTGAAGGTGGCAACCCTACAAAGTCTGCAATGTCAACAGAACTGTCCACTGCAAATTTGGAAAGAAGTATTATCAATCCGACGCCTACCAAGAATTTGATGACTACAAAGGACATGTTCTCCTCTTTTTGTTGTTGGGGTGGGGCTTTCTCATTGGTGGTTGTGGTTTCGGTTTTGCGGGAGACTGTTACCCCGAAGTAGGCGAACAGCATCAAAAGTACGATGCCTAAGACTGGACCTAGGCTGCCTCGTTGGACAATAAACAGGGGAATTATTGAGGAGATGAAGAGGAATTGCACAAGTTCTTTGTTGGCTTGTCCTTTCAAGGTGATTGTTTTTCTGGCGATTAGTATTGCTAATCCGAGGATTATGGTGAGGTTTGCTACGTTTGAGCCTAGGACGTTACCAACTGAAAGCCCGCCTTCTCCCGCAAGGGAGGCGACTGTGGAGACTGAAAGCTCTGGCAGTGATGTTACGATGGAGAGGAGGATGAAGCCTGCAGCCATTTCGGATAGTCCGAGGGCTTTGGATATAACTAGCACGTATCGAATGAGTCGGTCGCTGACTAGCATAATCAGTAGCAATGATGCTGCCAAAATGGGTATGCTGTAGATTATCATTTGAAACGCACCATCTGCACTTAATAGCTTAGAGTAAACTATGAAATGCTTTTAAATATTCCAGTTCAATTTAAATGAAAAGAATGGGGATTCTTTAATCATGAACCCGTTAGATTTTCTTAATGCCATAGGCAAGTGGGCAATAACGAACCTGCCTAACATCGTGTTTTCGTTTGTAACAATCATTGTTGGTTATATTGTCATCAAACTTGTTGCCAGAGAGATAAAGGCTCTTAGAAGCCAGAATAGGCTGGAGCAACATGCGGCTTACACGTTGAATCGACTCCTGAAATGGGTCATCTTCGTGGCGGTTTTCTCAATTATTTTGGCTCAGTTTGGAATAACATTGGGTGAAGTTTCTGGGCTGTTAACGGTTCTCGGAGGCACCATCATAGGTTTTGCGGCGATTAACACTCTTGGAAACACTATTGCAGGATTGATAGTTATGACCAGCCGTCCCTTCAAGGTTGGAGACAGAATATTCTTTAACGGTCAATTCGCGGATGTTGAAGCAATCGAGTTAATCTACACCAAGATGCGTACTCTTGACAATGTTTTGGTTTCAATTCCAAATCAGGAATTGCTGAAAGCAGAGATAGACAACTACGGAAAACAATCCATTGTCAGGAGAGGCTGTTCAATTACGGCTGGCTATGAACTTACTTCAGAACAGGTAGAAAGTGCGCTAATGGAGGCAGCAAACAGATTAGTGGAAATGAAGGATGCTTTGAAAAAACCAGAAGCATACGTTTGGGTTACAAAATTTGGAAATTACGCTGTTGAGTACACCCTTTATGTCTTTATACAGGATATCAAACGTCTGCCACAAATAGATTCTAACCTCAAAAGAACTGTTCTGGAGTCATGTAAACAGCATGGAATAGACATCAGTACACCAACAATCATCAGAACCGTGAAAAACGGCAAGGAAAAAAATGAAACTTAACTGTTTGCGTCTCAGTTTCAGCTCTGGCAAAGAATACTGAAAATGGAGATATCTTGCAATGCCCACTTTTTTGTCTGGATATTGCGATTTCATGAGCGCGCGCATAGCAAGCTGCATGCATGCTTACACAAAAAAGGACACTGGTAGATTCTAACAAGAAAGGGTCAAGCAAAACTTAAGACTTTCAGGCATGAGAAGGATATGGGATGCAGTTATGGATGAAAAACTGATAGAAGATTTTTTGAAAAAAAGAAACGTGTTTGCAGTTGTGGGTGCTAGCAGAGATCACAGGAAGTATGGTCACCAAGTTTATCGAGACTTGCGAACCGCTGGATACACTGTCTATCCTGTGAATCCGAACGCAGATGAAATTTTAGGTGATAAATGTTATCCGAGTCTTGAGTCCTTGCCTGAGATGCCGCAAGTTGTTGATTTGGTTGTTCCCCCAAAGGTGACAGATCAGATTGTGAAGGTCTGCAAGAAGCTTGGAATCGAAAAAGTGTGGATGCAGCCTGGATCTGAATCTGAAACCGCACTCAGCTTTTGCAAACAAAACAACATTGAAGCTGTTTATGGAGTTTGCGTTATGGTTGAAAGACGAAGCAAAAAGAGTTAGCAAACAGTTTTTTGCTCGATCAATCTCATCGATTGCTAAAAGAAGGAGTTAATCTTCAAGTCGCCTTATCAGACTATATTTTGTACGCTAATCCCGAGAATAAAGCCGCTGTCTTTTTTTCTTTCCTGACTGTTATATTGCACAAGACGAAAGTCTTTCCCTCCGAGACGGTTACGGCTTCAGCAGTCAAAACGTCCCCTTCTGAAGTGGGTCTTAGATAATTTATGCTCACTTGAACTGCAACTGCCTTCTTATCACCGAAATTTACTGCCTCGGCAAATGCGCAGTCTGCCAGTGCAAATATAACACCGCCATGTGTAAAGCCTACAAAATTTGTGTGCTCTTTGGAGATTTTCAGAGACATTTTTGAGTACCCATCCTTTACATCAAGGACCTTGACTCCCAAGAGTTCTCTGAAATAATCATTTCCTTTCAATGTTATTCGCCTTTTTTGTTTCTGCACGGAAATAGTTATGAATTTTTGGGATCAACGAGGAGACTCCTTTTGGAAGGAAAATAACAACTACGACTAGGAATACACCCAAGCCTAGAAAACGTAGATATGGTCCCACAAAACTTACTTCTGGAAATAACGAACCCAAAACAGGATCCAACAAATTGTCCATTATAGGTAAGTAGGATTCAATAGCAACGATTATAATCGAGCCGATTATTGGTCCCTCGATTGTGCCGAGGCCACCGATTACTGACATCATTAGCGGTGTGAATGAGTTATCCGCGGCAAATACTGTGACGTTTATATATCTAAGAAAGTGCGCGTAAAGGCCTCCTGCTAAGCCTGCAAAAAAAGTGCTGATTACAAAGGCATAAAGTTTGTACTTGGCAGTGTTGATGCCGATCATTTTCGATTCAGATTCGTTTTGGTGTATAGCTCTAAAAGTCAACCCGATTTTTGACTTCATTATGAAGTATATGACAATCACTGACAAGGTTGCCAGAAGAACAGCAAAGTAATAGAAAGATAATCCTGAAGGTACCAGAAGCGGAGTGCGAAAGCCAAGAATACCGTGAGTAACATCATCGAATTGGCTAACCAAAGTCTCGGCAATCACAGAAAACCCGAAAGTCACCATAGCCAAAAACCACGCTTTTAGTCTCACGCATGTAAGACCTATTAAAAAGCCAATTCCTGCTGAGAAGACACTGCCCATGAAAATGCCGATTATGGGCGGTATACCCAGATTTATCGCAAGCAACGATGAAACAAATCCGCCTATACCCAGGAACGCTGCATGTCCAAGTGAACCTTGCCCTGAACTGGCCAATAAATTCCAACTTGAAGCGTATATTGTGAAAAGAGCCATGAGAGTTAAAACATGAATTAAGAAGGGGTCTCCTGCAACAAGGGGGATTACAGTTGAAATTGCGATGACCGCTATTAAAATATAAAACTTTGTCGATTGTATTCTCCTCAGAATGATTTCTTTTGTGAACATCTACTCACCTTTCTCTCCAAAAAGCCCCTTTGGTCTGAGGACAAGAACAATTATTAGAACCGAAAAAGCAACTGCGTTTCTCCAAATGCCGCCGAGAGTTATGACAGCAGTTTGTTCGGCGATTCCGTATAGAAGCCCTCCAATTATGGCTCCAGGTATGCTTCCTAAACCACCCAGTATTATGATGGCGAAGGCTTTGATTGTTGGCAACGCCCCGATATAGGGGTTGAAATTAAAGATGATGCCGTAAAGTACGCCTGCGGCTCCAGCTAATGCAGCGCCTAAAGCAAAAGTGAAGATGTAGATGTGCTCAATGTTTATTCCCATCAGCTTTGCAGCTTGGCTTTTTTGGCTGGTTGCCCGCATAGCCATGCCTATCTTGGTTTTCTTAATTAGAAACATTAGGGCGATAAGTATTACAATTACGAATATCACTGCTATTAGCCAGTCGTAGCTTATTGATATTTCACCCAACGTCAAGCTCATGTTCTCGAATGGGCTAATGATTCTCTTAGATTTTTCACCCCACACTAAGACGGCGATATTGTCAAAAATCAAGATTAACCCAAGGCTTACGAAGATTTCGTTGAGTTTGTCTGAACCTAGCACCCTACGGAAGGCTAACCTTTCAACAGCTACTCCAATCAGCGCAACTATGGCCATCGACAAGAACACTGCAATGTAGGCATTCACACCCGTCAAAGTCAATATGGAGTAACCCACGTAGGCACCGATCATGAGAAGTTCACCATGGGCAAAATTGACAAGCTTCATTACTCCGAAGATCAGGTTCAATCCCGTGGCTAGCAAAACATAGATGCAGCCAATTGCAGCGCCCCAAATCAGCGTTAAAACCAAAGTCGCCAAATCAAGCATATGAAACTCAACCGTGATTTCTGCTATTTTACCTCGAACATTCATTACTGGACTGATTTAAAAAAGAATCTAAAGATCTTAAAAAAAATGGAGAAAAAAGGGTAGGATGGAAGGCTGTTTTGTCTTCCATGCTCATTCTTATGGACTTCCAGGTTCGTAGTCGTCGGGAAGCACAAAGTCTGTCTGTTTTATTGTGCCAACACCCGGAGCAGTTGTAGGCCAAATAACTTGGGGTCTGCATTCGCCAACGGTGTCATCGTAAAAGAGCTGTTCCACAAAAGTGAATGGAGCAAATTCGTGGTATGTATCAGGTGCAGTGCTGAATTGGATGCGACCAGTCTCAGTTATGATTAACATTTGTTCCATGTTGGTGGCTTCTATGGCGTCTCTAACTGCACTCTTTTCTAATGTGCCTGCCCTTTCTATGGCATCTTTTGCTATGTAGAATGCGTCGTAGGTATCGGCGCCCATCATTCCTGGGATCGTATTATATTCCGCTTGGTAGTCCGCCACGTAGGTGTCCATCATTGGCAAGTAGAATGGTGGTCCAGCGTAAGAGGCAAATTTCGATTCTAGCAGTTGATAATCGCCCAATTTTCCCAGTGCGGTGTAAAATTCTGGCTCTTCACAGCATTCAACAGCTATGTAAACAGTGTTTAATCCCACATTTTCTTGTCCTTGCCTGTAAATTGTAGCCGTGTTTGTTGTGAAATCTACAACGTAGACTGCGTCAGGCTTGGCTGCTTTGATTGCAATTAGCTCTGCTTGGAAGGCTGTAGTGGATACGGGATAGTTCTTTTCTGCAACAATCTCTATTGGAAGGTTGTCATCCTCTATGAACTGCTTGGTTGCATCCCAAACTCCTTGTCCATAAGCGTCGTCACGGTACAGAACTGCAAGCCTAAGTTTTCTTGATGCACTGAACCCAAATTCACTATCAAGGAGAGGCTTCATTGCGTCAGCAAAGAAATGAGCCACTGTCTTTGAATAGTCAAAAGTGTTGGTGCAATAGTGGAACATGTAACTCATTCCTACCGCATCGTCTATCCTTGAAGGATTTCCTTCTGGAAGAAAGCCTCTTCTCGTAACAAGATGGGTCGAAGCACCGGTTATTATGAAGGGGACACGTTGTTCTATGGCATAAACTTGGTCGGCTAGAGTAGCTCCACTTGAGAAGCCTCCAATAAGAAGGTCAACACCTTGGTCTATTACACGCTTGACTGCCGTTACTGCAGTTTCAGTGTTAGTGTCCTCTGTGTCTGCGACCACCAACTCAATCTTGAGATAAGCATCCAAGTCCGCAACGTAAATTCCACCAGCATCGTTAATTTCTTTAACTGCCATCCGCGCAGCACGATCCATGTCTGATCCAACAGGTATTTTGTATGGAGCAACTAAACCTATTTTGATGGTCTGTTCGGATGGCCCCATTAGCTGCCACACAGCAACTGATGCAGCGACAACAACGATTACAACAATAACCGCGGCAAGTAGTTTTTTGTTTACCATTATAAGTTCCTCTTTTTTCTTTACTAGTACGATTAATTTGTTAATAAGATTTATCGCACATTCACTTGGTCAATGCCGAGTTGGAACGCTTTAAGGTTCATATTAACATATTTCTGCTTCAGTCTGCCCGCAATAGCCTTCTCCAACGACTCTCTTTTCACAGGATTCTCAGGAAGAGCAGAGAGCGCTCCAAGCAAAACTGTGTTAACAACAATTAGGTTTCCGACTCTATTGGCGATACCGATTCCATCGACTTCATAAACGGTTTTCGCTCTATCTTTTATTATGCCCAACAGCTTTTCATGGTCTAAAGATTCAGCGGAACCCCCAAAAGAGGTGCTAGGAGGTATGTACTTAGTGTTCACTATCACAGCCCCATCAGCATTCAACATGGGGAGTACTCTTGCAGTTTCAAGCATTTCAAATCCCAGTATTATGTGGGCTTTTCCTTTCTCTATTAATGGAGCTTGAACCTTTTCCCCAACCCTAACGTGTGCAACTATTGATCCTCCTCGTTGAGCCATTCCATGAACTTCCGCCTTTGCCACATCCAAGCCGTCAATAAGGGCAGCCTCGCAAAAAATGTCACTGGCAACAACAATGCCTTGTCCGCCTACGCCCGAAAAAACAATGTTTGTTGTCATCTACTCTTTGCTCCTTATCGCTTCAAAAGGACAAATCTCTTCGCAGACACCGCAACCATAACAGAGGGTCGGATCGATCTCAGCGCGTTCAGAAGTGAGGGAAATCGCTGGACAGCCAAAATCTTCAACGCACACACCACATGCGTTGCATTCCTCCAAAACTTCCCTTGCTGGACCTCGTTTAACCAAAAGAGGACAAGGTCTCCGAGAGATTATAACCGAGGGCCCTCGATGGTCTAAAATCTCTCTTATAGCTTTCCTAGTTCCTTCAACATCGAACGGGTCAACAACTTTTACTTTCTCAATTCCCAAACTTCTCGCAACATCCGCGAGTTCTATTATCTTTGTTTGTTCGCCTAAAGCGTTCTTTCCTGAGCCAGGCGTCGGCTGGTGCCCGGTCATTGCCACACTATTATTATCCAATATGACTACACAAACATTCGATTTGTTGTAGGCTAAGTTGAGTAAACCAGGCATTCCGCCATGGAAGAATGTTGAATCGCCAATAACTGCAAAAACTTTGTCCTTGACTCCGGCATGTATCATGCCTGCAGCCTGTGAAATTCCGGCGCCCATACAGAGGCAAGTTTGAACTGTGTTTACTGGTGGCATAAACCCTAGGGTGTAGCAGCCTATGTCTCCTGTGACGATTTTGTCTGTTGTCTTGCCTTTAAGACTCAGTGCACTTTCTGGGCACCATTGAACGCACGCAGGCTCACCGTTACATGTGTCGCACACAATAGCTTTCAGGGTATCAGGGTGCAAGGTTATTGCGCCGTATTTACAAGCTGGGATGCACCAACCGCATCCATTGCATTCTTCCTCATCGACTGTTATTGTTCCATCTTCGGTTGACTGTCTTATGGCATCTTTTGGACAAGCTGCAACGCATGGTGCATCCTCGCAGGTTCTGCAGGTCATTGCCATATTGGACAGTGGATCAAGTCTCACTGCCCTTATTCTGGACTTAACTGGGTTGAAGGT
>Ga0315554_1002036_pt1 | contig 11851 bp, 4 predicted proteins | sample SalMarSW160370MG_FD_202114 | JGI IMG/M metagenome (GOLD analysis project Ga0315554, IMG submission 202114) | Salt marsh sediment microbial communities from the Plum Island Ecosystem LTER, Massachusetts, United States - Salt Marsh Sediment SW1603-70 ... | reverse complement strand
TCCGGGGCGACAGCCTCTCTTATGCGTCTTTCAATGTTGGTTGGAATAATCAGTATCTTGATCTGGATTCGATTGCGTTTGGCGATCTCTGGGATGGTAAGCAGTATCAGGAGAATGGCTGGGACGAAAGCGGTTACGGGGTGACTACTTTGCCGGGAGATACCAATTTTTCTGTAGTAAGGTTTGAGGCGATTGTCATGGGCAATTCTTCAAGTCCGCAAAACTATGTTCCGATTGCCAATAATTCGCTTGGTGAGTTCTCTTTCAAGGTGCTTAAACCAGGGATAAGTCCTCTGTTTCTATCGGATATTCTGATTCTCGATCAGTGGGGTATCCCCTATCACTGTTACCGACTATTACAGAACGATGCCGATGGAACGGCCGAGAGATATGATGCCTGGTCTAAACAAATTCCCGGCGATTTTTGCGGTACTATTGATCTAAATGATGGTCATTGCGATGCGCTGGTTGATCCGTTTACGGATATCAGTCTTTTTGCCGATCATCTCTGGCTTAATCCCGATTCGGTTTCATGGTATTACCGCTTTGATATCGGGGATTCATCTTCGCATGATCCTGATGCAATCGCTCCGGATGATACGACAAATTTCTTCGATCTGATGGTTATCGCGGCAAATTACTACCGGTCGCTCAGTGGAGAATTCAGCCAAAAGAGGATATCTTATACTGATGATCCCGTAGTTGTATACGATTGGCACAAAGCGGGTTTGAATTCCAACCAATATCTACTGCAGTTAAATATGGAAAATATTGCCCAGTTGGTCTGTGGGCATCTGATTTTTAAGTTTAATCCGGAAGAAATCGAATTTTGCAGTGTTGAAGCAGGCAATTGGGTAGAAAACCGCGCACCGCAAAGTATTTGGCTATACTCCGCTGAACAATTGGCAAAGGGTTACCTGGATATCAATTTTGTTGCTCTTGACCAACCGCTATGCGGCGAGGGTGAATTTGTCAAGATTGGCTTTCGGCAAAAAACGGAAACCCATCCCGAGATAGGATTGAGTTTAGTTGACCTGCGTGATCTGAATTGCCAGCAAATTCTGGTGAGCACTCAACCGCCTGTTGCCGTTGCTTCCGAGATCTTTCTATTGGAGTGTTATCCAAATCCATTTAATCCCAATACCGAGCTGCGTTATCGGATTCCGGTTGGAGGAGAGGGCAATTATCGCATTGCACTATTCGATTTGCGTGGTCGTCAGGTTGTTGAGCTGGTGAATCAATATCATCAAGTTGGCAACTACCAACTGACCTGGAATGGTCTGGATCAATTGGGCATACCGGTAGCCAGCGGCATCTATATCGTGCGCGTCACTGGGCAAAAAATCAATAAAAACTATAAAATTACCTTAATACGTTAGAATAAAAATTGAAGATCGGGATCAAAATATCACTCCTGTTTGGACTAATCTTAGTGATGCTGCCTTTTGAACTTTTGGCGCAGCCTGGGTACGGCTGGACCCTTTCCTATATTTCTAATTTCAATAACCATTGGGCGCATTTAGGATCAAAGGACACGGTGGCGGTCGCCAGACTGACTTTTATGCTCGATGATCCCGATGATCCCCGAACCTTCTACTTAAAGGGGTTTGACTTACGTCCGCTGACCAACAGTTCAGCCGCCTGGTTTGTAAAAGAACTGCGGCTGTATCTGGAAAAAGGCGGTTCGCAATTTTCTGCTGATGATTCGCTGATTTGCTGGGGCTTGAGCATCAATATTCCTAAGCAATCTGAACCGGATCTGTCAATTGGTTTTAATTTCCGGGGAGATTCCCTTAGACTGGCAGATAACCGTAAACTATATATCGTTGCCATTATGGATGACTGGGGTGATGATGATCCGGAGAACCTGGAAATTGATACGACTGCCGGCGGACCGTATGGCATTTGGTTCAGTCTTAAGATATACAAGGAGGAACTGACGGTTTCGCCAATAGTGACCAATACTAGTATTGATCCTGCTCCAGAAGATCAGTCTGCCCAAATTAATTTTCAGGCTTTGAATCTGCCGGTTACCATCCGCAACAATCTCGCCACTGCAATTGAAGATGATAGTGCCAAACTCAACATGTTCTTCCCAAGGTTCCGCGGTGTTAACGGATACACTCAAAGTAAAAGGCAACGAATTGATGATTTGAGCTTTTATGCCGATGTATATTTGCCAATCAATAATACTGCGGTTGAATTCAGCCTCAAGTCCGCCTCTTTCGAGGTGGGATTCGATAACCGGATACTCCAGCTGCAGTCAATTGCATTAGGCGATATTTGGGGTGAGGATACTGATTACTGGATTGCAGACAGTATGACGCTGATTTACGACGAGAGTGTGCCCAACTATTCCATCATTCGCTATGATGCAGTCTTCAATAATAGCCAGACTGTTAACACCAAATACAGTGTTATTGATTCCAGTAGTGTAGTCCGGCTCGAATTCAAAGTCGTATCTCCAGGAATCAGCCCGATATTCTTACGGAACGTAGAAATTATTGACCGCTGGGGAATACCCTACCACGACTATCGGATTTTACAAAATTACGCTGTGACAGAGGAGGGAGCTACCAGCGAGCGCTATGATGCCTGGGCAAAATACATCCTGGGCGATTTTACCTTTACTGGTGGTGGACAGGTCAGCACATCGGGTATTTGTGACGGGCAGGTGACCTGGGAAGATGTCAGTCTCTTTGCCAACTACCTCTGGTTGAATTCTAACAGTAACAGCTGGTTCAAACGCTTCGATATCGGTTCAGCGGAGTCTCACTCACCGAGCGTTTTAATTCCTGATGATACAACCAATTTCTATGATTTAATGATTATTGGAGTGAATTATCGGCGCACCCAGGCAGGATATTTTGGTCAAAAGCCCGTTACTCAGCAGCCTGGGGGCATTTTGATCCGTCAAGAAGAAGCCACTCTCACTGAGAATCAGCGCGCAGTTCGATTGAACTTAAGTCAGGTAGCCAACCTGGCGTCGGCTCATCTCCAGTGGCAATTTAATCCCGGGCAGATGGAATTTGTCTCAGCCACACCGGGAGATTGGGTAATGCGTAACGAGGCTGCGCCGTTAGTGATAATTCCCCAGCATATGATCGCGAGCGGAATTGTGGATGTAAATTTTCTCGCCTTGAATAATTGTCTAAGCGGCGAAGGGAAAATTATCGAACTTATTTTTAATTCTGAACAATCTAGCAGTAGCGAGATTCAGCTGCAAACAATTGATCTGCGTGATAAATCGGGCAAGTCGCTGGAATATCATTGGGCGGACGATCCTGATGAGTTCTTAATTCCTAAAGGGTTTGTTCTACTGAATAATTACCCTAATCCATTTAATGCAACCACGATCATTGGCTACACTGTCCCCCCGGAAGCTGCCGGGAATTACCGACTGGATGTTATAGATATATCAGGCAGTTTAGTAGTCTCTCTGACCCACGGCTTTCACCAACCCGGCTATTATCAGTTTGCCTGGGATGGGAAAAATAGTGCTCATCAATCCGTTGCCAGCGGGGTGTATTTTCTGCGGCTGAGTAATCAAAAGATAAATGAAACAAAAAAGTTAATGCTGTTACGCTAAGTTATGGAAGCAATTCGATGATTAAAAAATATTTAATTCATTTGTTTGTAGTCTTGATTTTGATATGCCAGATAGGGGTAGCCTCGATCCCGCCGCATGTATATTTAAAATTAAATGATGATGTGATAACGATAGGTGACACGGTAAATCTGGAACTCGGCTTAACCCGGGGCGATTCGATCCGTTCGGTTTTAATTTATCTAAATTACGATGAGAATCATTTTCAATATATGCACTGGGCTTCCGGGTGGCTATTTAGGGGAGCTTTCTTGGAAGGTCATACAGAGAGTAGAATAAATGATAGCGGTGAACCGGATAGCATTGTTATACTTGTCGGAATAAATACGGAATCTAACTATTCAATATCGGCACCGGGATCTCTGTTTAAAATAAATTTTGTAGCGATTGATAGCGGTAACACTACGTTTAAATTGGATTCCCTTAACTTTATCAATCCCGATTTACGCTTTATTTCCGGAACCTTTGATTCGCTGGCGGTCCGGGTGGAGCCCAGTGATACGTTTCCACCGGATCCGGTATTTGATTTTAAAGTTCGCGAAGCTGGTTCAGGTAAACTGAACCTGACTTGGCGTAATCCTTCCGATGCCGACTATCAGGGCACAATCATCTTGCGCAGCACCCGTGATTTTATTCGTTCCGTGGATACCACCCAAACTATCGTGTATCAAGCTTCAGGCAGTAGTTTTACCGACGAAAATCTTGTCAACGGTAAGTTTTATTACTACACAGCTTTTACGTATGACGAAATTCCCAATTACTCTAAAGCGGTTTTTCTAAAGGGCGAACCGAAAGGCGAATACATATATGCCTACCCGAACCCTTTCGATCCCAATGACGGCGTACGGTTTAGCGTGTTCTTTCCTTACGACACTTATATTGATATTACCGTTTATGATGCCGTTGGCAATCGCGTTATTGATTTATATAAAAATGTGCGCATCTATGCAAATGTTGTCAACACCGATCTGGAGTGGAATGGACGCAATAAGCGGAATGACGTTGTCGCCAATGGTGCCTATTACTATGTGGTTAAAACCAGTCAAGGAGATCAAAAAATTGAAAAATTGGCGGTTCTCAGATAAACGAAAAATATTTAATTTATTAGACTTTCGTTTCGTGATAGTTATGACGATTTTAACCGTCAGAGGTGCGGCGCAAGTCGGTGGTGCAGCCGGTACTTATCTGGAACTGGCTAACGGAGCCAGGGCATTCGGGATGGGCGGAGCTTCAATCGCCTCGGCGTTTGATGCTACTGCTATTTTCACTAATCCGGGAATGATCGGAATGCTCTATACCGGTCAACTGAACGCAACCATGGCGCGTCTGGCATTAGACCGGAATTACTACGATCTGGCATTTGCTTATCCACTGAATGTCTGGGGGAATTTTGGTTTGGGATGGACCCAACTCGCGATTGATAACATTGAGGGACGGGACCAGAGTGGCTACATAACCCAGTACTTTTCCGACCTTCAGAGTGCCTTTTATCTGGGGTACGCCAGAACAATTGGCGACAATTTCGCTATTGGCATGGCTGGTAAATATCTCTATCATAGCCTTGCGGGATGTTCGGCGAATGGTCTCTCTTTCGATCTTGGTTCGACAATTTACATCGGTGAGCGGATTACTCTGGGTGCAGTATTTCATAATATTAACTCGTCTTTGAAGTGGAACACGAGCAGCGATTTGAAAGAGACGCTGCAGTCCCAATTTGGCCTGGGGTTCAGTTACCTGGACCTGTTCCAGATTCCTAACCTGACGGTTGCCACCGATGTTAAATTGGCGGGCAGTGAGTTGTGGGGCTACCATGCCGGTCTTGAGTATATTATTAAAAACTTGCTGATGGTTCGCGGTGGTTATTCGAACCGCGGTTTCAGTTACGGGGGAGGGATTCAACTGGCTGGATTCAAACTGGATGTCGCGGTAGCACCCGAATCTTTCGGTAATGTCTCGAGAATCTTTTTTACCCTCAACTGGAACTTTGGTGGGCCACCTGCCGAGGAATCATATCAGGAGCCGGTGCCACAAATAGAGGAGCAACCAGCCGAACAACCGATAGAATCTCCGACAGCCCCGACCACTACAAAAAATATTGTGTTAATATTAGAGGGTCCATTGGCGAATGAGCGAGCTGAGGTCATTAGCCAGAATCCGGCAGAAAATACAATCACGGTCAGACTGTTGGCACTGCCGGGTTCCGATCCGATAATTCTGGGATTAGACCAGGTTAAATTTTTAGAGTAGATAATGAGATCTAGAAAAACTATCAACAATGCAGGGAAAACAATTGGTTTGCTGATAAGGAGCATTTTTCTGGGATTAATCGTATTGCAGTTTTTGGGTACCTTACCGCTGTCTGCCCAGCGGGTGCGCCGTCCTTCGACTACTACAGTCTCGCCAAAAGCCGGAACCAAAGCCGCTCAGCCGGCAACCGATGTGGCACAGATTGAGCAGCGCAATCAGGCGCTGTTGCAACAAATTATGAGTCTGCAAAAAGAGCGCGATTTTTACAAGAAGAAGATAACCGAATGGACTCAGGAACAGGCAGCCGCCGCCCGCAAGCAAGAGGTGGAAAAAGAACAACCTGAGGAACCGAAAAAACCAGAGATGACCGGCAATGTTGTTGGCTATTTTTTACCAATAACACCCGAATTGCTGGATAGTATGCTAAGTTACCGCAAGGCAGTAAGTCGGGAAAAACCGCCAAGGGTAGAGATTGGATTTACGGATACTCTGGATCATAATTTACAGCGTCTGAGAACAACGCGGCATTATCAGCAGGCAGTTGAACTTTATGAAAAGTTGATCCACACCCAGGGAGTAAAAGATATTCATTTTCTTAGTTATGGTAAATTTCTATATCTGATTGGTGACTATTCGCGAGCCCTGGAAATCCTATCCGGTGTCACCGGCGGCAATCAGGAACTGGCGCTGGCATCCTATTACAAGGGACGAATTTACCAGCGCAATGGTGCCAGTACAATGGCACAGGTTGAATTTTACAGGAGTAAGCATCTCCAGCCGGATTTTGTGGGTGCAGACATTGGGAATGCTTTTGATCTACTTGAAAAGGGTCAACTGGATTCAGCCCAAAATCGGTTTCTGGAGGCTTTAAATTATCCCTCCGGACTGGAGGGAGAAATCTATTTGGGCCTAGCTCAAATAGCAGCCCGGCAGCTGGATCAATCAAAAGCGATTGAGTACTATCAGAAGAGTTTGGTGCATGAACCGGAATTAACCCAGAGTTGTGTAGAACTCGGGATTGAACTCTATAATGCGGAAGATTATCAGTCGAGTATCCTTTTTCTCCAGCAGGTTCTGGATGTCTATCATGAACCGAACACACTCCACCTTTTCATCGGGGAATCTTACTATTTTATGAAAAGATGGGACCAGGCGTTAGCAAGCTTCCAGAAGATCAGTGACATTCCCGAAATGAGCGAGGTGAAAAGCACTTGGCTGGCGAAAGTGTACTATATCAAAAGTTTACTGGCTCGGGAGCAGGGAGACCATCAACTGGCGCTGGATTATTTTCGTAAAGCCAAAGAAATTAATCCGGATGCCTATCAGTGGATGGTTGAATCGCTGGAGGATCTTGGTAAAATCTACGAGAGGGAATCCGATTATAATGACGCACTCAGTTACTATTCCAAGATGGTTCGCCTGGATCCCACAAATGTCGAGACTGTTTTAAAGGTCGGTAAATTCTACTATTACATTGGTGAAAGTGAAGAAGCGCGGAAATATTTTACCTATGCCCTGGAAAATGAGCAAACTGCCGAACAAGCCGATTGGTACTTGAAACAGATTGATTTGGTTCGATGATGCCGGTCACAACGTTTGTTTCTTAGTGGCGTGTAAATTATCCTTGATGAATAACCAAGAAAAATCAATATCAATGAGCTAGATATATTAGAGGTGCACGAAATTTCTTGTTAATAAGTTATTCTGAGTAAAGAACAATGCGGCGATTTAAGTTTTTGGGACTAATAATCGGTCTGTTTGGCATGACCGGGCTTTTTGCCGCCAATACTGCACCCTATTTTACTAATACCGTAACTGATACTATTCTAACCGAAGACCAGTACTGGTATGTCTCGGTAACCGCCGAGGATGCCGAAGAAGACCCCTTAACCTATAGCCTCGGTGTCGGTGCCCCGGAGGAGATGAGGATCAATTCGGGGAACGGGCGAATTACCTGGACCCCGGATAACGATGATGTGCGTTATTCTCCCTATCGTATTTTTGTGTCGGTGTCTGATGGCAGCCTGGCAGATTATATGGATTTTTACCTTTATGTTAACAATATTAATGATCCGCCTTACTGGGTTAATGTGACTGACGATACTATGACAGTTGCTGAGGACAGCACCCTCGAGGTTACGGTGACTGCAAATGATGATGACATTATTAATGGTGATGCCATTACTTACCGTATTGTCCAGGGTTCCAACGTTACGGTTAATTCCGTTACCGGAAAGATCAGTTACATGCCCAACAACAGCAATGTCGGCAGTCAGACCGTGACGGTCCGAGCAGCGGACGATTCGTCATCGGCCGTCGATTGGACTTTTATTTTAAAAACCACTAATACACCAGTTATTTTTACTAACACTCCGCCGACCGAGATTAATGAGGATACTTATTTCGAATTTAACTTTGAGTCCAATGATGAAGCGCAGGGTGCAACCCTCTATTATATTCAAACCGGCGATCAACCGGATTGGATGGGGCTAGTTCCTACTACGGGCGTGATTAATGGAACTCCCGGTAATTATTACGTGGGTCCTGATTCTTTCAAGGTTATCGTTGACGATGGCAATGGATCGCGGGACACACTCTTTTATGAGTTTACTGTTGTTAACAAGAAACCGGTCATTACCTCTCCAACCGTCTACTATGCGACGGAGGACGTGGGATTTTCCTGTAATATTGATGCTGATGATGAAGGACAGGGTACTACGTCGTACCATTTTGTAGATGTTCCTGAGGTCCATCCGGCATGGTTGAGTCTGAATACGGTGAATGGGGGCATAGCGGGAATCCCGAGCAATGCCAATGTTGGGTCAAATTCTTTCACCCTTGAATTTGATGACGGACACGCCGGCGGGAAAGATACGGCTCAGTTTGTGATCAACGTTGCCAACGATCCGGTAGTGATTGACACTACCCATCTCATTTACGAGGTTCAGGAAGATAATTTGTATTCTTATAAATTTACTTCCAACGAAAACGACCAGGGAACAATAACCTACCATACCACCAACCTGCCTTCCTGGCTTAATCTAAATATTTCTACTGGTGTGCTGCGCGGTACACCCGATAATCGCCATGTGGGTAATAATGCGGTTACCGTTTACGTCTGGGACGGCAGTGCCGGTGATACGGTGTCTTATTCGATTAATGTTACTAACAGAGCGCCAGCTAATCTTACGACTCCGGTAACCAGCGTGAATGAGGACAGCGAATATAGCTATGACATTAATTGTGACGATGAGGGGATAGGAGCGGTTTACAGTTGGCAAGTTCATCCCTCCTGGCTTTCGCTAAATACGAGTACCGGACTGTTAACCGGGACACCGGATAACAGTAATATTGGCGATAATACGGTCTGGGTGGTGATTAATGATGGCCACGGCGGTATTGTTAATCATACATACGACTTGAACGTCATTAATCGTGCCCCGGTGTTTGACTCACAAGCTGATACAACGATTGCCCAGGACAATTTACTGACAATTGATTTGGATACCGATGACGAGGGCAATCCAATCGTTAATTATGGTATTCTGGGAGCACCGATCGGTGTTGAATCTTCGGTCAACGATGGGATTTTTACCTGGACTCCGACGAATGCCCAAGTTGGGGTTCATGATTTTGACATTTCCTGTTCAGATGGTTATGGCGGAATTGATTCGATTAGTTTTAAGGTTACGGTCACAAATAACAACCCGGTGATTACCAGTACGGCGCCAACCACGGCAACGGAAGATGTTCTTTATCAATATGATGTCGAGTCAAACGAAGAAGGAATTGGTGATGTGGTCTATTCCCTGACAACCGCACCGGATTGGCTGACTATCAATTCCGGTACCGGAAAAATTCAGGGTACACCGGATAATCCCGAGGTGGGAGATCATCCGGTAACAGTGCGCGTTGATGACGGCAACGGTGGATATGCCACCCAATCCTGGGTCATTACGGTTGCTAACATTAATCCGGCGATCACAACCGCGGTGCTCGATCCGGCTACCGAGGATTCGCTTTACTCCTTTCAGATTGAATATACTCCTGTTAATCAGGGAGATCACACCTTCTCGATTGAAGGTGATAAGCCAGCCTGGTTGAGCATCAATACTCTCACCGGACACCTGTCTGGGACACCAACCAACTCCCAGGTTGGATCGGATTCGATTATTATTCGCATCACTGACGATCATGGTGGTTATGGTGAAAAACGTTTGGAAATTGTTGTTAACAATAGCCTACCTGTTTTTTCAACAACGGCTAATATTACGATAACCGAAGACGAGGCACTAAATTGGGAGATAACTACCAGTGATGAGGGCGATGAAGGTCCCGGCAGTAACGGGTACAATCTTACAACTGCGCCTGATTGGGTAACGGTTAACAGCACGACCGGGGTTCTTTCCGGTACACCAGGAGACACTGATGTGGGTACTTATCCGCTTGCTATCCGTTACCAGGATGGCAATGGTGGAATTGCCAATTTGAATGTTAATATTATTGTTGCCAATCGTGTTCCGACATTTACCAGTTTGAGTCCTACTACCACTGTAACCGAAGATGCCAATTATTCATTTCAATTCACCACTGAAGACGATGCCTGGGGTCATGTAATTTATACTTCATTATATTCGCTGCCCACCAACCTGTCACTATCCACTGCCGGGCTGCTCAGCGGGGTTCCGGAAAACAAGTCTGTTGGTGGCCATACTATTGGCATCCTTGCTACTGATAATAACGGTGGAAAAGATACCCTTGAGTACACCCTAACAATTGCCAACAATCCGCCGGTAATTAGTGGCTTTACCCTTTCCAGTCCCTATTCCACGGTGGTGGATACATTTTACCTTACCGAAGATCTGATTTACTCGATCAATTTCACTGCCTCTGATGAGGGCGATGGCGGATCGGCTTCATATGTCGTCAACCATAAGCCAGTCTGGCTGACGACCCAAAACTTAATAAATGGTACATTTTCCGGGAGACCCGACAACCGCCATGTAGGTCTGGACTACCTCGACGTTACCTTTTCCGACGGTAACGGTGGTAGTGCTAATAAAAGAGTATATTTGCGGGTTCAGAATGTCATTTCCAGTTTTATTAATCCGCCCGATTCGGTTGTGGCAACTGAGGACAGTGAGTTCAGCCTCGATCTGAATTCTACCGATGAAGGTTGCGGAACGATTACCTATTCGGTGATTTCTGGTGATCCGGGCTGGTTTGATCTAAACTCTTCTACCGGGGAAATTACCAGTAAATCAAGCCGACCAAACAACGATGATGTAACCGATGGTGTGGATGTTACCATTCAGGTTGATGATGGCAATGGCGGTACGGCGACCAAAACCCTTGTTTTTATTGTTAGGAATGTCAATGATGCCCCTACCTGGACCTCTGTACCAAGTGGGACTATCACTATTTGGGAAGATGCGCCTTATTCCGTAACCGTGACCGCTAGTGATGTAGATGTGGGCGAAAACTTGGTCTATAGTTTTGTCCAATACCCCACAGGAATGATAATTGGTTCATCATCAGGAGTAATCAGTTGGACGCCGACCAATAGTCAGGTTGGCAGTCATACCATTACCGTCAAGGTAACTGATAGTGGGTCAGCGGCGATTACTTCATCTTGGACCTTACAGGTCAAGAATCTCAATGATAGTCCGACCTGGGTATCGGTGCCTGGTGGCACGGTTGAGACCAATGAAGATGAATTGTACACCGTCACCATTGAGGCGACCGATATTGACTTAGGCGATCATCTGGTTTATGCCCTGACTGTCAAGCCGGCGGCGATGATGATCGATGGCAATACTGGTGTGATCGAGTGGACACCGACCAATGATGACGTTGGTTTGCATAATGTGACGGCAACTGCTACCGATGATTCATCCGTAGTGATCAGTGCCAATTGGACGTTGGATGTTAAGAATGTCAATGACGTTCCGGTGTTGGCGGTTATTCCGTCGGGCACGACGGCTGAGGATGCGGCTT
>Ga0315554_1002035_pt1 | contig 11852 bp, 14 predicted proteins | sample SalMarSW160370MG_FD_202114 | JGI IMG/M metagenome (GOLD analysis project Ga0315554, IMG submission 202114) | Salt marsh sediment microbial communities from the Plum Island Ecosystem LTER, Massachusetts, United States - Salt Marsh Sediment SW1603-70 ... | reverse complement strand
GGTGTCGTCGAAGCGGAGGTTGGTCCAGCCGCCGTACTCCTGCGCGACGGAGAAGGAGATGGTGATCGCCTTGGCGTGGCCGATGTGGAGGTAGCCGTTGGGTTCGGGCGGGAAGCGGGTGACGATCTGCTTGTGTTTGCCGCTGGCGATGTCCTCGGCGATGATTTTGCGAATGAAGTCAAGGCCCGAGGTGTCGGGCGCTGATGGTACGGTGCTCTCATTCACGGAATCCTGCCTGCGTTGGACCCCGCCCGCCTTCAAAGGGCGGGGAGGGACGGTGGATGCTGCGGCGTTCTTCATGCTGCGGAAAGGTGTCTGACCAATCGCCGCGACGTCCTGCAAATCTAAGAAATTTCTAGGGAACGGGGAAGAGAAAAGGGGCGGATCGTCTCGGTAGCGGGCAGGGATTCCTGATCGACTCGCGGACAGGCGCTCGCCCCACGGGGTTTTACGTTGAAACCCGTGTAATGCCGTCTGGGCGGCACAACCCGGGCCACACTAGCGCTGAAACCCGGGTGGACAAGCCACCCGGGCCACCCTGACGAATCGTTGCAGCTTGATGGAACCGAAAAGGAAGAGCGAAACCCGTGTAATGCCGTCCTGACGGCACAACCCGGGCCACACTAGCGCTGAAACCCGGGTGGACAAGCCACCCGGGCCACCCTGCCACACCAATTGGAACTCAGACAGTTTGAAAGAAAAAGACTCCCAAACTGTCTGTCTTGCGGCGCAGAGCGGTCCACAATCAATCTTCGCCGGCGTCCTGCTCCGAAGAATCGCGGCCCCCCTGATCGGGAACCGGCGAGCCGGCGGTCGGTTCGAGCGGCATGCCGCGGGTGTCGGTGTCGTTCACTTCGAGCAGCACCCCACCGATGGCGTTGGCGATCACGTTGTAGGCGACAGCAGCGATGAACAGGACCAGAGTCTGGAACACTGCCGCGAGCACCGCAACGAAGAACCCGCCGAAGATCAGCGCCGCCCCGCCGATGTGGGCGAATGAACCGAATTCCCCGCCGAATGTGGACAGCGCCATGCCGATCAGCGACGCGAAAAAGCTGGCGTAGAGCAGAAAGCCGATAAAATCGATCGTGAAGAAGACGAGGAAACCCACCTTTATGACAGACATCAGCGGCACACGCCGGACTTCAATTGTTCTCATCGTAATCTCCCGGAGTTTTATCTATCTGAACCGGCCGGCTCAGACGGGATATCGCGTTCCTCCCCGTGAGCCCGTTGCAGCTCCCAGAGGCGCAGCCAGCGGACGATGTTGTTGAACATGTCGAAAAAGGCCACGGCCAGCCCGGGGATTCCGTCGCGAAACCCGCCCTTGAAAAGGTAACGCCGCAGAAAGCGGAGCGGCGGGCGTACAAGGATCTGATAGGTGTAGGTCAACGGGGAACGTTTGGCAGTCCCACGGCGGATCTGCGCTTCGAATTCCGCGTAGAACAGTCCCTTGCGCATCATCTGGGCGAGAGTCGGGTAAGGAGTGTGGTCCATCGGATGTATCAAATGACCGACGCTCCCCTGGACGCGGATGCGCTCGTGCACATGCCTTTCGGGGAACCGGGCGATCTTTTTTCGGATCAGCCGGAGCTGGAGGTCCGGGTACTGGCCGCCGTGCCTCAGCCAACGGCCGAGCACAAAGTTGCGCCGGGGGATGAAATAGCCGTCATGTTGGGGCCGTTCCAACTCCGCTGCGATTTCCCCGGCGAGAGCTGGAGGGATAGTCTCGTCGGCATCGAGCACCAGCACCCAATCGTGCGTGCAGCGGTCGATCGCGATATTCTTGTTGACGTTGAGGTTGGCCTGATTGGGCTGATGGATCACCCTGGCGTGATGCTCGCCGGCGATTTTGGCCGTGTCATCCGTGGAATCGGCGTCGAGGACGACGATCTCGTCCGCCCACATCACACTTTCGAGCGCGGCCGGAAGATTCGCCTGCTCATTGTGGGCGAGGATTGCGACCGAGAGTGACGCCATAGGACCTCCATGTCCGGCTATGCAGCGCCGCCGGAGGCGCGCAGGAACGCTAAAACCCGTGGATCCAGCGGCGGACCCACGGGCTTTGAAACCGTGCGGAGAGGGAGGGATTCGAACCCTCGATGCGGCTACAAACCACATACTCGCTTAGCAGGCGAGCGCCTTCAGCCACTCGGCCACCTCCCCATTGACAGCGGCGGGAACCGCGGTGTCCCGGCCTGCCTGCGCCGGACGGAACCCAAAGATAACCGCCCTGCGCCGAGGAGGCAAACAAGGCTTATTGGCGCACGCTCGTGGCAGAGATGGCCGTTTCTACAGGAACGGGAGTGCCGACAGTGTAACCCCGCTGAATGCGGAAGCCCTTCTGAAAACAAGCAAGAGGAGGAGCGGCACCCATTGGTGGCTCGTACTATATTGACCGATCCAGGATCTTGCATTCATGGCGGTTTACACGCCGAAAATCTATTTGTACACTCCTTGGTCGGGTTGTCTAAGGGATACGGGAATCCATGCGGCTTTGCACAGTTGATGAGATCAAGCCGGGAATGCTTGTCGGACGTCCGATCTACGACGCGCATTTCCGTCTGCTTCTGAATACTGGCGCAGCGCTCTCCCCGGAGGCGATCCGGCGGATACGGAAGGAGGAGTACCCGGCGATCATCATCCAGGAGCCGGGTACGGAGAAGATCGCGACCCAGGACCTGATCGGGGTGAAGATCCGCCAGGAGATCGAAGGCGCCCTCGAGGAGTTTTCGGCGTGGCAAAAGCGCGACTTCGACAAACAGCAGACGGGCCCGGGAGCGAGGAGACCTCGGGACACCGGGCCGGGCGTAGCGGATGTCCAGAACCAAATCGACGAGGCCGTAAAGGCGCTGCTCACCGAACTGATGTACCAGCGAAAACCGGTCTACTACCCCGGGGTTTACCCGAACCGTAACCGCTTGATCAACCATTCGACGAACGTGGCGATCCTCTCGCTTCTGATCGGTTGGCGGTTCCGTTTGGGCAAACAGGAGCTGCTCTGGCTCGGCAAGGCGGCGCTGCTGCACGACGTGGGGAAATGGCGTCTGGCCCCCGAGCTGATCAGCACGCACCCGGAAGACTACAGCGATGAGCTGAAGATCGCCTATTCCCTGCACCCCCAGATGTCAACGGCGCTGCTCGATCAGGATATCAACATGAACGCCCATATTTCGATGGGCGTGCTGCAGCATCACGAGAATCAGGACGGTTCCGGCTTTCCGGAGAAAATGCAGGGAAGCAACCTTCCGCCGACGAGCAAGCTCCGTCCCCGCGGGTCGATTCACCGTTTCGCGGAAATCATCGCAGTGGCCAACTTCTTCGACAACCTGGTCTCGGGCCGTGTGGCGAAGATGCAGCTCACGCCGCCCGAGGCGGTGAAAAGGATCGTCGAGGCGACTCCGTCACGCTTCAACGAGCACATATCGAACGAGGCGCTCGAGGTGATCAATGTTTTTCCTGTGGGGAGCCTCGTCCGGGTGGGGGAGTCCAGCCATCGGGGGATCGTCGGCTATCGGGGTGTTGTCGCCGGAACCAACCTGGAAGATCTTCATCGCCCGAAGGTGACGCTGCTCTACAGTCAACGCCAGCGGTTGGAGCAGCCGCTGACGGTGGACTTCTCCACCGATCCCCGCTCGCGCCTGGAGTACATGAACACCTTTGATTGACGTTGTTGTCCGCCCGACAGCGCGATTTTCCCGTGGTTACCGTACCTTGTGCCCGGAATGGGGATACTGGGAGGCTGCAATGGCTGAAGAAGGTTTGGCTGGCGCACAAAAAGATGAAGCGTTGCAGGCGACGCTGGCCAACACCTGGGCCAACGTCTGGCATCACGACGCCGCCCGGCTCTCGCTGGTGCGATCTTACCTGGTTTTCGCCGGGGCGGGGTTAGCGTTCCTCACGCTCGCCAAGGCATCCTGGACTACGAACCTGGTTGTCTCGATTTTCGTGACAATTGTCGGGCTGACGGTGATCGGAGTAGCCTCCCGCTACAAAGAGCGGATCGTGCGCGACATGAAGGTCGTGTTCGTGGGTACGGAGATGCTGCTCGGCGGAGACGAAAAGCTTCACCAACTGCTGACGCTATTCCGGGACTACCGTGCGACGAGGAAGAAATCCTCGGTCGCCTCACGCCTTTCGATTTCCCGGCATCTGATCCTGATCATCGAGGTGTTTTCTTCGGGGCTGATCGGCCTCGCGGTGGAGCCAGCGATCCCCGGGAGATGGATCGGTGCGCTGGTAACCGGGGTAGTCGTGCTCATTCTGCACGAAGCGGTGTTCCTGCTCATCCGCCGGGAGTTGGTGTTCAACATTTGACCGGGCAGGTCTATTTTGATCGGTGCTTGCGCTCGCCGCCGTGCCCCGGTCCGTGCTCGTGGATGGAGCGTTTCATCGTCGGACCGTTCGCGGCCGGAATCTCGCCGCTGACAACCTGGAGGATTGCCTGCTGGACGGTGGTGCCCCGGACGATGTACACCTTCAGCCGGTGAAGAGCGAGATCTTGGAATGCTTCGGGACCCATATTCCCGGCAATCACTCCATCCAGATCCCATCCTGAAAACCGCCCGATCCCATGTCCCGGAAGGTTATGATCGTGTTTCAGAGCTTCGAGGATTTCAGGGTTTTCGCCGTCGACGACGAGGTGAAAGGCAGCGTGTCCAAATCGTTTGCTGACGGGATCGGAGAGGGTCGAGCCTTCGGCCGCAACGAGAAATCGCATGGCTGCTCCACTGTGGTTTGTTGCGGGGGCTCGGCTGTTTGAAAAGATACGAATATGATCGGAAGGAGCAATCCTGCGGATTTCTCGCCGCTCCAGCTTACCAACGCGGTTTGGGACGGCGGCTGCCGTGCTCGACAGCGCAGGGCGCGTTGCGGGCGACGTGCTGGCCGAGGGCTTTGCACCAGAGGGCGTTGAAAGTGCGGCAGCTTTTCGCCCCGTCCACGTTCTCCCGCGGCCACTCCGCGTGCTCGCAGGCCATCGTGCACCATTTCAGGTCCGCCCGGCCGACTCCCGCGTTGTCCACCTCCTTCCGTTCCTGCGGCAGAGGGTGGTTTTTCCGGGTGTGCAGGATTCGCTGGACCGGGCCCTCGTTGTCACCGGGTAGCTTGTGATTCATGACTTTCCCTTGGACGTAAAGCCGGATAGCGGACCGTAAGCAGAGCGGATGCAGGCTCGAAGGAATGATAATTGAATCAGGAAACCTCCTTCAACTCGGTTCACCAGTTGCGGATCTCCGGTACGGGCGCTTTATCCTTGCAGGATAGAGCAGACCGTTGCATCCGGCCTGATTGCAAACGTAGGGTACAAGATTAAATCCTCCGGAGGTCGCATGACCCGTACCACGGCGCGTCGCCTGGCCTTGGCGATCACATTGATACGAGTCCCTTTCGGTTTAGTCTTTCTGTTCTGGTTTGTCTATGGCGATGAGGAAAAGGCCCTTGCGGGCCTGCTCATGCTGCTCGGTGTGATCGAACTGACCGACCTGCTCGATGGTTTTATCGCACGCAGCCGGGACGCGGTGTCGGAGCTGGGAGCGATGCTTGACCCGTGGGCGGATAGCGTGACGCGCACGATCGTCTACATCGCTCTCGCGCTGGGGGGAAGGACGCATCTGGCGCTTCCGTTGATCATGGCGATGCGTGACGTGACAGTGGCGTACGCGCGGGTGGTGATTGTGACGCATGGCGGTTCCGCTGCGGCGCGGCTCAGCGGGAAATCCAAGGCATGGGTGCAGGGTGTGGGGGCCTTCGCGTTGCTCGGAGGTCCACTGTTCGCTGCGACCGGATCGTATTACACGGCAGTGAGCTGGATCGTTGGCGTTGTGACGGTGTTGTCCGCCGTCGAGTACATCGTCGCTGCTTTCCGGAGTCTGGCCGCCGCGGAATCAAACGGAGAGTAACTGCGGGAGAAAGCTACCCGGCACGGCGCCCGGGAGAGCGAGCCGTTTTTGGGAGATGTGTCGGGCTTGCCTGCGGTTCAATCATTTCCGAAAGCCGACTTTCCTGCACGCCTGTGTCAGTTCTGCATTCTGTCCTCGACGGGGACTTTTTCCTGTTGCTTTTCTCCCGCCGTCCTGAACCAGAGCCAGGTGCCCGCTCCGCCGGTCATCGCGATCATCAGCCACACAATTCCGCTGCCCGTTTTTCCGAGCAGGATCTCGCCGAGCCCGAAAGTAACGCCGAGGACTAGCGCCGTGCCCGCAAGCCAGCCCCAGAGATCCCGGCCAAGCCGGGTCGGAGGGTGGCTGCCCTGGTCACGCTGATTCCACGCGGCGCGAACCGCTCTCCATGCGCCCGGGGGCCGGGTGCGCTTGTAGAAATCGAGCAGCGTGGTCATCGGGGCGGGCTGGGTCAGGAAGGTCACCGGCAGCCAGAACAGCACCGAACCCATCGCCACCGTCACGACTTTCAACGGAAACGGAATCTCGGGGAAGGCGAGATACACGACTGAGGAGATCACCGTGGAGGCGGTCATGGCGGTGATCTCGCTCCACGCGTTCAGACGCCACCAGAACCAGCGGAGCACGTACACCGGGCCCGCTCCCGCACCGAAGGCGATGAGGAAGGTGAACGCCGCGGTGACGGATTGGACGTAATAAGCCATGACGGCTGTAATCGCGACAAGCAGCAGCATGAATATTTTTGCGGCGACCAGGTAGTGTTTTTCGCTGCGGCCGGGCGCGAGCCAGCGCCGGTAGAGGTCGCTTGTGAGGTAGCTGGCGCCCCAGTTGAGCTGGGTGTCTATGGTGGACATGAACGCCGCGATCAATCCGGCGAGCATCACTCCTTTCCAGGGACTCGGGAGCGCGATGAGGATCATCCTTGGATAGGCCAACTCGGCGTCCGCCTGGTGAGGCAACAGGACGAGGCTCGCGAGGGCGGTGATCACCCACGGCCACGTTCGCAGTCCGTAATGGGCGATATTGAACCAGAGAGTCGCCCCGAACGCATGCGCTTCATTTTTCGTCGCCGACATTCGCTGGATAACCTTGCCGCCGCCGTCGCTGTTGATGTTGGCCCACCACTGAATCGAGAGGTATACGAGAAAGCCGCCGAACGCCCCGGTCCAGAATCCGGGATCGGCGAGTCCGCCCGCAGGAATTGAGGGGATCAGCTGCATTCTCTCCGGCCCGGCGGCGGCGATCACGGCGTGCATCCCTCCGGCGGCGTTCACGGAAAAGACGGCGAGCGCGATAGCGCCCGCCATCGCAATAGCGAATTGCGCCACATCGGTGACGACCACACCCCAGAATCCCGCGAGGAAGCTGTAGCTGACAGCAAAGGCGGTTGAGACGAGCACGCCCGCCCACTTCTCCCCGCCCCAGATCACGCCGATGATCTTCGCCATCGCCAGGATCACCCAGCTCATTCCGATGGTGTTGACCAGCAGCGCCATCCAGCCCGCGCGGATCACACGCAAAACACTCCCCAGGCCCCGTCCGTAACGCAGTTCGGTCAGCTCCACGTCGGTGACGACTTTCGCCCTTCGCCAGAGCCGCGCGAGCAGAAACGCTGAGAGCATGCCCCCGATGGCGAACGACCACCATTGCCAATTGAGCCAGACTCCACCCGACCGGACGAGTTGGGTTACGTAGAGGGGAGTGTCGCAGGAAAAACTGGTGGCGACCATGCTTGTCCCCGCGATCCACCAAGGCAGTTTGCGGGAGGACAGGAAATAGGAATTGGTGTCTTCGTGGGCGCGGCGGGTGAACAGTACCCCGAGTGTGAACACCGCGAGCAGATAGAACAGGATTACCGCGATGTCGGAAGGAGCCACGACTAGAGCTCCTGCAATTCCGATTCAAAATCACGGATGGTGTGCAGCACATCGCCGGGACTGGAGGCGGAGCGCAACGCCTCGCGGAAAGATTCCCGGTTGCAGAGGCGTGAGACGCGGGAGAGCAATTTCAGATGCAGCGAGATTTCCTCCTGAGGCGCGAGCAGCAGGAAAACGAGATGGACCGGTTTCGCGTCGAGCGCACCGAATTCGACTCCTTTCAGCGAGCGTCCGAAGCCGACGACAGCGCGGTCGAGACCCTCTACGGTGGCGTGGGGGACCGCGACGCCTCCCCCAACGCCGGTTGAGAGCGCCCGCTCGCGTTCCAGCACCGCGTCGAGCACAACCTCGCGATTATGGATCAGGCCGGAGGTGACCAGGCGGTCCACCAGGGTCTCAATGACCGCTTCACGCTCTTTCGATTCGAGCTGCAGATCAATCGAGCGCTCGTCGATCAGTTCGCCCAGACGCATCGGTGCACCTCGTGAAAACGTTGCTTGATTCCCGTTTCTCAATCCCCATCGCCGGAGACGTGGAGGGGTGCCCTGAGAATACGGAACGGAGGCGGGGTTTGCCAAGTGTAACTCGATGAAGCGTGCGGGTTGGCGGACGGAATGGAAGGGTAGGCGCCAGGCCTGGATCCAGCTATGGGAAACAAGATTGGGAGCTCGTAAAACGGCAGAAAGGGCTTGACAGATTGAATGTGCGGGTGCATCTTGCTGGCGCGTTCGCTTTATGAACGAATTCAATGGCCCGTCGCGCGGATGGCTGTTGGCGATGGTGAACAGCTATGCGAGGCCGTAATAGGAATCAAAACACCAGCCTCCTTTGCACCGATTCCAACACCCGCAGCACACCCGTGCGACAACAGTGCGCATCGTCACTCGGATGGAGGAGAACTGGCATGAAACGTGTAGCCGTCTTTATCGACGGCAGCAACTTTTACAACGGTCTCCGCGACAACATCGGCCGGATGGATGTGGATTTCCACCGTTTCGGACGAAAACTCTCGGAATTGGCCGAAGGGGAGTTGCTGCGAATCTATTATTACAACGCCCGTGTGGATCCGGATTTCGATCCTGAAAACTACGAGAAACAGCAACGGTTCATCACCCATCTGGCCCACACTCCGCACCTCACGCTTCGCCTCGGCAAACTGGTGTACTACCAGGTGCGTGGCGAGGAAACAGGACGCAAGCACTATGCGGTGGAAAAAGGGTTGGATGTGAAGCTGGCGATCGATCTCGTGAGGCTCGCTGTCAACCGGGCCTGTGAAGTTGCAGTGATCGTCTCCGGTGACAAGGACCTGGCCGAAGTGGTGGACTACGGCAAAGAGATGGGGCTTGAGGTTGTCAGTGCATTCTTCCCGCGGGGGCTTTCCGAATCCCTCGCCACCCGCGCCGACAAAGTCTTCTATCTGAACGAAGATTCCCTCGAGGAAATTTTCATCGGCAACCAGCAGGTTGAGGAAGAGATCTGAGAATTGTCGCAACCCAGGTAATTGCATCGCGCTCGACCTTCAGGGTCGGGCGTGTTGTTTTATGAGGGGAGCAACAATGACAGTTCTCTTTTCCCAGCAACACCTGTACCTATATTCGTGCATGGCGATAAAGATGCCTTCAAGAGAGGACGCCGAAAAGGCAGTGGCGCACAAACAGCAGCAGCGCGCACAAGCTCTTGTTAAACAGGCAAGAACAGCCATTAAAGCAGGCGAGGGAGATGCCACCGCCTGGTTTCAACTCGCCGCCGGCTACATGGGCCTGCAAGACTGGGATTCGGCACGGAAGACTCTGGAACAGGCGACGGAAAGCGATGAACGATTCGGGCACGGGTGGGCGAACCTGGCGCTTGCCTACCGTGAAACGGGCAAGAATGACCTCGCGGCGGACTGTGCTAGGCGTTCATTGGAAATCACCCCTCGCAACAGCACAGCCCAGGTAAATCTCGGACTGGCGCTCGTTGAGCTAGGGCGAGCGCGCGAGGCGATTGACGTTCTTCGCAAAGTACTGCTCGTTCAGAAGAACCAACCTCTGGCGCTCGTCGGCCTGATCGAAGCCTACCGCCAGGTGGGCGATGTAATCGAAGTGCAGAGACTCACCGAAGAAGCTCGAAAGGCTGGGATTCGAATCGAATGAACCCTGAGGCGGGCGCTTTCCAGCCAATCCTCTCAATTTCTCCGACTGATCCTTTATCATGTTCATTCGGGAAGTCGTGTCGTCGTTTGTTTGGCAACGCCACCTGAATCTCCGCGTTCATTCCGATGCCTGCAAATAGTGGCTGACTCCTTTGCGGCCAGATCGCCACAACTCCTCTGGACGCCTCGAGTTCGCCTTCCTACCTTTGAGCGCTTTATGAAGGCCCGTTTCAAGTCCGGATTCGAGAACGTCATGCCCCGAAAGAAAAAACTCCCCGATCCCAAGTCGGCGTCCAAGGCGGTGTTGCGCAAAAGAGTCGCCGACGTTGCCTATCTCTTCGAAGGCGCAAAAGGGGTTCTTCGTTTTTCCGGGTTCCGCGATCCGTTGGCGGGCCTCGTGCGAACCCTGCTGAGCCACAACACGACCGATCCCAACGCCTTCGCCGCCTTTGACCGGATGAAGGAGCGATACCCGACCTGGCGTGAAGTGCATCACGCTCCGGTCCGGGAGCTTGCGGAGACGATCCGGATTGCGGGGTTGAACAACCAGAAGGCGGAACGCATCCAGAAACTGCTCGGATTTGTTCACGAGACCTACGGTGAATACACCGCGGACGTGCTGAAGGGGATGAATTTCGATGGGGCGCTGGAAACCTTCGGGAACCTGCCCGGTGTGAAACACAAGACTCTGGCGGTGGTGCTCGCGTTCGACCTGGGCGTGGATGTCTTTCCGGTGGACACCCACGTTCACCGACTCTGCCGGAGATTGGGATTTGTGCCGGACGATTTCGACGCGGTTAAAACGTTCAAGACGATGCGTGACCTGGTTCCGGAGGGGAAATCGTACTCGCTGCATCTTCACCTGATCCGTCACGGCCGCGAAGTCTGCCACGCTCGCAAGCCGGAGTGTGCGTCCTGTCTTGCGCGCGACCTTTGCCTATATTACCAGACCCAAAAATCGACCCTGTCTGCGGGAGAGCGTACAGCATGAGGCAACATCTCTACGGAAAAGTTGCGGCGCTGCTGCTGTTTTCAGGATGCTTCGCTCCCGTAGCGCGTGCCGATGTGACGCTCGAGGCCACGGTCTCTTCCGATTACATCTTCCGGGGAATCAACATGTACAACAGCCTGTCCCCGGTCTTCACCCCGTCCTTCACGTGGACCGCCGGTCACTCTGGCCTCGAGATCAGCACCTGGGCCTATCTCGCGATGACAAACCGCAGCAATGACTGGATCGACAAGGCGGATGAGGTGGACGCTACGGTCAGTTACGTCCGCGATTTTGGAGCCTGGCAGGGTTGTCTTGGATTGTATCATCTCTCCCTCCCGAAGCAAGCCGGATGGCCGAGCACGAAGACGACGGTCAGCGAGCTGTTTGCCGAGTTGGGCCGTCCGGATTGGCCGGGGATGCCGGTCGTTGCGGTCAACTACGAACTAGACACCTGGAAGAACCACGACACCTACTTTCAGCTGCGGCTCGGTCATGAACTCCCGCTGGAGGGAAAGACGCTCCTTTTTCTGGGGAGCAGCATCGGGTTCTGGAGCTACGGGTATGACAGCGTGCCCAACTTCACGGACGTACCGTTCAACTGGACGCGCCGCGAGCGGATTACCGACGTCAATTTCGAGGTGGCGACCATAGTGCCGCTTGGCTCTTTCGCGCTCATGTCGTCGATCGTGATGACACTTTCGCCGGACAAGGTGATCAACGCGAACCAGATGGTGGTCTGGGGTTCGCTGAAGGTCTCGCGGGCGATTCCCGGCAGGTAACAGGAACGAAAAAACGGCTCACAGCGCCCCCGTGGCGCTCAGCATGCGGATAACGCTCAGCAGGAGGAAGCCAATCGTGGCGAAGCAATACGTGTACTTCTTCGGAAACGGCAAAGCGGACGGCAACGCGTCGATGAAAGATCTGCTCGGCGGCAAGGGGGCCAACCTCGC
>Ga0315554_1002034_pt1 | contig 11855 bp, 6 predicted proteins | sample SalMarSW160370MG_FD_202114 | JGI IMG/M metagenome (GOLD analysis project Ga0315554, IMG submission 202114) | Salt marsh sediment microbial communities from the Plum Island Ecosystem LTER, Massachusetts, United States - Salt Marsh Sediment SW1603-70 ... | reverse complement strand
TCGCTGCCATTTGTGCCTGAACGCCAGTTCCTTTTGGCAGCGACGTACGTCGTCGTCATTTTCTCCGTCCTCGTCCAGGGTTTGACAGTTGGGAAAGTGATAGCCTTGCGATCCCCTCCATCATCCCGGTCACGTTCTGTGTAGAGTGAATGAGGAAATTGACAATTATCAATTGACCATTGCCAATCGTCAATTCGTTGGAGGGGGCGATCCCGTCGAGCTGGCGATCAGAGGGACTCGAGATAGGATCGCTTGATAAAAGAGCGGCGCACCGATCGTAGAAAGGCTAAAAGTGTTACCAGATTTCGTTTTTCATTGCAGGGGCCTTCGCCCGCCCGGGGCACCATTTTGGGATTATGCGCAATCCAAGAGACGCTATGGCAAAGGGTGATGACATCCAAGCGAGATTGGTGAGCTTTGCGGTGACGATACTGAATCTATGCAATGAGATCCCTAGGTCAACGGCAGGAATGCATATTGCTGGTCAGCTCATACGCAGCGGGACCTCTCCCGCGCCGAACTACGCCGAGGCACGAGGCGCTGAAAGCTTGAACGACTTCATTCACAAAATGGCCATCGTTTCGAAGGAGCTGAACGAGTCAGAGGTGTGGCTCGAGATCCTGCTTCAAAGCCGTACGCTGGCAAGAGACAAACTGGAGCCGGTGCAAAAGGAATGTGGGGCACTCTGTCGAATCATAGCGGCAGGTCGTAAGACGGCGGCATCAAGACAATCAAACGTCCAAACAAGAAAGTCCATCGAAAAAGCTCTCCCTCATTGACAATTGTCCGTTGACCATCGTTAATTGTCAATTAGCCGCGGGGCCGACCCCGACGAAAAACGTCGGGGCAGGCGAGACACAGCCAATTCGGAACGATACAGAAAAAGGAATGCCCCCCAGAAAGCGGGGGGCATCTTTTTTCTGCGGGGCCGAAGGGACTCGAACCCTCGACCTCCTGCGTGACAGGCAGGCGCTCTAACCAAGCTGAGCTACGACCCCGAGAGGGACTGCTCGCCCGCCATGCTTCACCTTTTGGCGGGAGCTACGACCCCAGACTTTGCTTATTGCGGTGTTCAATTTAGCACGAATTGCCCGCAAAGGCAAGGGGATTTCAGGCTGACGCGTCAGGCCGACCGAGCCGCGTGGAGAATGGAGCGACGAACCGAGAGGAGTATTCAAACTCCGTCCGAAGCTTACAGCAGCTCTCAGATCACAGCCCATTAATCCTTGAGAGCTTGGCCCCGCAACGCGCGGGCCATTGGGGCCACACCGCGACAAATCGGAAAACCTCTTGACACCTATTAATCTTCTCCCTTCAGTGATCTGAACTCGCTGTTCCATCGCGTTCAAGACCCTACGGTCCTTTCCCGCACAATGTGGCCTGCAGTTTGTCGTCTCACGTGGAGCGCGGACGACGCCGGGATCTCCTGAAGCGCGAGCCGTTGAAAACCGCGCCCTCACCGGCGATCACGGCTGCCTCGAACGGGGAACTGCCAATTGCCCAGTTTAGCAACTCGTGTGTGGTGCGAAACAGGTGTTCTTCCATTCTTGAGAATGGGCTTCCGCACAATGATGCTGGTCTTTTGTAGAAACTTCAGATCGTAGTCGTGAAAAACAGCGTATCTCGTGCCTGCAGGCTGGCCGCCTCCGCCGGTATCGTTTGTGTTGATATGGATCACACAGCACATCGCCGAGGCAGGCACAGTGAACACAGGCCAAACACTTCTTTCAATCGGCGCGCTCGTTCTTCTGGGAAGCGTCATCGTCTCTGCCAACAGGTCTTCGCTTCAACACGGCGTCATTCTTCAGCAGACGGAGATCGGCGTCTACGCCGTTTCACTCGCGATGGGGAGAATCGAGGAGGCGACGGGAAAGTCCTTCGATGAGTTCACAGCCCCCGATGATTCAGGAGACACCGACACCGCCACCTCGCTCACACAGCTGACCTCGACGTTGGGCCCGGAATCTGGAGAGGTGTATCCTGACTTTGACGATATTGACGACTTTAACAATCTGACGACGACTGTTTACATCGCGGGAGTCGACACGATGACAATTCACTCCACTGTCGCCTACGTGAGCCCCTCGAATCCTGACCTCCTCCTCACGACCAGAACTTGGCATAAGAAGCTGACGGTGTACGTGACCGGATCGGCCACACGTGATACCGTTAGAATCTCTTCCATCTTCAGCTACTGGTGGTTCAGGTGAGCGATGGGCTCAAGCACAATCATTGATATAATCAGTTCCGCCGTTGTTGCCGGAATACTCTTTCTGATGACCGGCCAGCTGAATATCCAGACGGTTGAGACGGCCACCGTGTATCACGGCAATCTTCAGCTCCAAAGGAACATGACGACGCTGGTCGGCATCGTTGAGCACGACTTCCGAAGGATCGCCTACTGCGCGGACTACAAGAAGATCCCCGCGCCGAACGTTGCGATCCGCGCTGCGGACTCTTCGTCCATCCGGTTCTGGACAGATGTCGACAACGATGGGACTGTCGATTCGATCTCTTACTATCTGGGTCCGGTCGAGGAACTGGAGTCGACGCCTAATCCGAGAGACCGCAAGCTGTACCGGGTCGTCAACAACGACATTCCGGCCGGATGGGATCTTGGGGTCACGGGCTTTCGGTTCAAGTATTTCAATTCCGAAGGCGACACTCTACCGCTCCCCGTGCCCGATCCCCGCGAGGTGTATTCGATGGAGATTTCGATCGCGATAGAGAGCAGCGTCCCCATCAATCAGTCCTTTACCGTTACAGCGGATACTCTTGCCGATTTCCAAGTATTCTGGCGTCAACTCCGCCTCGCGGCGCGGAATCTCCGCAACCGGTAGAGTCAAGAGGAGCAGCGATGGGGCGTACATCTTTGATTATGGTGATCGTTGTCAGCACACTGATCCTCTTCTTCGGAGGCGACCTCTCCAAAGTGTCCACCTCGGCGTACGAAAACTACCTCGACTACTACAGCAAGGCAGTGGCACACACGATCGCGACAAGCGTGGCGAACATGGCGTGCAACGAGATCTACCTGTCCCCCAACTGGAGGGCGGGGTACTCGAACCTCCACATTGACGGCGGCACGGCGAACGCCACGGTCGACACAGTGGGCGGCGGCAAGCTGAGGGTGGTCGTAACGAGCCAATACAACCTCGTCAAGGATACAATCATTGTTCTCTGGGGACTCACAGCATTCTCGAAATTCGCGTATTACAGTTTCATAGAAGGAGATATTTACTGGATTACCGGGGATACAGTCTGGGGGCCGTTTCATTCCCAGCAGCGGGTCAATGTTTCGGGGGATCCGGTTTTCTACGGCAAGGTGACGGCCAAGAATGGTCTGTTCAAGAAGCCGAAGTCTTCGCAGCCCAAGTTCTACGGCGGCTTTCAGGCTGGTGTTTCTCTGACCCTGCCGGTTGATTTCCAACCCCTTAAGGTCGCGGCCCAAACGGGCGGCCACTATATCTCCAAGAAAGACGTGTCGCTCACCTTCAACGGCGACGGTAGCGTTACGTATCAAGAGGGGACCGGGCCAGTGACGACGGTGCCCCTCTCGGACTATGCGGGAAACGGTGCGATCTACGTCGACAACGCAAATCTGAGGATCAAGGGGACACTCTCAGGCAAGGTGACCGTCGCAGCGACCGGGAGCTCCGGCGCTGCAAAAGGAAACATCTACCTCGACGATGATGTCGTCTACGCGCACGACCCAAGAAACGGATCGTCCGACGATCTTCTCGGAATCTGCGCAGATAACGACGTGGTCATCTCCGAGAATGCAAGCAACAATTCTGACATCCGGATCGACGGATCGGTGTTCTCGCGGTCCGGCGGCCTGAAAGCTGAAAACCACAACGGGCGCCCGGTCTCAGGGACCATCGACCTCCTTGGAGGCATCATTCAGTACCAGCGCGGACCCGTCGGCACATTTAGTGGCTCGCCTCCAGTTATCGATCACGGCTTTCAAAAGAGGTATCTTTACGACGACCGCCTCATGGTCGACTCCCCCCCGTATTTCCCCACGACGGGCAGCTACGAAATTCTTTCCTGGTACGAACGATAGCAGAACGCCCGTTTGAGCCTGTTTTTCCACTACGCGCAAGAACGAATGCAGAAGTGCCCCTCGCCAAGGCCCCCCTTCGATTGGTTCACCAAGAGGCGTGAGAAGGGTCAGGAGGCTTTTTGCCTGAACCAGGATCCAGGGGGGTATGTGAGTAAGGCCGGAACTTGATGAGGCAGGGGCAATGTTTTGTCAGAGCCGCCCGGCCTCAGAAGGAGATTGACCAGATGTCTCGATCTCACCGGCGTGCCTCAACGCTACGATATGAAAAGAGAATATTCTCTTCGCTTCTGTCGACCGCCTTCTGACAGAATGGGGCACGATGTGCGTGCTCGACAAGGTGGCATCAGATTGGACCTTTGTTTTGTGTAATACCGACTGAAAGGAGAGACAATTGAAGAAGAAAGGAACCAACCATACTGGTAACGGGAGCCACGGGGAAACTAAGGAGGTGCCGTCGCCAAACATTTACTGTCGTCCGGCTGGGCAGACTCGTCGAGCCAGGCTGCCTAGGAGATTCCCTCGCCAAACTCGGCGCGCCTGTATGTAGTATTAACGGTATGGGAATAACAAAAAGCCCCGTTGAGCGATCTCAACGGGGCTTTTGATCGTACAGCGAACGTGAAACTAGAAGGTATAACGCAATCCAAGCTGTGCACCCCAACGAGAGGAGAGGTTGTCGTTGATCCAGGGGTGAGCATTTGGATCCGGTTTCGACCAATAGAATCTCGGCTTTCCAGTCGTGGGATCGAGGCTGTGAAAGGTAAGGAGATCGTCCTGGTAATTGCTGATGTACGGAACGTAGCCCCAAGAATGATTGACCAGGTTGAGGATGTTTAGGACATCGAGCGTGATCTCGAACCTGTGGCCCGAGAACGTTGGGATCTCCTGGGCAAGCTTGAAATCGAGGCTGTGGCTCCAGGGTGTTCGACCGCCGTTCCTTTCGGCGACTTGTCCCTTATGGGAGCTGAGGTAGCTGTCGTTGTTGATGTAGGTGAAGAGCTTGTCGTACGCGGCGTTGGTCTTATCCGTAAGCTCGGTGGCCGTTCCGGAGGAGCTTGACATCAGGATGACATCGTTCTTGTCCTTCGGAATATATGCCAGATCGTTCGAGGTCTGGCCATCACCATTGACATCGCCGTTGTAGTAGAAGGAAATCGGGTATCCGGATCTGCCTTCATAGAACAAGGAGACAGTTGTCCCGAATGACGGGATTGCCTCGAAGCGGTAAGAGACCGCCGCGATAATGTGGTGGCGGACATCATACGTCGAGTAGGAGAGATCGGGATTGTTGACGTCCTGATAGACCTGGTTATATCGCCACTGTGAGATGGCCTGACTAGAGAGAATGCTGTTCCGGTCCTTCGCCATTCCATAGGTATACGCCAGGTTTGCATACCAGCCGTCTTCGACCTGTGCACGCTGGATCTGTGCAGTGATGTTGTAGGTATACCCGTCCGACGTGTTCGTCATATAGATGACGTTGGTGAAGTTCGGACTCAACTTCGCCGTTGTCCACCGCCGGCTCGAGGTGCTATAAGTGCCATAGACATATCGGCCGTCGCCGACCAGCTTGCCGCCTGGTGTGAGCGTAGAGTTCTGGGGCCCGGCGAGGCTGATGTCCTGATACATGATATCATTGATCGATTTCGTGTACAGCGCCTCGATCGTGCCGACAAAGCCCATAGGCAATTGGCGGTCAACACCGAGGTTCACTCTGAAGACCTGAGGCATCTTGAAGTTGGGATCCGTCAGGTCAACCTCGGTAGTTGTCACGGCTGAGAGCTGCGAGAGCCTTCCGCCGGCTTGCTGCTGGTACGGATTAGGTTCGAACATAAACCCTGCCGGAAAGCTTCTGACATCGTAACGGGCGAAATCGACTCCTGTGTTGCCATATTGGTTCGACAACCAGACATAGCCGATTCGTCCAGAGAAAACTCCCACGCCGCCGCGGACCTGCCAGATTCTCTCTCCATCTGGGTCTAGGTTGAATCCCAGCCTGGGCGAAAAGAGCACATTGCCGCTCGGGACCTTGTTCGTAGCCAAGCCGCGTGAGCCGAACAGAGCATCGATGTTTGTGTTGTGGAGCGGCGAATCCGGGAACGTCGGTACGTCGACACGCACTCCCAGATTGACCTTCAGGTTGGGCAGTATGCTCCACTCGTCCTGCGCGTAAGCCCCCAACTGAAGGCCCGCAAAGGATGCCCGAGGCTGCGGGTTGGGGAGCAATGAGTAGGTTAGCTGAAAGCGTGAGGGATTCCCGGCGGCGAAGTCATCGAGGGTGAGGAACTCATAGTTGCCGTAGATATTCCGGATGAAGAGGTTTGAGAACTTGAAGGAATAGTTCTGGGTTCCCACCGTAAACGTATGGTTGCCCATGAAGTACGTGAAGTTGTCCGTGAACTCGAAGATGTCCTGGTCGAGTGCATTGGCGTTCGAGTAGGTCTCAGCTCCCGCTCGCAGGTCAGTGCCGCCGCCCAGTCCGGCATTCTTGATCCATACTTCGGGGAAGACGGAGCCGTAGATGTCCCGCTTGTCCCGGATGGTTGTGTAACCAATAATGAACTCATTCGCCATCGTGTTCCCGAACGCGCTGGTCAACTGCGCGACGGTGGAGTTCGTGACGTCGTTGATCTTGTAGCGTTCGTTCGACGGATAGATCGCGCCGCTGCTCGGTGCGTTGTCGGAAGAGCCGTCGCTATAGCTGTTGCGGAGCGAGAGGCGATGCTGATCACTCAGGTTATAGTCGAGGCGCGCGAAGATCTTGTTGGCCGGGGTTTCGTTTGTGAAGTCAGTGTACGATCCCGGAGTGTAGTGATACTGATTCTGGAGGATGTTGACAAATTTCGCGAGGCTGTCCTTAGAGAGGGCGTACTGATTTGTCGCATTGCTCCCCGCGCCGAAAACGCGTGTCGTCGGTTCCTTTCTTCTCCTCAGCTCTCCGTTGACAAAGAAGAAGAGTTTGTTCTCCATGATCGGGCCACCTACTCGGAATCCGGTAGTGTAGTCAGAGTAGTTGGCGAGTTTGGTCTTCAACTCGTCCGGACTGGTCCCGTTGAAATCCTGGTTCCGCCCGTAGTAGTATGCAGAGCCGTGGAATGTGTTTGTTCCGCTGCGGGTGATAGCATTGATGCCGCCTCCCGTGAAGCCGCCTTGGCGGACGTCGAACGGTGCGATGACGATCTGGAACTCCTGAAGTGCGTCGAGACTGATCGGCGTGTTGCCCGTCTGGCCGCCAGGCTGACCGCTGCTGGCTAGACCGAAGAGGTCGTTGAACACGGCACCGTCGATTTGAATGTTGTTGAACTTGCTGTTACGACCGGCGGCATTGTTGCCAACGAACAACGGCGACAGCTTGAGTGCGTCGTTGAAATTTCGTGAAAGCGTCGGAACGTAGTCAAGCTGGTCGTTCGAGACGCTCATCGCCGCGCCGGTTCGGCCGGAACTGATAATGGCGTTCCGGTCGCTCGTCACGGTCACGCCGCTGACTTCAACCGCCTGCTCCGCCAGGACGAAGTCGACCGTGAGGTTCTGGCTCAACTTCAGATTGATGTTCTCCCGTTTGTCCTGCCGATAACCGACGAACGAGACTGTTACTGTGTAGGGTCCGCCAACGCGCAGGCCCTGCAGATTGTAGCGGCCATCGGGACGCGAGGCTGTTCCGTAGGTTGTGCCCGACGGGTTGTGGATCGCGATGACGTTTGCTCCAGGAAGCGGCTCGCCGGTCGTGCTGGTGATTCTGCCGCTAATGGCGGCAGTGGTCACGCCCTGGGCGAGAACGACAGAGCTTCCGACGAAGAGCAAAGCCAATACGGCGACGACAAACCATCTTGTCATGGTCAGCTTCATGCAAACCTCCGTAATAGGGTGGATAGATTAAGTGGTGTTTGATATGGTGGTGGTGCGAAAAACCGGCGCAAGTGAATCATGTTACGTGTTGTCGTGGGATGTGCAAGGTCAGGGCGAGTTTCCGGAACCTTGCGAGCATTTCGGTGCGGCGAATCGCTGTGTTCCGCGTGTCAACCAAGCGCTGCAAACCTACTCAACAAAAACCAGAAACACAAGAAAAAAAAGACTGCAAATGAATTTCTGGAGTGCAAGTCTGCCGCTGAGCGATCTGGTCCGGATTCTTTTTCTCTGCCGCGAGTGCTTGGAAGCAGAAACTGGAAGCGAAAGAAACTCGCGCAGAAGTCTTTCGCCGCGCCTCACCATCTTCGTCACCGGTCGTGTCAAGAGACGATGAGAAGAATGATTTCGTGTCGATGACTTTGCAGCTCATCGTTTCTGGTTTCTCGCAACGCGCAGAGGTGCGCGCTGAGAAAGAATCTTGCCGGCTTTGCGTCGGACAGGTACACCAAGGTGGGATCTGTCGGTGTCACAATATCTTAGACTTGTCAATCTTGCGTATGCGGGGTCCCCAGCTTCTCTTGTGATTTCGCCATTCAAGCGCCCATTGCTGTCAGTTGGTTCAGCGAGAAGCCCAAAATCGGCTCTTGTAATCCCCTAAAACTCAACAACTTATGGGTGGACTCCGCGGGAATGGGGGCATGGTCAAGACTATGCCCGTAAATATTGAACATTTTTGATTTTTCTATTGACATTCGAATTAAAAGCACTATATTTGCTAGGGAATTTGATGGTCGTTATGCAAGGCAATGAACTAGGGGCTTTAGCTTCAAGTGTACTTTAATTAACCACAATATCTCTATAACAAAACCGGAGAGGATATCTCATGGGCAAGCCGATGTCAAAAAGCCAAATCGCAGCGCATCTGGCGAGCAAGTTCGAGCTGAAGAAAAAGACTGCTGTGGCAATTCTGGAGGAAATGGCGCATCTCTCGTATCGTGAGGCGCCGAACTCCTTCACTCTGCCCGGCATCGGAAAACTCGTGCTCGTACAGCGGAAAGCGCGCATCGGGCGGAATCCGGCAACTGGCGAGCAGATTCAGATTCCGGCCAAAACAGTGGTGAAATTCCGTGTAGCGAAGGCTGCAAAGGAAGCAGTGCTCGGAATAAAGAAATAAGCCCGACTTTTCAGGTTTTTTTTCGAGGCGCCGATGCGACGATCATCGGCGCCTTTGTTTTGTCCGCGCCTGAATATTTCTTCGCCAACTGTGTGGCCCATGAGCTCCCTGAGGATCATACGTCAGGAGCTCGAATGTGAAGTCTATGGAAACCATCCGTTCGCATTGGCGGTTTCATTCAACAATACCATCGTTTCCAAGCCGCGAAGAATAATTCAGCCCAGGACCCCCAGAACGACTTGGAATGAGCCTCAATTGCGGAGCCCGCTGTGTTTTTGCCCGTTTTCGCCTTGATTATCCTCCAGACATTGGGGGGTGCTCCGAATTCGCCCACCAATTCCTCCTCACGTCAACAGAGGATCTACACCACGCAGGACGGCACGAAATTTAGGGTCGAGTCTGTCCTTGAGAATCTCGAGATACCTTGGTCGATAGTCTTCGATCAGGCCGGAAATCTTTATTTCACCGAACGACCCGGACGTCTCCAAGTCCTCCAGAGAGGGGCGAAAACGCCACACCTCATTGCATCATTGGATGAAGTGAGACATCAGGGGGAGGGAGGGCTTACGGGGCTCGCACTCCACCCAGCTTTCGAAAAGAACGGATATATCTATCTTTCCTACACGTACAGCAATCGGAGGGGAATTGCCACCAAGGTCGTCCGTTATCGACTGAAGGACTGGGCTTTAGTGGATCGAAAGGAAATCATCAGCAACATACCCGGATCCGTTGTTCACAACGGCTGCAGGCTCAAATTCGGCCCCGATGGGGAGCTTTACGTCACGACGGGCGACGCAGCCGACCGGGAAATAGCCCAAGATCTCGGATCGCTTGGCGGAAAGATCTTGCGCCTCAATGAGGACGGATCAATTCCGGCGGATAATCCCGACCCAAATTCCTCCATCTACACACTCGGAATGCGCAATCCACAGGGACTTGACTGGCATCCCGTCTCAGGCGTTCTGTTCGAGACGGAGCACGGTCCGTCCGGCTTCGATGGGCCTGGGGGTGGGGATGAAGTCAATATTATCGAGGCGGGCAAGAACTACGGTTGGCCGATCATCCATCATCGGGAGAAGAAAGAGGGCCTTGAATCGCCGTTTCTCGAGTACACTCCGGCGCTTGCGCCTGGTGGCGCCGTCTTCTACCACGGGAACAGATTCCCAACCTTTAAGGACAATTTCTTCTTCGGGTGTTTGAGGGGAGAACGTATCGAGAGGGTGGTTCTGACCGACCGAAGGCCATACCGGCTTCTGCGCGAGGAGGCCTTGCTCGTCGGGGATTTTCGAAGGATCAGGGATGTGACGGAAGGGCCCGACGGTTTGATCTATCTTGCCACGAGCAACCGGGATGGGAGAGCCGAGCCGCTTCCCAACGATGATCGTATCCTGCGCCTTGTGCCCGTCCGATGACGAGGAAAGAGATCGCACGGATCTCTTCTCCCGGCCGTCAGGACATGACCCCTGGAGCTGTCGAACTCACTCCAGCGGCAAGCGGCCCGGTCTGAAGCCGATGATCGACGGCATCTCTCTTCAGTCGGCTCGATGAATGGTTTGTATTTGGATGACCGCACCATTCCGTCAGCTTTCTCCTTCTACGAAATCCTCTCGGGCGCCAGGCGAGCTCAACGAGCTCCAGTCGAGTGTGGGAGCAGGGATCGGTGCATCGATGTGTTGAGGAAGTCAATTTGTTCATGCCAGGGTTGTTTCAACATGTTCGATTCCGTTCGATCTGACGGTTCGTTATCTCCATACCTTTTTACTTCTTCTCTGCTTATATTAAGCACGGCCGCTCCGGGAGAGGGGTCCCGGGACGGAATCTCATTGCTATCCATCCATTGCTCCAGAAAGAGATTCCACGACAATGTCTGACGAGTATCCGAAGACCGGGAAAACACTCTATCTGAATATCATCTGGCACCAGCACCAGCCGCTCTATCTCGATCCCGAGTCGGACCAGCTTCAAGGGCCCTGGGTCCGAACCCATGGGACGAAAGACTACTACGACACGGTGTCGATGCTGTTGAAGTACCCGGATGTTCACTTCACCGTCAACCTCACTTCTTCGCTTCTCTTCCAGCTCGAAGAGTACTACGTCAAGCGACTGAAGCCGTGCGTCGACCTTCGAAGGAACCGCGTCGATGCCAAAAAGTACTTTGCGACAGTCAGGGGCAGGACGGATCCGTGGATCGACCTCGCGCTGAAACCCACGAAGGACTTTGACGCGAGGGACCTGCAATTCCTCCTCACGAACAACTGGAACGCGTTCGGCGTCAGCGAAGCCGTCATCGGCCGGTTCCCGGAATACAAGGCGGTGAGGGACAAGTTCAAGCGCGCGGGTGTCAACGGCCTGGCGGAACAGGAACGGAGGGAGATAAAATTCTGGTTCTACCTGGCCAGTTTCGATCCGGATTTTCTGGAAGGGAAGACGAAGCTTGCCTCCGGCGCGACGATCGATTTGACGGATCTCATTACCAAGAACAACGACGGGACCTACAGTCTTGCCAAGACCGTCACGGAGGATGACTGCAACCGGATCGTGGCGGAGACGTACAAGGTTCTGGCCGCGATTATTCCCATCCACCGCAAGCTCATGTACCGTCCGTCGACGGGCAGCGGCCAGATCGAGATCATCACCACGCCATACTATCATCCCATCCTCCCGCTCATCTACGACAGCGATCTCGCGAAGCTTTGCCAGCCCAACGAGCCGATGCCGAAACGTTTCCACTTTCCGAAAGATGCCGAGGCCCAGGTCGCAAGAGCCGTG
>Ga0315554_1002033_pt1 | contig 11856 bp, 8 predicted proteins | sample SalMarSW160370MG_FD_202114 | JGI IMG/M metagenome (GOLD analysis project Ga0315554, IMG submission 202114) | Salt marsh sediment microbial communities from the Plum Island Ecosystem LTER, Massachusetts, United States - Salt Marsh Sediment SW1603-70 ... | reverse complement strand
AATGAATTTTATTGGGAAATATATATTTTAAAATTTTTCATCATATTTCGTCCAGAGAAAATCCCCCAGTTTCCAGGCTTCATCCACTGCTTTCTGTCCCCATTTCAGAGTATAGTCCGTCAGATATCGGGTGGCTCTTCTAGGATTCTTATTGTACAATTTCATGATCTCTTCTTCCACCTTCGGTTGATTATCAAAGAGTTCCTGTTGCAGGGGATTCCACGCGGCCGTCACGTTATGTCGCATGTCTCCCCAGCGCTGTGCGGTGAGGGTGCTCAGGCGGTTAAAGGCCCACCAGGCGGATTCCCGGGTGAAACCGGTAACCCGTCCCGGCACTTTATAGGCCGCCGGAAGGTCTGTACTTCCGGCATATATGGGAATATACAGGGTGGTCGCCACATTATCCAGCCCCAGCCAGGCCACGCCACCAATGAGATCCGGCAGCCAGTCCCGCACCTGGATGATGGTGGCGTACATGGTGTACCAGCGGGCGATAGTACGTTCACCCCGCCAACCCCAGCCCCCGTTGATCTTGAATAGGGATAGCATGTCATAAGGCATAAAAGGATTGGCCAGCGGGGATATTTCGTATTTTCCGCTGTGGGTTTCCCAGGTGATATTTTTTACCGGATTATAATCCGTTCCTTCATAATAGTCACGGAAAACAGATACCATTCTGGACAGAGTTACCAGGGAATCGGGTTTAACTGAAAAGGGGTAATTTTCCGATTCGGGAAGCAGATTCAGCGAAGGGGCCAGCAGGCTGAGCACCCGCCATTCCCGCCGCCGGCTGGCCAGAGACTGCCGTCCTTCCGGATCGTAGGCGTAATTAAACTGAAACGGCCCATCGTCCGGTTTCCACCAGCCGCTGTCCAGGGCCACCTGTGTGAGATTTTCTGAGGCCATATAATAGTCGGGTTGGTCCGGATCCACCTGCCGGATACGGCTGGCATTGGCGTTTACCGAAACCTGATCGTCAGGAACGCGCTGGGCTGCCCAGATGGAGCCCACCTTATTCCGGCCGGGTCCTAAAATCTCAAAATGCCACACTTCCAGGGGATCCGCAATGGTCAGGCATTCGCCTTCATCCCGCCAACCATATCTGGCAGTGAGCTCACCGGCCAGTCGTATGGCTTCACGGGCGGTAGTGCAGCGTTCCATAAGAATCTGCACCAGCCTCCATAAATCAATAAGACCGGAATCAGACTGCAGGGATTCCCGTCCTCCGAAAGTGGATTCTCCTATAGCCAGCTGGTGCTCATTCAGACAGGGCAGGGATGTATTTACATACCCCAGGGTTTTCTCCGCCTGCGGAATTTCCCCGATCGCTACTGCCTTGTAAGTGGGCATCGAAAGCGAGTCAAATTCTTCCATGCGGTACATGGTCATCATGGTTCCCGGTTTATGGTTACGGGCAGGCTGGATATCTATCCAGGCCCGGGCATTATGCTCATCCATGGTATGAGAAGTCATTACCGAACCATCAAAAGATGCCGCTTTGCCGACGGTAAGAGAGGTACAACCATCCGCGCGCTGCTGGGAAAAACCGGTATTTTGCAAGCCAAAGGTGATGTACAGGATCATTATAAATAAAACCCTTTGCAAATAATTGAAAATACGGATATTGATGACCATAAAAATGTCTCCCTGTGTCTGCTTGATTCGAAGATAAAGAAATATAGGAGCCTTAAGTGACTTCTCAAAATCATTAGTCCGTTTTTTTTCTTTCACCTTAAATTTAAGGATTTAACAAGAATAAAAAATCAGGCGCAAGTCTGCAGTCAGCAGTCGGCAAAATACAAGATCAAAGACCAAAGATCAAGGAAACCAGTAACCAGTGACCAGCATCTGGCATCCAGCATTCCCGACGACCCCGACTCCTTCCAGTTGTCTCGTCGAGATGAAATCATGCAGGATTTCACCAGTATCCAATATCCAGGATCAAGCTCAAACCCCAAGGCTTAAGGCTAAAAATAGGTTCCCGGGAGCCGGGAACCAGGAGGCGGAAGGGCAGGATCAAAGATGCCCGACGACTTTGACTCCCTCCGGTACTCCAGCCGGGACTAAATCTTCCATGATTTAGCCAGAATCAAGTCGGCAGTCTGCAGTCGGCCAAAAAAACAAAATCAAAGAAAAAAGATCGAAGAAAACTGTAACTATTTAGCAGTTGGCAAAAGGCAAGATAAAGTCCTGCGTGGCGAAAAAAGGTAGACAAGATTTAACACTAAAAGAAAATTAATCCAGTATCCAGAATCCAGTGACCAGCATCCAGTATCCCCAACCCCGGGTCCAACTCCAGTTGGCAGTCGTCAGAAAGGAGATCAAGAAACCTTGAGCCTCGGTCCTTTCGCCTTTTTCCTTTACCATTTCCCCTCAATAATCTTTCGCATGGAGAACACTGTGTGGTGAACTTGTTTATTTATAAATTGTTCTGACTCATTTGGCCGACCAGGGCGGAACAATGCCATTCATTCGGGAATAAGCGATGAGTTGTCCCAGATGTTCGTGGTCATGATTCAGGGTGCTGATAATGAAATTGCGCCGGCTGGTATCCCTGCCGAAAACATTGATCTGTGCATTTAGTTCGTTCTGGTTCAGAGAGGAAATAGATGTTCTTAAAGCCGCGAAAGACTCTTTGAGATTCGTTAATATTTGCTGCTTGTCCGTCGTGGCCGTCTCAAATTTTTTCGGATCGGATTCCATTTCGCGCGCAGATGAATCCAGACCAGCCATTTTACCAAATCCATTATTGGCGGAGGTAATGTGGCTAAATACCTCTGCGAATGAACGAATACCTTCTGCCGGACGCCAGTTTAATTTATCCTGGGGAATGGCGCTAAGCAGGTCTGTTAACCGTCCTTCCAGAAAATTGGTCTGACCGATAAATTCCGTTATTATGGCCGGCTCCTTCTTGTCACCCGCTGCCTGCATTTTCTGCGCGGGTAAAACAGTAAATGATAAACCGCAAACCATCACAATTATCAAAAAATAATTATATTTATGATTCATAACATGAGTCTCCTTTATTGTATTTGGTGAGTTTGATATGGACTGGATTTTAATTTTGAAATTTTCCCTTTTAATAAGAATGATTCTCAATTTAATGCAGGTTTCATAATAAAATCAATAAAATTCAGCTGAATTTAATTTTTTCTTTTCTTATTGGGTAAAATCACGAAGATCTGTCACTTCTCTAGAAAGCAGTAATAAAGAGATAGTGTAAAAATAGTTTCAGAGCGTAAGATTTCAGGTGGTCTGTAATAAAATTATTAATCTCCCCTTGCTATCCGGCTTGTTCATTTTTCATTTTATAGACATAAGCAAAGGTGTTTGCAAACTCCTCCAGGCTGGTCGGAGTGGTACTTTCTTTATCCCGCACTGCCTTTGCTAATACTTTTCCGGTGTTCAGCGAGTGAATGAAGATGTTCATATTATCAACCAGACTTTCTGATGTTCCCATCTGCATCCAGCCTTTTTTAAAGTCATCGGGGGAAATTTCAACATAACGCAGATCAGGTTTATTAATAGCTTTTCCATATACTTTTGCCACCTGATTGTAGGTCAGATCATGCTGGCCCAACAGATACTGGACATTGTGTCCCTTAAAATCCAGGGCAAGTAATCGTTTAGCTGCGTACGTGGCAATATCCCTGGTAGCGATCATATTCAGCGTCAGGTCGGCTTTCACGGGAGAACCCATGATACCCATCTGCTTTATCATATCCGCCATACCCAGGGTATTTTCCAGGAAATAGGTGGGACGAAGATGTAAAACATTCAGATCCTTAATGGAATTTAATTTTTGTTCCAGATAATGCAATCCGGTTACAATGCCGGTATCTTTTTCAAGATCGGCTCCCACGCTGCTCAGGGTAACCACATATTTGACACGCGTTTTAGCGACGGCAGAAACGATTGGATCTGCCAGCGATTTCTGAAAAGCGAAGTAATCCTTAGCCGTGAAATTAAAGGGGATCATGGCATAGACGGCGGTCGCCCCGCTAAAAGCCCGGATGACCAGTTTTTCATCCGAGATGTCACCCTGGAAGAGTTCGGCACCCTTGTCGGTCAGCTCCCTGGCTTTTTCAGGACTGCGGCTGATAATCCGAACTTGTTTTCCTGCGTCCAGCAGGGCATGGCTCAATGGTTTTCCGGTATTTCCTGTAGCTCCGGTGATGACATACATAATCTATCTCCTTTATGTTATTCATTAGTAATGGTATTTACTATTACGACAAATGTCGCTTTATAAATCACACCTTTTTTTAACTTGGATTTAGATCATAATACAATTTAATATATTCCCTGACGATTTTCATCGATCTTCCTGTTATTTCCTTAATGGCCCTCTCATCCAGGCTCTTCTTTATTAGAATTCTTATCTGATCATACTGTTTTATATAGCGGTCGACCGCAGTTTGACTATGGTTTGTCTTTAAAACTATATCGGCTGGGGATATGCCTTGTTCGTATAAAGAAATGATTATACCCTTGTGCGTAGGTAAACTACCCTGATCTAATACATATCCTTTTAATGGTAATATTTCCCCAGTCCTGTCTCTATACGCATCCAAATACCTTCGAATTGTCGCCAGACTGCGGTTCATTAACACGCTTAATTCAGCACCATTTAATAAACCTCCCTGGGTCTTGGCACTCTTTATCAATCTCACCATGGTCTCAATATCGCGGGCTTCCCGGTGTTTGTAGTTACTATTGCGATCACCTTTCTTGTAATAGATCCGTCGTTCAATATCCTCTTCCGTGATTAGTGGTAAAGTAACTGTTATACTGCCATAATCCTCTGCCTTCTTACCGTAACTCTGTCTTTGTCCATCATCTTTTGTCGTTCGGAAAACTATCTCGCCAAATCCAACCCGATCAACTGATGGATAACATTCCCGATGTAAATCCTCGATATCATCAGCCAGCATCTCTAATATCTTCCGCGAACCTAACAGTTTATATTCACTCTCCAGTAAGTGCACTAATGCTGCACGAAAGTTTCGCTTATTGATCGATTCATAACGGTCCCTGATCTGAGTCGCTCTCATCAATTGCCTCCGGTCATAACTTCCGGACGATTCGAACAGTAACCGCATTCTCTTTTTTTTAGGGTACCCTTGTAACTATTTCTTTCTTCTAAATAACTTAAATTTGATCGCCGAATAGGATCTTTTCTGCTTGCTCTTATCAGATCCTGATATTGCGCAACTAAACCTTCTGATAAACCTGTTACGACACTGATCTCCTTCCTACGATATATCTTCCTTTTATGATACATCAATACTTTGATGAAACTCTCTAAATATCGCTTTATAGATCCTATGCTATGACGGAGCGCTAACCTGATCTCACTATACGTTTTGCCATCTAAATACATCCCGATGATCTTTACCTTGTGGGTTTGACCCCTTCCAATATTGTGCAGTACTCCCCGGGTTATCACCTCAATTCCACTGTTTTTAATCGCACGGATATCTCTTTGAACCGTTCGCTTGGTGCAAGATAAATATTTACCTATGTCTTCCTGGCTTAATACCCCCTCTTGCTCAATCGCTTCATCGGTGATGCGTTGGATCTTGATTCGGCGTAACCCAATCCGGCCATATGACTTCATGGCTTCAATATCCGTCTGACCATCATCAATCGTTAACACTACTTTTATTTTCTCTAACTGCTCCAATACCTTGCCACTGCGTTCTTCTATCCCAATAACACTTACTTCAATCTGACCTTCCTTTAAGGTATTATCTCGGAGTAAACATTCTTTTGCAGTTAGTAATATCTGTTCACTTAGTTTCGGCGAAAGTTCATAGGAATGTTCCAACTCATATAAAAACTCTCCATCGGAACTCTTGTACAATTGGCGAGTTAGTTCCTGGACTATCTTTTTCATCCGTCACCTCAGTTGTTTTTTTAAATTTAGGTCTTTCTGAGGCGACATTTGTCGTTATTTCATTAGCATCATCTTCATTACTTTCTGATAACTGTCCGTTACCGAGTGAGCGTCCTGGCTGCTGGCGGATTGCAAGCGGGCCAGGTCGATCAGGTTGGTGGTTCCCCAGCGGGCCAGGTAATTTCCCGGTGAGTAGAGGTTATTATAATCGGAGGTGTTGATGGCCGGCGTGCCGGAGATACTGGCGGCGTACCCGCCGACAGAGTTGGCGAAGATATTATTCTGGACGTTGACGGTACTTCCGGTGCCGTCAATAATGAAAGCGGCCGATGCGGTACTTCCCTGGGAGAGGTTCACACCGTTGTAGAGGATGTCCTGGTAGGTATTGTCGTAGGAGTAAAGGCCGTAGGTTCCGGTCACCGCCAGGAAGTTATTGGCGACCAGTCCGCGGGGGAAAGGCAGTCCGGTGCCCCCGTCACAGTAATAGAAATAGAGGCCATAGCTGGAGTTGACGCTGACCTTGTTTTTAAGGATCTGCAGGCCGTTATCGCAGGACTGCAGTTTAAATCCCCGCTGGCCGGCACCGCTTACCGTGTTTCCGATGAGCTGGGGGGCGTTCTGGTAAAGCAGGTAGGGGGCGCCCCAGCTCTGATTGTTGAAAGTGTTGTTCAGGATCTGGGTACCGGAAGATAAATTGGAGGAATTAACTCCACGCATTACAATACCTGACGCCCCATTTTTGAAAGTATTTTCTTCAATCCGGATATAGTCCACAGAACTATTTTCTGAGATAATAAGGGCAGGTGTATTTCCTGATGACGTGGTCGATATCCCATTAAATATGATATTTAAAAACTCATTAAGATCCGCGTCACTTTCTAGCCGGACAATGATTCCATAGGTATTGTTTCCGTAGCTGTTAATGATGAGATTCTTGAAACTAACATAATCTGCACCATTCAGTCTGATTACATAATTATCTGCGGCCGTAGGTGTAAATTGCACAGTTGCACTGCTACCGATGGCCGGACCCGATTGAAATGTGATGGTGTTAGTCGAACTGGGACTGGTGATGGGACCTATCACGATTTGCTCATCGTAGGTCATATTCTCGGAGATGTTAAAGATAACCGGACCACTGACTCCCTGACTGGTCAGGGACGTCACAGCTGATGAAATCGAGGTATAGTTCCTTCCCTCTCCAATGGTATAAGTGCCCGATAGATCGGCATAGCCGGAAATAGGAAGGCTGAACAAACCAACAGCCAGAATGCTTAATAAAATTATGATTCTTTTTGTTATATGAGATATTTGATGCGACATAAAATTCTTCTTAATTCTATTATAGATTATTTGGATAAAATTAATTTTTTGAGTTCATTTACCGCTCCAATTAGACAACCATCAATTCTGCTTTCTTATTCTCTGATTAGTGTTACAGTATTAGTAAGACTTACTTGTACTAAGTAACAGTGGAGGTTTGTAATAGCTCCATCAATTCTTTCAACCATGTCAGATCCCTGTTAAAGTCGCGGGATAAATCCCGTAACAACATTGGTTGAAATATTTTTGCCACTCCACGCAGTCCAAGGCGAATGGTATATTCGAATTCGGTTGAATTTTCTTTGGTATCTTTCACATGCCGTTCGTCAATCACCGATATTTTTCCCAAATCGATTCTGGATATCAAACACTGGTTTAGGATCTGATCCAGAATCTGGTAGTGGGTAGATTGTTTTTGTGGGAACAAGGAAAATAAGGATCGGGTGGAAACCAATTCCACTTCTTTTTCATCGCTTAAAGCCTGTACTTCCAGGTGTCGAGTGCGCCATTTCCAGTCATTCTGGTAATTGCTGATAAAAGCAAAGACTTCAGTGACCGGACGATTAATGAGAATTCTGCCGCTCAGATGAGTCATAAGTCTGCTTCCTCTATTTTAAAGCCCAGTAAAAATATTTCCTTTTTCGATTGGAAGCTAACGCGCCTGTGTCATCCTGTAGCGTTTTTGTTGCATAAAGGGATATAATATGCGGTGAACCCGGGAAAAGTCAGCATGGCAGTCAATAAATCGTATGGGAATATCCAAAGCTGCGATTCTATAGATTCCATTTTCTCAAAGGGTTTTTAATGATCACAATGTTGATATTTTTAATAAACCTGCTTGATTCGTAAAAACCCATATCATCAATACGCGTTTTTATGTCTGAATTAGTTAACAATCCCCGGTCTTTAGGCCAAGGGAGTAAGGAATCCCATATTTTTGGGCTTAAGCCAGGAATTGTGAATCCGGCAGGCAAAATGTGTTGAGGCGATTAGGTGCTACGAATACGCTTAGGGAAAAGACACAGATTTACCTGACTGGGTCAATTTTCAGCGGACTTATTTCCGATTTCAGAAAACCGGGTGGAGTGGTTCTAGGGCCTCTTTTTTGTAGCAAATTCAGATGGTAAACAGTTAAACTGTTGTCGGAATGCTTTGGTAAAATGGGAAGGGCTGCTGTATCCTACTTCAAACGCGATTTGGGTCACACTTAATCGTCTCTCTTGAAGCAGTTGAGCAGCACGTTTTAAGCGGAGGGTTTTTAAAAATTCGCCGGTGGTCTGTCCCGTAATGGCCAGCAGTTTGCGATGCAATTGACTTCGACTGACGAACAGTTCCCGGGCAAACATTTCCGAATCAAAATCGGTGTTATCCAGGTTTTTCCCGGCGATTTCCATGGCTCTTTTTAAAAAATCCTGGTCCAGAGAAGTTACTGTTACAGCTGCCGGCGATATATGGATCTCCTGGCTGAATTTTTCCCGCAATTTTTTTCTTTGACTCAGCAGGTTTTTGATCCGCACGGAAAGTTCCATATAATTGAATGGTTTGGTAAGGTAGTCATCCGCTCCGGTTTCCAGGCCTTCAATTTTACTTTCGATGGTCGCTTTGGCGGTAAGTAGTATTACGGGTATGTGACTGGTCTCCCAATTGGACTTGATTCTTTTGCATAATTCAATTCCATCCATTTCAGACATTATGATATCACTGATAATAAGGTCCGGAGAATCCGTTGTGGCCATTTTTAATCCTTCTTCTCCCGTGGCGGCCTGCTGTATGGTAAATTCGTTTTTCAAAATATTCGACAAATAGAAACGGACATCCGGTGAATCCTCTACGATGAGAACTCTAGGCAGATCACCGGAAGATCCTGGGGCCGGCTGGATTATATTTGTAACTGCATGAGTTGGGGAATTGGTATCCTCCAAAACGGATTTTACTGAATCGACTACTTCGGGGATCATCTCACTTTCGGGCAGATGAGAATTTCCTTCTGGAATATACAGAGTAAAAGTACTTCCCTGACCTGTTTTACTCTGAAAGCTGATGTGCCAGTGATGCAGATCCACCAGTTCTTTGACTAGTGCCAGCCCGATACCGGTGCCTCCGTAATAACGGTGGGATGAATCGTCGACCTTATAAAATCGGTCGAAGATACGGCTTTGATGTTCTTCCGGGATTCCTATACCGTTATCCGATACGGAGATCCGGATGCTTTTTGCGGAAGGAGTTGTCTGAAAAACTGTTGTCACTTTTAACTCGATCTTTCCGCCCTCCGTGGTAAATTTTATGGCATTGGATATCAGATTGCTTATTATTTTTTCGAATTTGTCATGATCAATCCAGGCCATAACGTTTTCAGCTGTTGTATGGATGGTCAAATGAATACCTTTTTTTTCTGCCAGTGATTCAAAAGAATAAATCAGTCCGCGCAGAAGGGGAATCAAGTTTTCTTTGGCGGCTCGCAGGGGTAACGAGCCGGCTTCCAGTTGAGAGAGAGCCAGAAGTTGTTCAATCAATTCCAGTAACCGGCGGCTGTTGCGAAGAATCAAATCATATGCCTTATTGACATTGTCTTTATATAATCCATTCCGCAGTTGTTCAACCGGTCCGTTAATCAGCATCAGGGGGGTTCGGAATTCATGGGAGAGGTTGGTGAAAAAATGTGATTTTACTCGTTCCAGTTCCTGAAATTTTTTAGTTTCGAGTGTCTGTAGCGCTAACTGATGTTGAAGTTTTATCCGGTGCATTTCATATCGTCGGATCAAGTAAACAAATGTGATTCCCAAAATCAGGTAGGTAATATAAGCCCAGCCGGTGCGCCACCACGGTGGAGAGATAACGATTGTGAGATGTGTCCCGGATTCATTCCAGATACCATCTCTATTGGAACCCCTCACCCAAAAGGTATATCGTCCGGGATCCAGATTGGTATAGGAAACGAATCGCCGGCTGCCCGAATATACCCAGTTGGCATCAAATCCTTCCAGGAAATAGGCATATTCACATTCTTCCGGAGCGGCATAGTCCAGGGCAGCGAAACGGAATGAAATATCATTCTGGTTATAATTTAAATTTAGTTTAACAGCTTTCGGACCTGAATATTCTATAGAAGACAAAATACTGGATGATATCGGTTGGTTTAAGACCTGAACCTCGGTTAGAACAATGGGAGGAATGAAATGGTGATCCTGTATTCCGGCAGGATCGAAGCTGAGAAGTCCACCTGCCGTACCCCAGAAAAGCTCTCCGTTCTTCTCTTTATAAACTGTCCCGGTTTTAAAATCGTTATTTGGTAATCCATCTTTAACCGTATAATGGTCGAGTTTCAGCGGGTGCGGATATCTTCCGGCAATAATTCTGCTTCCTGCAGCAGGGAGCGATTTGTTATTTATCTTTGATAGACCCAGATTGGTTCCTACCCATACATTACCCTGATCATCTTCCATGAGACTCCTGATGGTTGGGCTGGAAACGCCATTTTTTTCCGAAAAATTAGTGAAGTTGAGGTTGGGAGGCCCAGTATTACGAAGACTTTGTTTCGAATAGGTTAGGCGGGTTAAGCCGTTTTCAGTTCCAACCCAAAGGACGCACAGAGAATCCTGATCATTGGAATCCGGTTGATGTGATTCGCTGATGGTGAGGATACTGTTATGACTGAGTGAAGCGGGATCCTTTGTATTTACCTGCCATTGATAAAAGCGCTGTTTTTTCTGGTCAAACAGATTCAGGCCGCCTCCATGGGTTCCGATCCATAAAAGACCGTACCGGTCCTCATAAATAGCCCAGACATCATTGTAACTCAGACTGGACGGATTATTTGGCTTATGAACATACTGTTTCCAGCGGGAGGTTGCCGGATCAAAACAGGATAAACCTCTGCCCCATAATCCGATCCATAAAAAACCTTGCCGGTCCTGGTACAGGGTACGAATATAATTATTTCCCGGTCCTTTATCGGCAGGAGAACTGACCCAGTGCTGTATCTCACCATTGCCGGTATTCAAACGATACAGTCCGTTCCCGTAAGTCCCGATCCACAACTTGCCCTCATGTCCTGCCGCCAGAGACCATATGTTCAATCCGGATAAAACCGGATGTGAATAGTATTGAGCATGTCCTGCCGGCAGATGGATGGAGTACAGTCCCCTGGTAGTGCCCAGCCACAGGGTTTGATCGGGCATCTCACACAGGGCGGATATTTCGGGCAGTGGTCGTGTGGTCATGGTTCCGTTTGAAAGGATTTGCTCCTTCCAAATCCTGAATTTTTCCCACTGCTGTGCATGATAGTTCAGTCCATTACTGGTAGCTATCCAGAGCACACCGGAATCATCCAGATGTACGGCAATAACACGGTCATCGCTCAGGGAGGAAGGATCATCCGGATTGTGGCGCCAGCGGCTGAATTTTCCGGTATGGGGATCGAAACGTAACACACCGCCATAGCTGCCCAGCCATAATACTCTTTTCCCTTCCCTGGTTTCCTCCGTGATACTGCCGATGCTCCGGGTAAAAATGTCCGGATCCCGGGGGTTGGGGATATAACGGGTGGATCTGTTTTTGGCCGGCTCAAAATAATTCAGTCCGTTAAATGTACCCAGCCAGAATCCATTTCCGGAATCGCTGGCTGAGACAAAAAG
>Ga0315554_1002032_pt1 | contig 11857 bp, 9 predicted proteins | sample SalMarSW160370MG_FD_202114 | JGI IMG/M metagenome (GOLD analysis project Ga0315554, IMG submission 202114) | Salt marsh sediment microbial communities from the Plum Island Ecosystem LTER, Massachusetts, United States - Salt Marsh Sediment SW1603-70 ... | reverse complement strand
AGGGCCTTCTCGGGGACGATCGCCGAGTTGGCCGAGCGGGTGCTGTCGGAGGACCACCTCGACTCGGAAGTCCGGCCGGGGAAGGACACCGGCGCGTTCTGCTACGGGGTCGTGCCGGAGGTGACGCCGTGGGTTCTCGTCAACTACAACGAACGGCTGGAAGACGTCTCGACGCTGGCCCACGAGCTCGGGCACGCCGTGCATTCGATGCTCGCCTCCGACCACTCCGTCCTGACGTTCCGTTCCTCCCTGCCGCTGGCGGAGACCGCGTCGAACTTCGCCGAGCTGCTTCTCCTCAATCGGCAACTGGGGGCCGAGGAGGATCCGGCCGTTCGGCGGCACCTGCTGGCGAAGTTCATCGACGGTTCCTACGCCTCGATCCTCCGGCAGGCGTACTTCGTCCTGTTCGAGCGGGACGCCCACCGGCTGATCGCCGCCGAAGGGGTGACGGTCGACCGCCTGTGCGAGCGCTACTTGGAGAACCTGGCCGACCAATTCGGCGACGCCGTCGAGGTTCCCGACGAGTTCCGCTGGGAGTGGGTCAGCGTCCCGCACATCTACCAGGTCCCGTTCTACTGCTACGCCTACTCGTTCGGCCTCCTGCTGGTGTTGGCGCTCTATCGCCAGTACGAGCGGGAGGGGGACGCGTTCGTCCCGAGGTACGTGCGGATGCTCTCCCGCGGCGGCTCGCTCTCTCCGGCGGCCGTCCTCGACGAGGCCGGGATCGACGTGCGCGACCGGGCGTTCTGGCAGGGTGGGTTCGACGTCATCGCGGGGATGATCGACGAGCTCGAACGGTCGGAGGCGGCCTAGCTGGTCCGGATGTCGGCGACCGCCGCGCCCAAGACGCGGATCAGGTCGGTCGTCGCCACGCGGACGAGCGTCCCGCGGGCACCGGCGTTGATCACCAACGACGGGTGCGACGCGGTCCGCCGGTCGAGGACGACCGGCAACGCGTGCCGGGACCCGAGCGGGCTGATTCCGCCCACTTGGTAGCCGGTGATCCGTTCCGCGTCCCGCGGCGAGGCGGCTTCCACGTGCTTGTGGTCGGAGACGCGGCCCAATTTGCGCGTGCTGACGCTCGCGTCCCCCCCGATCAGGGCGAACAGGAACGATCCGTCGTCGGCCCGGAAGACGAGGGACTTCAGGACGATCTCGGACGGGAGGCCGACGGCGTCGGCGGCGATCCGAGCGCCCATCCTGACGTAACGGTATGTCAGCGCTTCGTGCTCGATCCCCGCGTCCCGCAGCGCGTAGATCCCCCGCGTCGTCATCGACCTTCTCCTCACGAGCCGTCTCGCTCGGCTCTCAGGTATCGGCCGCCCTGCGCTTCCTACGACTCCGGTTGATACCTCACCGACCGAGAGTTTGCGCAGCAAACTCCTACGCGCTCGGCCTCGGAGCGCCAAGCCTCGCTGCCCGTCCGCCCAGGAGTTTGCACAGCAAACTCCTACGCGCTGGGGTATTGAACGAGGCTCAATACCCCAGCGCGCAGCCGTCCTTCCGCGATTCGGATCCGCCGTGGAGCGCTCCGGTCTCCGGGTCGATCCAGATCCCCTGGTAGCCGCCGAAGCCGGACCCGCGGGGGCGGAACTCGACCCGATGCCCTTTGGCGCGGAGCCCGTCGAACGTCGACTGCGGGAAGCCGGGTTCGAGGAGGACGAGCCCGCCGTCGCGCATCGTCCCTCCGGTCGGCGTCGACGAGCCGACATGCCTCCAGCGGGGGGCGTCGCCGGCCGCCTGCACGTCCATCCCGAAGTCGAGCCGGTTGACGAGGATCTGGACGTGTCCCTGCGGCTGCATGTCGCCGCCCATCACGCCGAACGAGAAGACCGGCCGGCCTTCGCGCGTGACGAAGGCGGGGATGATCGTGTGAAACGGCCGCTTCCCCGGCTCGAGTCGGTTCGGGTGCTCGGGGTCGAGGTGGAACAGGCTCCCGCGGTTCTGCAGCGCAAAGCCGGTTCCCGGCGGAACGATCCCCGAGCCGAAGTCCTCGTAGATGCTCTGGATGAACGAGGCGGCATTCCGGTCCTCGTCGACGACGGCCAGGTAGACGGTCTCCCCGGTTTCGAGGCGTGGGTCGACCGCCGGCACGCGGGTCAACGCGCCGGATCTCAAGATCTGCCTCCGCCGCCGGGCGGTGTACTCGGGGGAGATCAGCCCGTCGACCGGGACGTCGGCGAACGCCGGGTCGGCGTAGTACCGAGCCCGATCCTCGAACGCGAGCTTCTTCGCCTCGATCATCAGGTGGAGGAGTTCGGCCGAACCGCGCCCCAGCTCCGAGAGGTCGAATCCCTCGAGAATGCCGAGCATCTGGAGGGCGGCGATCCCTTGGCTGTTCGGCGGAAGCTCCCAGACGTCGTGATCGCGATAGCGGACCGAGATCGGCTCGTCCCACGACGGGGTATGGCTCGCGAGGTCTTCGTGACGGATCAGCCCACCGACCGCCTTCGAGCAGGCCACGATCCGATCGGCGATCGGCCCGCGGTAGAACGCGTCGCGGCCGTCCCCACAGAGGGCCCGAAGCGACGCAGCCAGGTCCGGGTTCCGGACGATCTCGCCGACGTTCGGCGCGCGGCCGTCGATCAGGAAGGTCGCCGCCGCGCCCGCGTCGGCCAGAAGGCGCACCTCGGCCGTCTTCCACATCCGAGCGATCACGGGGGAGACCGGGAACCCGGACTCCGCGTAGTCGATCGCCGGGGCGAGGAGTTCCGTAAGGGGAAGACGGCCGAACCGATCGTGGAGGGCGAACCAGCCGTCGGCGCATCCGGGAACCGTCCAGGACAGCGGCCCGCGGTTCGGGATCCGGTCGAGGTTCCGGGCCGCGAAGGCGTCGCGGGTCATCGCGCGCGGCGCGCGCCCCGATCCGTTGAGCCCGATCAGCGCCCCGTGCTTCGCGTCCCAGACGATGGCGAACAGGTCGCCGCCGAGGCCGCAGCTCATCGGCTCGACCAGGCCGAGCATCGCGTTGGCGGCGATCGCTCCGTCGACGGCGTGGCCGCCTCTCTTCAGGACGTCGACGCCGACTTGGACCGCGAGCGGTTGGCTTGTCGCGACCATCCCATGCGGCGCGATGACCGCCGATCGTCGGCCGTACTCCGTCGGTAGCGTCATCCGGCCTCCCTGTTGGACCACCGGAAGGATACGGCCGGACGGGATCGCGGGCCAGGCACGGGCGTCTGTGCCGCCCGGGGAACGGAACCTATAATGGAGGGCGTTCGAGGAGGAGTGATGGACGAGCGGAAGATCGTGCTTCGCGAGCTGCTGTCCAAGGATCCGGCCGACATCGCCGAGGTTCTGGCGGGCCTGTCTCAGGAGCAGGCTGCCGATCTCGTCCACCGGCTCTTCCTCCGCCAGGCGGCCGCCGGGCCGCTCGGGGAGATGGATCCGGACGACTCGGCCGAGCTGGTCGCGCAGCTCGATCGAGCCGAGGCGAGCGAGATCCTGTCACGGATGGACCCGGACGACGCCGTCGACCTGCTCTTCGAGCTCCCGGAGGAGATCCAGAACGAGCTCCTGTCGAGGCTGAACCGTCAGGATGCGGCCCGGCTCACCGGTCTGCTGGCGTACCCGGCGGACACGGCCGGCGGGCTGATGTCGCCGGAGATCGTGCCGCTCTCTCTCTCGATGTCGGTCCAGGAGGCGATCGACCTCCTTCGCCGGCGCCAGGAGGAGGCGGAGACCGTCTACTACGCGTACGCCGTCGACGACGAGGGCCGCCTCCAGGGGGTCCTGTCGCTTCGCGACATGGCCCTCGCCGCGCCGGGGAAGAGCCTGAGCGACCTGGTCGTCCGCGATGCGGTCAAGGTGTCGGTGACGGAGGACGTCGAAGAGGTGGCGCGGACGTTCGATAAGTACGATTACTTCGCCCTCCCCGTCGTCGACGAGAACGACCGCCTCCTCGGCGTGATCACCGTCGACGACGTCATCGACGTGATCCGTGAAGAGGCGACCGAGGACATCTACGGCTTGGCCAGCGTCCCGAGCGAAGAGGGAATCGACACCGGGTGGTGGCGCTCGTTGAGGCTTCGCCTCCCGTGGCTGTACGTGAGGCTGCTGACCGCCCTCGCCGCGGCCGTCGTCGTCGGCCTCTTCGAAGCGACGATCGCCAAGGTCGCGGCGCTCGCCGTGCTGATGGGCGTCATCGCCGGCCAGGGCGGGAGCGCCGGGATGCAGACTGTGACGATCATCACCCGCGGGATCGCTCTCGGGGAGATCGCGCCCCGACAGGGCCGGCGGCTTCTGACCAAGGAGCTCCTCCTCGGCGCGGCGAACGGAGTCCTGATCGGGGCGACGATCGGGCTGATCACCTACGTCTGGAAGGGCGAGTTTCTGATGGGAGTGGCCGCGTTCCTGGCGATGCTGCTGAACATGGTGATCGCCGGGGTGAGCGGCGTGGTCATTCCGTTGGCGATGCGCGGCCTGGGCAAGGATCCGGCGCTCGCGTCGGGGATCTTCCTGACGACCGCGACCGACGTGCTCGGGTTCGGGTCCCTGTTTCTGATCGCCAAGTGGCTTCTCCCGGGGATCTAGATGAGACCGACGCTGCCGATCTGGACGATTCCGCTGTTGCTCGCGATCCTCGGTGTCATCCTTCTCGTGGGGCACTTCGGGACGGCGCCGAAGATCCTGGTCTCGATCGAAGCCCTGGTCTACTGCGGGTATCTGATCGCGCGAGCCCGGGGCGCCGACCGCGGCCCGCGTCCGGTGTCGAACCTGCTCGCCCTCTTCCCTGGACACCTTCTCCTGCTGTTGGCGATCTCGTCCCTGGCCGCGCCGGACCGGCTCGGCTACGTCTGGGCGATCGTTCCGCCGGCGACCGTCCTCTACGACCTGATTGCGTGGAGGGGGCCGTTTCGGGTGCCGATTCGAACGTCGATCTCGGCCGTCCTCTACGCTATAATCTGGGCCGATCTCTTCTTCCTGCTGGAGCGCCTGATCGCGTTGACCAGGGAGTGGGACGAGAGGATCATCATCGTGGTGCTCGGTCTTGTCGGCTGCGCGTTCCTCGGCCTGGGGCTCTACCGACATCGACTCGCCGCGAAGGAGTGATGGGATGAAACGATGGATTGCCGTTTTGACAGGTTGGTTTGCGGCCGGGAGCTACTGGATTGCACGCGCACAGGAAGTGAGCGGAAGCGGCGACACGCCGGGGGATACGACGGGCACGGCGTTCGGCGGGATGACGCCCCTGTTGATCATGCTCGCCGCCTTCGGCGTGATCTTCTACTTCATGCTGATCCGGCCGCAGCGGAAGCGCCAGGCAAGGATGAACGAGCTGATCGGTGGCCTCAAGCGCGGCGACCGCGTGATCACCGCCGGCGGGATCTACGGAGAGGTCGACTCCGTCGGCGAGTCGTCGTTCGTGCTCACCCTTGAGGACGGCGCGAAGATCCGCGTCGCCAAGGCGAGCGTCACCCAGAAGCGGGACAAGTAAAGGAGTTCGCATGGCCCAGCAGCACCACCGCTCTCACATGACCCGCAACGACTGGATCCGGTTCGGGGTGGTTCTCCTCGTCGCGGTCGGTGCCTTGTACCTCGTCTATCCGTTCTGGCCGCTGCAGGACGTCGTGCAACTCGGACTCGACCTGCAGGGCGGGGTCCGGATGGTGCTGGAGGGCGAGGGCGTCGACCAGATGACCCCTGAACAGCGAACCGAGACGATCGACCGGCTGATCACGATCATCGACAACCGAATCAACCAGTACGGCCTCGCCAACACGGAGGTCCGCGTCTTCGGCGGGGATCGGATCCTCGTCAATCTCCCGGGTGCGACCGATCCGGACGAGGCGCGGCAGTTGATCGGACAGACCGCCCTGCTCGAGTTCCGGCGCGTCATCGAGGCGGGGACGAGCCCGCTCGACGACCTCACGCCGAGGTCGAGCACGCAGGAGGTCCTGCGGGACCGGGACGGGGTCCCGTACATCGTCGGGACGGATGTCCTCCTGACCGGAGCGGCCCTCTCCGACGCCAGCGTGCGAACGAGCACGTCGTTGACGTCGGCGGGTCAGTATCAGATCGCGCTCGAGTTCAACCAAGAGGGGGCGCAGGAGTTCGCCAAGATCCTCCTCCAGCTCGGCGCCGGGGAGCGGCTGGCGATCATCCTCGACAACACCGTCTACAGCGCTCCGGTTATCCAGGACAGCATCGTGCAGGTGGCGCGGAATCAGGGGTGGCGCGGCGTGCAAAACGGGACGAGCATCTCGGGAATCAACGACGCGGAGGAGGCGCGGATCCTCGCCATTGCCCTCCGCGCTGGCGCGCTGCCGGTCGCGGTGCGCGTCGCGGAGGAGACGACGATCGGCCCGACGCTCGGTGACGACTCGATCCGCCGCGGGATGATGACGATCGTCATCGGATTCCTTCTGATCCTCATCTATATGATGGTCCTCTACCGTGTGCTCGGCGTGGTGGCGAACCTGGCACTGATTCTGAACATGCTGATCGTCTTCGGCGCGCTCGTCCTCTTCCAGGCCGTCCTCACGCTGCCCGGGATCGCCGGCATCATCCTCACGATCGGTATGACGGTCGACGCCAACGTGATCGTCTTCGAGCGGATCAAGGAGGAGCGGCGGACCGGGAAGTCCCCGCTCGCCGCGGTCCGATCCGGGTTCGAGAAGTCCCTGTCGACGCTCCTCGACGCGAACATCACGACCCTGATCACGGCGCTGATCCTCCTTCTGTTGGGGACCGGACCGATCCGCGGATTCGCGATCACGCTCGGGATCGGCGTCGTGGGGAGCCTCTTCTGCGCGTTGGCCGCCAGCCGGCTGCTCCTCGAGAAGGCGGGGTTCTCCAACTTCATCCCGGCGCGCGTCGTGGAGACCGCCGAGTAGAGCCGGAACCGGTCGCGGCGAAGACGAGCGTCATCAGCGCGTTCGCAAGGCGAACGCGGTCGCCCCTGGTCCTGCCTTGGAGGTTGTCCGTGAGGCGTCGGTGGCGGCCAGTACGAGTTCCATCAGGGCGTCGTCGGGGCGCACGAGTCCACCCTTGATCCGTCGATCGAGGTCGACCCCGCACCGGAGCGCGGCGGCCAGCTCCTTCAGCGACCGTCGCTGCGCCTGCCCGATCAACCGCCGCAGGAGCCAATCCTGAATGCCGACCGCCGCCGCCATCTCTGGCTTTGTGGTCTTCCGGTCGAGCAGCAGGCGGATCATCGCCAGGCGGGTCAGGTGGCGGAGGATCCCGCCGAGGATCCGCCCCGGATCCTCCCGCAACTCTCGGAGCTCCGTGAGTGCCGCGTTCAGGTCGCCCTCGCCGAGCCGGTCGTAGAACGGGTAGACCGTCCGCTCCGCGCTCGGGAAAACCGTCCGCTTGACCGTGGCCTCGTCGAGCGGACGGTCCGGCGCGAGGGCGCGGAGCTTGTCCGCCTCCTGGGCGATCGTCAGGAGGTCGTTTCCGCAGCGATGGAGGAACTCGCGGAACGCCGGTCCGGTCAGTTCGACGCCCCGCTCGGCGAGGATCTCCCTCGCGCTTCCGGGGACGGCGTTCCCCCGCGGGGCGGGGAGCGGCACGAGGGCATCGCGGGCCTCGGCCGCCTTCGCGATCGGGTCGGTCGCGCGTAGGTCGGCGGCGATCAGGGTGAGGTAGGTCCCCTCCGCGAACGGGACTTCCAGGAGTCGGGCGAACGACTTCGGGACCCGGACCTTCTCCACGCGCCGAACGACAAAGTGGCGCCCGAGCGCAAACAGGGAGAGCGACGTGAGATCGAGCTCCAGCGTCCCGACTTGGACCTCGTCGGCGAAGCGGACGTGCCGCTCGAGGTTCGGGTCCTCCGCGCGGAGCGCCGCCTCGCGGGCGGCGAGCGCGCGCTCGCACCGGTACGGATCGCCGGTGAACACCCTCAGGATCGGCTCGCTCATGACGCGCTCCCGGACACGTCGGACATGGTAGTGCGCCGGCCTGCGGCGTTCAAAGCTCGCCGCACGTTGCTCCGAGAGCGTTGGTGGCGTTCCGATCGAATGCGGCGGTGGGAATCGGCCGTCGTTCGCTAGCGGGTCGGTTTTGGCGGTCGGCCCCGTCTCTCCGGATCGCGCCTCATCGACAGGCCGAACCGCTCCCGCTCGACGTCGACATCGACCACGGTGACGTTCACCCGCTGGCCGACCCGGACGACGGCCGACGGGTGCGCGACATAGCGATCGGCGAGCTGGCTAATGTGAACGAGCCCGTCCTGGTGGACGCCGACGTCGACGAACGCGCCGAAGTCGACGACGTTGGTCACGATCCCCGGCAGCGCCATCCCGACGGCGAGGTCCTCGATCGTCCGCACGTCCTCGGAGAAGGAGAACGCCTCGAACGACTCGCGCGGGTCGCGCCCCGGCTTGGCGAGCTCGGCGAGGATGTCGGTCAACGTCGGGAGGCCGACGTCCTCCGTGACGTAGCGCTGCAGATCGATCCGGTCGCGCAGCGCCTCGTCGGCCATCAGGTCGGCGACGGTGCAGCCGAGGTCGGCCGCCATCCTCCGGACGATGTCGTAGCTCTCCGGGTGGACGGCGCTCGCGTCGAGCGGATCGTCCCCGTCGTGGATCCGGAGGAACCCGGCGGCCTGCTCGTACGCCTTCGGGCCGAGCTGCGGGACCTCCTTCAGCTCTTCCCGGCTCCGAAACGGGCCGTGCTCGTCCCGGTGGGCGACGACGTTCTCCGCAAGCTTCGGGCCGAGCCCGGAGACGCGCGACAGGAGCGGGACGCTCGCCGTGTTCGCCTCGACACCGACCGCGTTCACGCAGCGCTCGACCACGTCGTCGAGCGCCCCGCGGAGCCTGGTCGGATCGACGTCGTGCTGGTACTGGCCGACGCCGATCGACTTCGGATCGATCTTCACCAGCTCGGCGAGCGGGTCCATCAGCCGGCGACCGATCGAGACCGCGCCGCGAACGGTGACGTCCTGGTCGGGGAGCTCGCGCCGCGCGATCTCGGAGGCCGAATAGACGGACGCGCCGCTCTCGTTGACGAGGACGATCGGGATCGTCCGGGCGGCGTCGAGCGCGCGGACGAGCGCTTCGGTTTCCCGGCTTGCGGTCCCGTTGCCGATCGCGATCGCCTCGATCGCGTAGGTCCGGACGAGATCGGCGATCGTCTGCCCGGCGAGCGCCCGCTCGCGCTCCGCGCCGGCGATGTGGACGACCGCGTGCGTCAGGAGCCGTCCCTGAGCGTCGAGGCAGACGACCTTGCAGCCCGTCCGGTACCCCGGATCGATCGCCAGGACACGCTTCTGCCCGAGCGGCGGCGCCATCAGCAGTTCCCGGAGGTTGTCGGCGAAGACGCGGACCGCCTCCTCGTCCGCCCGCTCCTTCAACCGGGCGCGGACCTCGTTCTCGATCGAGGGCCCCATCAGCCGCTTGTAGCCGTCCTCGACGGCCGCGGCGACCTGATCGGCGGCGGCGCCCCGTCCGCGGACGAATCGGCGCTTCAGCGCGGAGAACGCGGCTTCGTCGTCCGGGCGGGCGGACAGGCGGAGTACGCCCTCGCGCTCGGCGCGGAGGATCGCGTGGATCCGGTGACCGGGCGCCTCGGCCAGCGGCTCCTCCCACTCGAAGTAGTCGCGGTACGTCGCCCCGTCCTCCTCCTTCCCATGGACGACCCGGGCGCGGAGAATGCCCTCCCTCTCGAACAGCCTGCGGATCTCCGCCCGCGCCTCGGCCGACTCGTTGATCGTCTCGGCGAGGATGTCGCGCGCCCCGGCGAGCGCCGCCTCGACGTCGTCGACGCCGTTCTCCGGGTCGACGAAGCTTTGCCCCGCGGCTTTCGGATCGGTCGATGGATCCTGCGCGAGGAGCATCTCCGCCAGCGGCTCGAGTCCCCGCTCGCGGGCGATCATCGCCCGCGTCCGCCGCTTCGGCCGGTACGGCAGGTAGAGGTCCTCGAGCTCGGCCATTGTCTCGGCGCGAGCGATCGCGGCCCTCAGCCCGTCGGTGAGCAACCCGCGCTCCGCGAGCGAGGCGAGGATCGACTCCCGACGATCGGCGAGGGCCCGGAGCTGTTCGAGGCGGTCGCGGATCGACGCGATCGCGACCTCGTCGAGCGATCCGGTCCGCTCCTTCCGATACCGGGCGATGAACGGGACCGTCGCCCCGTCGCCGAGCAACTTCGCGGCCGCCTCCACCTGGCGGGGCGACAGCAGCAGTTCCGTCGCAATCCGACCGTAGTATTCGTTCAGCATCCGCCACCCTCCGTGCGAAGTCGCCAGACCGTACGGGGCGGGGTCGGCTGCGTCAAGGGAATCCCATTTGTTTCGCAGTGCACGGTCGGCGGTGTAGAATCGATCCTGTTGTGTTCTTGCAGTTGGGTACAAAGAAACGTGCGCTGATCATAGCCGTTCTCGAACTCGCAGCCCTCCTTGGGTGTGGGGGTGCTACCTCTGTCTCATCTGGAGGGATCCCGGATCTGCTGATCACCGAGGTCTCGGCTCACGATCCCGAGTTCGTCGAGCTGTACAACCTCACAGACCAGGAGGTGAGCCTGAAAGGATTCTGGTTCTGCTACTACCCTTCTAACAGAGATTCATGGAAAGATCCCTGGCGAAAAGCGGAGTTCGCCGAAAAGGCGACTATTCAGCCCCATGGTTACTTCCTTCTCACGTTCGGAGAAGAAACACCGGGGAGTGGCCTGTTGGCCGATTGGAACGTCTACTCCGGCAAGATGATCAAAGACAGTTCAGGCACCGTTGCTGTTTTGAATGGTGCGCCAGGACAGGGAGAAGTCATTGATGCCGTTGGCTGGGGAGCCTGTCACCTGTCGTTAGGGTCTCCGGCTTCGGCGGCTCCCGAGGGTTGGGCAGTGACAAGGAAACCAGGAGTGAACGAGAATGAACCCTTTCAACACACGGGAGACAATGGGTCCGACTTCTCGCACGCGCCTCCATCGCCCTCCAGCGGAACTGTCGCGGCGAGCCTCGTAGGAAACGCTTTGCAAGTGAGCGGTCCTGAGGGAGCGCTTCGGACTCTCACGGTGTGCAATGCAGGCCCCACAACTCAGACGTTCTCGATACATGCCTCAAGCGACATCGGATTTCGGGCAATCCCACAGCCATCCAGTGTGATTCTCGGTCCCGGGGAATCCGCACGGGTTGTCATTCATCCGGCGGCGTACGAGCTCTACTCGGTTGATCTCGAGACCTCAGGGCTGGATCCGAGGGACTGCTCGATCATCGAAGTGGCATGGATGCATTCTCGCTGTGGAGAGATCACACAAACGTACTCGTCCCTTGTCCACCTCGAAGGGGAACTGGATCCGTATGTGACGTGGCTAACTGGGATTACGTCGGAGATGCTCGAGACAGCCCCTGCGTCTGAGGAGGTGATTCCACGGGTATTGGAGCAACTCAGCGGGAATCACGTTCTCTACTACAGCCAGAACCAGTTCGATCAGCGCTTCCTGGAGGCGGCCGCTACCTCACTCGGATTGAGGATGCCTGACATCCAATGGATCAACGTCTTGCCCTGGGCAAGAGAGGCGCTGCCCGATCTACCGGATCACGAACTGAAGACGGTCGCCGAAGCACTGGCAATTGAAGGGCAACACCATCGGGCACTGTCGGATGCGCTTATGACAGGTCACGTCTTTCTGGAGGCGGTGCACCGGCTGGGAAGTTCGCTCCTCGTCACGATTCTGCCGGAAGGCACGGTATTCCCCGTTGCCGCTGTCTGTCTTCCTGTCGATTCTTCGTTTCTCAGTTGTGACGAGTGATGATGCTCAACACATGCTCTCGGTTGAGGCTGCAAGGGCTGCAAGTGATTACGGGGTCAAAGCATACTTCCTGCCGTGGTTGGTGTCTCTGGCTCCACTTTGACAGCCTTTCGGCGTTTCCACAGACCTCGATGCGAAGGGAACCGGGTTTTCGGTTGATTCCGGTTCG
>Ga0315554_1002031_pt1 | contig 11870 bp, 11 predicted proteins | sample SalMarSW160370MG_FD_202114 | JGI IMG/M metagenome (GOLD analysis project Ga0315554, IMG submission 202114) | Salt marsh sediment microbial communities from the Plum Island Ecosystem LTER, Massachusetts, United States - Salt Marsh Sediment SW1603-70 ... | reverse complement strand
TGGTGGTGGTCGAATCGCCCGCCAAGGCTCGTACCCTGGCTAACATCCTCGGCCGTCAGTACGAGGTGAAGGCCTCCATCGGCCACGTGCGCGACCTGCCCAAGTCGGCCCTGGGGGTGGACGTCAAGCACGGTTTCGATCCCTACTATATCGTCCCCAAGGAGAAACGGCGGGTCATATCTGAGATTGCCGCCGCCGGCGAGAGAGCGCAGGCTGTCTTCCTGGCTACCGACCCCGACCGCGAGGGCGAAGCCATCGCTTGGCACCTGGTGCAGGCGGCCGAGCTAGATGAGGACTCCCTGCGGCGAGTGGTCTTTCACGAGATCACCCCCAAGGCGGTGCGAGAGGCCTTCCGTCATCCCCGCGACATCGATATGCAACTGGTGCAGGCCCAGCAGGCCCGTCGCATCCTCGACCGGCTGGTGGGCTACAACCTGAGCCCTCTTCTCTGGAAGAAGATAGCCCGTGGCCTTTCGGCGGGACGAGTGCAGTCGGTGGCCCTGCGCCTGGTGGTGGAGCGGGAGAGGGAGATCGAGGGCTTCGTGCCCAAGGAATACTGGACCATCGAGGCCGAGCTATCGAAAGGGGATGATCCCCAGAGCTTCCGGGCCAAGTTTGCCGGGCTGGCCGGCAAGCGGAAGAAGCTGGAGATCGCCAGCCAGAAGGAGTCCGACCGTCTGGCGCAGCTTCTCCAGGCGGCGGCCTACAGCGTGGCCGCTGTCCAGAAGAAGCAGCAGGCACGACGGCCGCTGCCGCCCTTCATCACCAGCACCCTTCAGCAGGAGGCCGCCCGTCGCTTGGGCTTCACCGCTCAGAGGACGATGCGCATCGCTCAGCAGCTCTACGAGGGGCTGGCCATCGGCGACGAAGGCGAGGTAGGGCTGATCACCTACATGCGCACCGACTCCACTCAGGTGGCCGATTCGGCCAAACACGAGACGCGGGAATACATTCGCGAGAAGTTCGGCCAGTCCTACGTGCCGGCCTCGCCTCGCGTGTACAAGAAGAAGGTGAAGAGGGCACAGGAGGCCCACGAGGCCATCCGCCCCACTTCCACCTATCGCGAGCCAGGGAAGGTCCGGCGCTATCTCAATCGCGATCAGGACCGTCTGTACGCTCTCATCTGGCAGCGGTTGGTGGCCAGCCAGATGGCCGACGCCCTCTACGACGTCACCACGGTGGACATCGAGGCCAAGCCTTCCCGCGGCCGCGATGTCTACCTCTTTCGGGCCGTCAATACCCAGCTTGCATTCCCCGGCTACCAGAATCTGTATAAGGAGACAAGGGAGGAAGGCGAGGAGGAGAACCTGGGGAAGAACCCTCTGCCCGAGCTGGCGGAGGGCGATCTCCTTCGCTTCCTGGGGCTGTTCCCCGAGCAGCACTTCACCGAGCCGCCTCCTCGCTACACCGAGGGCACGCTGGTCAAGGCCCTGGAGGAGAAGGGCATCGGCCGACCCAGCACCTACGCGCCGATCATCGCTACTGTCCAGGGGCGAGGCTACGTGGAGAGGGATAACGGTCGCCTGAGGCCGCAGGAGCTGGGATTCGTGGTCAACGATCTGCTGACCACCTACTTCCCCGACATCGTGGACGTCAACTTCACCGCCGAGATGGAGGATGAACTGGACGAGATCGCCCGCGGCGAGAGGCCCTGGCAGCCGGTAGTGGAAGGCTTCTACGCTCCCCTGATGAAGGCCCTGGACACCGCCAGCGAAGCGCCGGTGGCCCGTCAGGAGACAGATGAGGTGTGTGACCTGTGCGGCCGCCCGATGGTCATTCGCTGGAGCAAACGGGGCCGCTTCCTGGCCTGCTCTGGCTATCCTCAGTGCCGAAACACTCGGCCGCTGGAAGGCCAGGGCGATCCCTTGCCTGTCGCCGACGAGGCCTGTCCTAAGTGCGGCTCTCCCATGGTCGCCAAGCGAGGCCGCTTTGGGCCCTTCCTGGCCTGCTCTCGCTATCCTCAGTGCCAGGGCACGCGGCCTCTTCTGGTGAAGACAGGCGCTCGCTGTCCCCTGTGTGAAGGCGAGATCGTGGAGAGGCGCAGCCGTCGCGGCCGTGTGTTCTACGGCTGCGTCAACTACCCTTCGTGCAAGTTCACTACCTGGAGCCGCCCCTTGCCCACGTCCTGCCCTGAGTGCGGCAGCCTGCTGCTGGCCGCTGGTGAGGGACGGGCTCGCTGTACGCAGTGCCGTTGGCGGGGCCAAGCGCCGCAGGAGGAGAAGCCCGAGGAGACGGGCATGCCGGTAGGCCAGCGATAGTCTTTGCCAAGCCGATATGGAAGAGCTGCTTCAGGCTTACTTTCGCTTCCTTCGGGCTGAGCGCAACCTGTCGCCCTACACCCTGCGCAACTACGAGAACGACCTTCGCTCATTCTTCCGCTATGCCCAGGAGGCCGGTCGGGACATCCGCGATATCGACCGCTATCTTCTGCGCGGCTATCTGGCTGTGCTGAGGGAGCAGAGAATGGCCCCGGGCAGCATCGTCCGCAAAGTGAGCAGCATCCGCTCCTTCTATCGCTTCCTCGTCCGTGATGGCCGCATCGAGCACGACCCGCTGGCGGGCGTGCGCGGCCCCAAGAAGGGGCGCCGTCTGCCCGGCATCCTTTCGTCCAAGCAGGTTCTGGCTATTCTGGGGGCGGTCGAAGGCGATAGCCCCAAGGCCCTGCGCGACCGCGCTATCCTGGAGCTCCTGTATGCCGCCGGCCTTCGCTTGAGCGAGCTGGTGGCCCTGGATGCCAGCGACGTGGATATCGGCGAGCGGCAGGCGCGAGTGCTGGGCAAGGGCAGCAAGGAACGCATCGCCCTCATGGGGAAAGCGGCGGCGGATGCCCTGCGCCGCTATCTGCGGGACGGGCGGCCGGCCCTCGTTCGGCGTCCCCAGGAAAGGGCTCTCTTCCTCAACAAGCAGGGCGGGCGGCTCTCCGCGCGAGCCGTGCAGATCATGGTTCGCCGCTGTGCGCTGAAAGCCGGCCTCGACGAGCGGGTGTTCCCCCACCTGTTGCGTCATACCTTCGCCACCCATATGCTGGACGGTGGAGCCGACCTGCGGGTGGTGCAGGAGCTCCTAGGTCACGCCAGCGTAGCGAGCACCCAGATCTACACTCACGTGAGCGAGGCCGAGAAGCGGCGGGTGTACGATGCTGCCTTCTACAATGTCTGGCAGTCGCGGCGGAAGCCAAGCGAGGAGGAATGAGGTTCCTTCTTATCAATGGGCCTAATCTGAACACGCTGGGCAAGCGCCAGCCTCACATCTACGGCACCCTCACCCTGAAGGAGATCGAGGCGCGGGTCGCCGAGCGAGCGGCCGGGCGAGGGATAGAGATACGGGCCTTCCAGTCCAATCACGAGGGAGCGCTCATCGACTTCATCCAGGCGGAGGCCGAGGAGGCGCAGGGCATCATAATCAACCCCGGTGCTCTCACCCACTACGGCCTGTCCCTGCGGGATGCCCTGGAGGACTGCGGCCTGCCCTTCATCGAAGTGCATCTGTCCGACATCCATTCCCGCGAGCCCTTCCGCCGCCACTCGGTGATGGTCGACATCGCCGCCGGCCAGATCTGCGGCCAGGGATGGGAGGGCTACCTGCGCGCCCTGGACGCTCTGGCGGCCCTGGTGAGAGAGGAGGGCGGTGACTAGCCGACTGGACAGGCTTCGCCAGAAGATGGCGGAGGTGGAGCTGGACGGCCTTCTGGTGAGCAGCCCCGTTGAGGATACCTTCGGAAACATCGGCGCCAACCGCCGTTATCTCTCCGGCTTCACCGGCTCCCTCGGCTATCTGCTGATCACTCAGGAGTCGGCGTTTATCGCTGTGGACTTCCGCTACTACGAGCAGGCCCAGCGCGAGGCCCCCGACTTCACCCTCTTCCCGGTCGGCGGCCCCCTATCCGACTGGTTCGCCTCGCTGGTGGGCGATGCGCAACTGGCGGGCAAGAGGCTGGGCTTCCAGGCAAGCGATCTCACCGTCGCCGCCTATCAGACGATCAACAAGGCGGTGAAGGGGATGACTGCCGCCGAGCGGCCGAAGCTGCTGGCGGCGCCGCCTCTGGTGGAGCAGTTGCGCGCGGTCAAGGACGCCGACGAGCTGGCGGCCATCCAGCGGGCGGTCGACCTGGGCGACGAGGCCTTCGTGGCTGTCGCTGAGCGCATCGAGCCCGGCTGGACGGAGGCCCAGGCGGCCTGGGAGATCGAGAAGTACATCCGCGAGCACGGCGGCGAAGGCGTGTCCTTCGAGATCATCGTGGCCGGCGGGCCGTGGGCGGCGATGCCCCACGCCTATCCTCGCGATGAGAAGATACGGGAGGGGGAGCCTATCATTATCGACATGGGCGTGCGGATGGGCGGCTACTGCTCCGATCTTACCCGCACCCTCTTCCTCGGCCCGCATGACGAGCAATTCGACAAGATTTACGATATAGTTCTAACGGCGCAGCTCACGGCGGAGGCGCTGATCCGCAAGGACATGAGCGGGGAGGAGGCTCACCTGCTGGCCCACAACGTGATCGCCGAGACGGGCTACGGCGACAGCTTCGGCCACGGGCTCGGCCATGGCGTCGGCCTGCAAGTGCACGAGATGCCCCGCCTGGTTCGCGCCTCCAAGGATGTGCTGGCCGATGGCATGGTGTTCACCATCGAACCGGGCATCTACATCAGCGGCTGGGGTGGCGTCCGCATCGAGGACATGGCAGTGCTGGAAGACGGCCGTGCGCGGGTGCTGACCAGGGCACCCAAACTGGGTGTCGCTACCGGCACGCAAAGGAGCGGGAATTGAGGGGCCGGTTGAGCGTTAATGGGTTGATTCTCGACCCCCGCCTGAAGGCGGGGGCATCGGATTCCCCTCCCTATACCCCAGCCTTCAGGCGGGGGTGGTGTGTGAACCTCGAAGCCCGCAACCCACCGATCATAAACCAGTTACAGAATTGAGAGCGGTGTTCTGCATCGCCGTTCAGCAGGAGGGCTTGGCACGATGAGAGAGTCCTTTGACAGCCACAACTCGGCCGCCAGCGTCCGCGACCAGGCGGCGGTGCCTCGCGGCCCCAAGGCCTGGTTCTTGGCTACGCGTCCCTGGTCCTTCCCGGCGTCCATCGTGCCCATGCTGGTGGGTGGCGCTCTGGCCTATCGGGCCGACTTCTGGGACTGGCCTCTCTTTCTGCTCACCCTGGTGGGCGGCCTCTTCTTCCACATCGGCGCTAACCTGACCAACACCTACTTCGACTTCCAGCGGGGCGCCGATACCGTGGCCCACGCCGATGACCGGACGCTGGTGGACAGCATGCTACAGCCGAGAGATGTCTTGCTGCTGACTGCCTTCTTCTTCCTGGCCGGCGCGGCGCTCGGCGGCTATCTGGCCTATCGGAGCGGCTGGGAGCTCCTGGCCTTGGGCGCTGGCGGTCTGTTCCTGGGCCTCTTCTACACTGCCAGTCCCCTGGGCTACAAGTATCGAGCCCTGGGGGATGCGGGCATATTCATCTCCTTCGGCCCCCTCTTGGTCCTGGGCACCTACTTCGTGCAAACGGAGAAGCTGGAGCTTCTGCCTCTGCTCTTCTCCCTGCCCCTGGGGCTGCTCATCGTTGCCATCGTCCATGCCAACAACTATCGCGACGCGGAGGCCGATTGCAGGGCTGGCGCCAGGACTATGGCCCAGGCGCTGGGTGCTCGGGGCTCGAGGTACGCGTATTACCTCCTGGTGCTGATACCCTACGCCTTCGTTATAGCCCTGGGCGCGGCCGTTACTCCCTGGGTGTTGCTCGCCCTTCCGACAATCGTGTTGCCCTTGAGGATGATCCGCCAGTTGAACGTGACGGGCGAGGAGCTGCGGCGGGCGCTGGCCTTCCTGCCTCAGCAGACGGCCAATCTCATCGTCGTCTTCGGGGGGTTGATGGCCCTTGGTATCCTGGGAAGCGAGCTCGTGTGACTTGGATAGTGGGTAATTGGCTCGTGATTGGTGGGTTCTGGGCTTCAAGGTTCACACACGACCCCAGCCTGAAGGTTGGGGTATGGCGAGGCGAGTCTGATGCCCCCGCCTTGAGGCGGGGGTCCGGAATCAACCCACCGATGGCCAACCACCCGCGAATGCTAGCGTCTGCTTGCCAGTAGGCAGACTCGACTAGGAGTGGGGTGAAGCAACGATGATCGACACCGGTGACCTGCGCAAAGGAATGACCGTCGAGGTAGACGGCGTGCTCTATCAGGTGCTGGACTTTCAGCACATCAAGCTGGGGCGGGGTTCCGCCCAGGTGCGCCTGAAGCTCAAAGACGTCCGCGCCGGCCACATCACCGAGCGAGTTGTCCAGGCGGGCACCAAGTTCTCGCGGGCGCGGGTGGAGCGCCAGCCGGCTCAGTACCTCTACGCCGACGGCAACCTTCACTACTTCATGAACACGGAGACCTACGACCAGATCGCTCTCAACACAGAGCAGTTGGGCGATGCCCTTCAGTATCTTGCCGAGAACGCCACCTGCCAGCTCCTTACCCACGACGACCAGCCGGTGGGCATCGAGTTGTCAGCAGCGGTCGAGCTGAAGGTGGCCCATACGGACCCCTGGGTTCGCGGCGACACGGCTCAGGGCGGCACCAAGCCCGCCAGCCTGGAGACGGGCCTGATCGTGCAGGTGCCGCTGTTCATCAACATCGGCGACGTGCTGAAGGTGGACACCCGCAGCGGCGAATACCTGGAGAGGGCCAGCGGTCGATGACCGAGATCTATTCGGTACAACAGGTTGCCACCTACGTGCGTGAGCTCCTGGAGACCGATGTCCATTTAGCCGACCTCTGGGTGGAGGGAGAGGTCTCCAACCTCGCGCGCTCGGCGGCCGGCCACACCTACTTCACCCTCAAGGACGAGTCGGCGCAGCTTCGCTGCGTGATGTTTCGCCGCCAGCACGCCGGCACGCCTTTCGAGGATGGCATACAAGTGACCGCCCACGGCCGCATCTCCTTCTTCGAGCGGCGGGGCGAACTGCAACTGAACATCGATTTCGTCCAGCCGGCGGGCGTCGGCATCTGGCAGGCCCAGCTCGAGCGGTTGAAGGCCCAACTCGAGGAGGAGGGGCTGTTCGAGCCCTCGCGCAAGCGGCCCATCCCCTCCTTCCCGCGGCGCATCGGCGTGGTCACCTCTCCCACCGGCGCCGTCTTCCACGACATCTGCAACATCATCGGGCGCCGCTGGCCCCTAACGGAGATCGTCCTCGCACCGACGCCCGTGCAGGGAGACGAGGCGGCGCCGACTATTGTGAAAGCCCTGTCCAGGCTGAATGATGAATCCGATATCGACGTGATCATCGTTGCCCGCGGCGGTGGTTCCCTGGAGGAACTGTGGCCGTTCAATGAGGAGATAGTGGCGCGGGCCATCTACGCCAGCCGCATACCGGTCGTATCGGCTGTGGGCCACGAGACGGACTACACCATCGCCGACTACGTGGCCGACCTGCGGGCTTCCACCCCTTCGGCGGCAGCCGAGCTGGTGGTGCCCGACCGAAGGGAGATCTCGCGGCAGCTCAGGGGCTCTATGATCACCCTCGCGGGATGGATGGCTGGCCAGGTGGCCGGTCAGCGAGCGGGAGTGGAGCAGCTGTCGCTCCGCCTGCGTCGCGGTATCCCCGACGTGGACAAGGAGAGGGAGCGACTGGCCGTCCTGCTGCGCGGCGCTCACTCAGCGATATCCCAGACCCTGAACGGCCATCGGGAGCGCCTGAAGGCCTATGCCCTCCAGCTTCGCTCCCTGGAGCCCAGGGGAACGCTGGCCCGCGGCTATGCCCTCGTGCAACGGCGGGCCGATGGCCAGGTGGTGTGCAGCGTGAGCCAGATCAAGGGCCGCGACCGCCTGAACGTAGAGGTGGCCGACGGCCGATTTCCGGCGGAGGTGTCGAGGCAGTATGGCTTCTAAGAAGGCCGACAAGAGCTTCGAGAAGGTCTTCCGTCGCCTGGAGGAGACGGTAGCCAAGCTGGAGGAGGGTGGCCTGCCCCTGGAGGAAGCCCTGGCCCTCTATGAGGAAGGGATGCGCCTGGCCCAGAGCTGCCAGGAGCTTCTCGATCAGGCGGAGCTGCGCATCAGTCGTCTGCAAGAGGTCTTCGCTGCCTACCGCGGCGACGCCTCGCGGGGGCCGCAGGAGGACGAGGAGCCCATCTATGCCCTCGAGGACGAGGAGGACGCGCCCCTTGCTGAAGGCTGACCTCCACACCCACACCTACTTCTCGCCCGACGCCCTCACATCGCCCGAGAAATACGTGCGGACCTGCCTTAGGCGGAGGATCAACTGCGTAGCCGTCACCGATCACAACGCTATCGCTGGTGCCCTTGCCGTCCACAAGCTGGCAACCTTCAAGGTGATCATCGGCGAGGAAGTGGAGAGCCGGGAGGGCGAGATCATCGGCCTCTTCCTTCAGGAGGAGGTGCCGGACGGCCTCAGCGCCGAGGAGACGGTGGAGCGCATCAAGGGGCAGGGCGGTTTGGTCTGCGTACCGCATCCGTTCGACCGATTCCGCGGCGAGCACCTGGCGGAGGCTGCCCTCATGCGTATACTGCCACAGGTGGATATCATCGAAGCGTTCAACGCCCGCACCACGCGGCAGGCCGACAACGAGCGGGCGGCTCGTTTCGCTGAGGAGCACGGCCTGGCGGCCTCAGCGGGCAGCGACGCTCACTCGCCGCGAGAGCTGGGGCGGGCCTGTGTGGAGATGCCCGACTTCGAGGGGCCGCGGGAGTTCGTCCAGGCTCTGCGGGAGGGGCGCATCGTTGGGCGGTTGTCCAGCCCCCTGGTGCACCTCTGGAGTCGCTGGGCCTGGCTGCGACGCCGCCTGGGCTGGCGGCCGATAGGATAGAGGCAGGATCGTGCTGCGTATCGGCTGGTTCTCCACCGGGCGCGATGAAGCCGCCTGTCAGCTTCTGGAGGCGGCCTGGCAGGCCATCCAGGCGGGCGGGCTGAAGGCCCGCATCGTCGTTGTCTTCAGCAATCGAGAGCGGGGAGAGAATCCGGCCAGCGATCGCTTCTTCGATCTGGTGGAAGGCTACGGCATACCCCTGGTGTGTCTGTCATCCAGGCGCTTTCGCCAGGAGCGAGACGCATCGCCCGCTCGTGTCGGCGAGCCGCTGCCCGCCTGGCGAGCGGAGTACGATCGAGCGGTGATCGGCGTGCTGGAGCCCCATCCCTTCGACCTTGGCGTGCTCGCCGGCTATATGCTGATCTTCACGGAAGTGGCCTGTCGGCGCTACAATCTTCTTAACCTACATCCGGCGGCGCCGGGCGGGCCGGCTGGCACCTGGCAGGAGGTCATCTGGCAGCTCATGGAGAAGGGGGCATCGACGGCGGGAGTGATGATGCATCTGGCTACCAGGGAACTGGACAAGGGGCCGCCCGTCACCTATTGCACTTATAGCATCCGTGGGCCCGCCTTCGACGGTTTGTGGGCGGAGATGGGAAGCAGGAGCGTGGCCGAGGTACAGGCCGGCGAGGGCGAGGACAACCGCCTGTTCGGGGAGATCCGTCGTCAGGGCGTGATGCGCGAGCTTTCCCTGGTGGTGGCCACACTGCGGGCCTTCGCCGACGGGAAGGTGCGCATCGAAGGGGAGCGGGTGGTGGACGCCGACGGCCGCCCCATCGGCGGATACGACCTGACGCAGGAGATCGACCGTTTGGTGGGCGTGACATGATCCAGGGAGCGACTCGCTGCATCGCCTTCGACATGGAGGGGCCTCTCACCTCCCAGGACGCCGCCTTCGAGCTCATGGGCCTCGTGCCGGGAGGGCACGAGGTGTTCCGGGCCATCAGCCGCTACGACGACATCCTCGCTCTGGCCGGCCGGCCCGACTACGAACCGGGCGATACGTTGGCCCTCATCGTTCCCTTCCTCCTCTACCACCGCCTGAGCGTCTTCCATATCGAGCGGCTGGCCGAATCGGCTCCCCTGGTGGAAGGAGCGGCAGAGACCATTGCCCAACTGGCGGGGGAAGGCTATCAAATCTTCTGCATCACTACCACCTATGAGCAGTACGCCCGGCGGCTGGCTCAGCGCCTGGGCCTGGCGGCGGCGGAGCGGATAGCCTGCACAAGCTTCCCTCTGGAGGAACTGGCCGCTCGCATCACCTGGGACGATATCGGAGCGGTGGCTCACGTCGCGCAGGCCCTACGGCAGCGGGACGTGCAGGAGGACGATACGCGCCTTCAGGCTCTTCTCGATTCCTTCTACTGGGAGGAACTGGTCGGCGTGCCTCTGGGCGAGGCAGTGACCTCGGTAAAACCGATCGGCGGGAGGCGGAAGGTGGAGGCTCTGGATAGGTTCGCTACCTCTGCCCAACTGGAGACCTCGCGCTGGGTGGTCGTGGGCGATAGCATCACCGACAACGCCATGCTCACCACCGTTCGCGATGCCGGCGGCCTGGCCGTCGTCTTCAACGGCAACCAGTACGCTCTGGAGTGCGGGACAGTGGGCGTGGCCTCCATGTCTCTCGCCGACATTCTGCCTCTGGTGAAGGCCTGGGAGAATGGCGGCCTGAAGGGGGCGCAGGAATTCGTGTCTCGGGCGGCGGAGGGCGCCACGGCTACCGGGCCTCAATACCACTGGCTGGCCGGCGCCGACATCGCCGAAGCGCTGGCCGTGCACGCTCGCTTCCGTCGCCGGGTGCGGGAGTCAGCGGCGGAGCTGGGGTAGACCATGCCCGACTTCGAAGTCATCGGCCTGGGCGCTCTGAACATAGACCGCGTATACTCTGTGCCCCAGGTGGTCACCGACGGCGCCTATCTGATCGATGAGGTGGCGGTGGATGCCGGTGGCTCCTCCGCCAACACCACCTATGCCCTGGCCAAACTGGGCCTGAGCTGTGGCTTCCTGGGCGCGATAGGCGACGATCCCGACGCCAAGATCATCCTCCGTTCCTTCGACGAGACGGGGGTGGACACCAGCCACATCGTGCGCAAGCCTGAGGTCGCTACCGGCTCCGTGCTCGCCTTCGCCGACGAAGAGGGCAATCGGGCCATGTACGTCGAAGCGGGCGCTAACGCTCTCTTCGAGCCCCAGGACGTGGACACGGCCTATCTGGCCAGCGCTCGCCTCGTTCTCTTTTCCTCCTTCGGGGGTGACATCCCCCTGGCCGTGCAGAGGGCCACTGTGGAAGCCCTGCCGCCGACCGCCGCGATGGCCTTGTCGATCGATGCCCTGCTGGCCCATGGTGGGCTGGATGCCCTGACGGAGCTGGTCAGCCGTTGTGCGATCATCTTCGCCAACGCTGATGAGCTCAAAGAGCTGACGGGGCTGGAGCTTCCGGCCGCCGCCGAGGCCATTATCGATCTGGGCTGCCAGATGGTGGTGGTGACCTTTGGCCAAGGGATAGCCCGTCAGCGCTGGATGGAGACGGCGGCGGCAAACGAACGGCAAGATGAACCGCCCATCGTTTGCTGGCTAATCAGCAAGCGCGGCCGCTGGGCGCTGCCGGCGTCGTCCACTCACGAGGGGCCTATCGTCGATGCCACCGGTGCCGGCGACGCCTTTGCTGGCGGTTTCCTGTGGGGCTTCCTGGCAGATGAGCATCCCCTCCGCTGCGCGTCGCTGGGCCACGTTGCCGCTGGCTTCTGCCTCGGCGGCATGGGCTGTCGGGCTAGCCTGCCCACGCGCGAGGCGCTGCTGGCCCGCCATGCTCGCCACTTCCGCTAGCTGGCATCGCCGTTGTTGTTTGCCTGCGCGGGTTGCTATAATAGGGTGATTTTGGGCTCCTCGGGCCAAGGAGGCGGGCGATGCGTTGTTCCAACTGCGGTAATCTCTGCTCCCTGGACGATAACTTCTGTCGAAAGTGTGGTGCCTCCTTGCGCAATGTGAAGGTGCCGGCCGCCCGCGACGGCTCCCGACTTCCCGTTCCCTGGCAGAACGCGATGCCGGTGGTCG
>Ga0315554_1002030_pt1 | contig 11870 bp, 12 predicted proteins | sample SalMarSW160370MG_FD_202114 | JGI IMG/M metagenome (GOLD analysis project Ga0315554, IMG submission 202114) | Salt marsh sediment microbial communities from the Plum Island Ecosystem LTER, Massachusetts, United States - Salt Marsh Sediment SW1603-70 ... | reverse complement strand
ATCATCAAGCTTCGTGGCAATAACCTTCTTTTCATATGTTGAGCAGCACGTGCTTCCCGGTTTCCTGTTTCCGATATTCGGTGCATGGGTGCTGATGCTGTTAAAAATAATAGTGGTATGGCCTGCCCTGTATTACATAGATAAAATAGAGGACAAGAAACTCAGGACATGGCTTAAAATAGCAGTGCTCATACTGGGCCTTGCGCTCGGCACAAGGGACTTCCTGAGCGTGAGCATGATGGTCTAATAACAAACTTAAAAATCCTTGAAAAATAGATTCAATAGGGCCTATGGTCTAGCTGGTTAACGTCAAGGCCAAAGGACGCCACCCTCACAAATCATGGGAATGGTGGAGATCGCCGGTTCAAGTCCGGCTAGGCCCATACTTTTCTAGATACTCTTTTTTGATTGAAATCTGGTCTAGTTTACTGTTATTTCTAAATCCAATGCTATTTATGAAATTGTAAATATCTTTCTTCTTTTGTAAGTAAATTCTCCATATAGTCTTCCTTCTATAATCTTTTCTTTTATTAGAACATGAGTATATGTTTGGAAGATATCCTAATCTTTCCAGTAGAGCCTTTATTTCGTAAGCAAATAACCTAGACGTACAATTCCATGTTATGATAAGATAATATCTCTTGTCATATCTACGCCAGTGGACAGTTCCATCTGTATCAATCAAACCTCTTAAAAACCTTTTAATGTATATTTTATTTCTAAAAATAAAACTAGGTGTTCTTAATTTATTTATCTTCGGTCCCTTTGGGAAACCTATAGATTTAAGGGTTGAGTGGATATTCTTTGAGGCTATCCGTAGTTCTATAGTATTGTACCTCCCTGGGCGTTCTAAAATTCGATATACATCAAAATCAAATAACTTTGAATATAGCTTGAACACATAGTCAAAATATGGTCGTTCTTTTATAGACGTTCCATAACCAACTTCTTTTCCTCTCGAATCTAGCCAACCATCACCAGCATGAATACCACAGATTTCAGCAAAATCTTCTTTCAGACTATTTGGTGTGAGATTATCCATAGATTAAAGTTTATAATTCTAAGCATATATGTAATTACCTAGAGTATCTGAAAAGTTGAAAGGTAAATAGTTCGACTCCGGACGAGCCCATTATATTTTTTTAAAGATTTGGAAGCAGATTGATAGTGTGGTTAGATGAAAGCAACAGCAATGGCCAATGCAAACATCGCTTTATCCAAGTACTGGGGCAAGCGGGACAAGAAATTAATGCTGCCGCAGAACGGGTCCATATCAATGACATGCGATGGTTTATGCACAACAACAACCGTGGAATTCGGTAATTACAAAGAAGATACCATAATTATCAATGATGAGGAGCTGCAAAAAGAGAAAGAAGATATTATCAAGCACCTGGACCTGATAAGGGAGATGACTGGGATAAAGCAAAAGGCTAGGATTGTTTCTGAAAGCAATTTTCCGATTGCAGCAGGACTGGCTTCTTCAGCAAGCGGATTTGCAGCTTTAACACTTGCAGCAACAGCTGCAGCTGGTTTAAAGCTGGATGAAAAGGACTTATCAATGCTCGCAAGGCGCGGGTCAGGAAGTGCCTCGCGCTCGATAGCAGGCGGCTTTGTTGAGTGGCACCGTGGCGAGAAAGACAATGGTTCTGATTCTTATGCTGAAAGCATTGTTGACAAGGATTACTGGCCGGAATTCAGGATGGTCACAACAATTGTAACAGAGGCTAAAAAGAAGGTCAGCAGCAGAGCAGGAATGGCTCAGACTGTTGAGACGTGCCCTTTCTACGAAGGCTGGCTGAAAACAGTAAATGATGATATGGACAAAATAAGAGAGGGTATAAAGAAAAGGGATTTTGCAGTAGTGGGCCTAACAGCTGAGGAGAACTGCCTTAAGATGCATGCAACAATGATGACAACAAAACCCTCTATAGTATACTGGTTTGCTCCTACAATGGAGATAATACAAAACGTGCGGCTATGGCGGGAAGAAGGTTTAGAATGCTATTTCACCATAGATGCAGGACCGAATGTAAAAGTCATGTGCCTGGAAAAAGACGAAAAAGAGATAAACAAAAGACTTCTTAGCCTGAATGGTGTGATAAAAACAATAATTTGCAAGCCTGGAGACAATGCAAAGATAATTGATAAGCATTTGTTCTAATTTAGTGATATAATGATACTGCACAATACAGCCTCGGTTCTGGTAGAGAAAAACGGGAAATTTTTATTAGTTAAAAGGGCTGATGGCCCTGAACTTGGATACTGGGCAGTGCCTGGCGGGCATGTTGACAAAGGCGAAAATGCCTATCAGGCAATTGTTCGGGAAGCTAAAGAAGAAGTTGGCAATGTAAAAATAACAAGGAAAAAGCCTGTCTACATATTTATTCATGACATAGAGCTTGGGCATAGGCACAGGGCTCACGTCTTTCCTGGCGAGGTTTCCGGCAGACTCAAAGCAGGCAGCGATGCCAAGAAGTTTGGATTCTTCACTATCAAGCAGATGAAGAGAATGAACCTGACGCACTACACAAAGAAGATATTTAACGGACTGTTTGCCAAAAGGCTGGGATAAAAAAGAAATAAAAAGATTGGATAGTCAAAAAATTTAGGTGATGTTATGGCAAAAGGCATTGGATACGGAAAGACTATTCTGTTTGGAGAGCATTTTGTTGTTTACGGTCTGCCAGGCATCGCTTCTGCAATAAGCGATTACACTGTTGCAGAGGTTGAGGCAGGCGAGAAAGGCCTAACACTTGTAGATAACAGGCCTGCTGTTGAAGGATATAAAAAAACAAAACAGGATGAAATTTCAAGAGAATTTGAATCCATTCTGAATTTTATGAAGATTGATGTAGATAAAACGCCTTTGAAAATAACACTTTCAGGCAATCTGGAATGTGCTTCAGGCATCGGTGCAAGCGCTGCTCTGGCAAGCAGCGTAGCAAGAGCATTGGACGAACACTTTAATTTGGGATTAAATGACGACCAGATAAATGAGGTTGCATACGAGGGAGAAAAAGGGGGTTCTGGCACACCCAGTGGCATAGATAATACATGCTCTACTTATGGCGGTATGCTTATTTTTGAAAAAGACCTTTCTGGCGGTCCGAATAAGATAGACATGATTGCCTCAAATCCGTTGAACATAGTCATGGCAAACACAGGAATAACACAGGAAACAAAAAAAGTTGTCGAAGACGTAAAAAAAGAAAAGGATAAGAATCCAGAAAAGTTTGAAGAGATCTTTGCTGAATACAAAAAAGTTTTTGACGAGGCTGTTATTGCTCTGAAAGAAGGCAACATAGAAAAGGTCGGGAAGCTGATGGATAAAAACCAAGAACTGCTTAGTCAGATAACAGTAAGCTGCCCAGAAGTGGAAAAAATAATTTCAATTGCTAAAGAAAACGGCGCGCTAGGTGCAAAATTAACAGGAACCGGAAGAGGCGGACTTGTAATCTGCCTGTCCCCTGACAGCCAGACATCAGATAAAGTTGAAGAGGCCATTCAAAAAGAGGGCTTTAAAACAAGCAAGACCGTTGTAGGGAAGAAATAATTACTTTAACGATTATCAATCAGAATCCATTTTCTTTTGCATATTTCCCGAGCTGTTGTGCAAAATTGTTTCTCTCAAGGACTATTACCAAAGGGTCATTTTTTGCTGTCTCTATTTCATTCGGGGTAGCATAACCTGGCAGGAAGAACTGATGTTCAAAGCCTGCTTGTTTTAGTTCTTCCTGTTGTTTAGGATCGTAGCGGTCATTCATTCTCCAGACATGCGTTTTTGGTATTTCAAGCCTGTCTGCTATAACAGAAAGCTGTTCTACTTTATCTCTGGACGGGACCGTTTCCATTCCTATTATACCGTCTCTTGGTATTATGCATTTGTTGCCTTCTACATCAGAAGGGTCAAGTTTTTTGACTTGAGTGTATATAGCACAGAGAAAGTGGGTTGATTCTTCGTCTTTTGAAGTTGCAAACCTGGGATAAAATCCGCTCACAGGAGTATCGCCGTCCCAGACCTGTGTTTCAACAAGCTCTCTGAACTGTGGCAAGGTGTCATCAAAAGGTTCTTGTGTGTTAAGCCATGCTTCATAATCCTCAGCCATTAACGCCTCTCTTTCTTTGTAAAACAGGCTTTCTTTTCCTTTGCCAAACTTTTCTCTTGACCCCTTAGAATAACGGCTATTCTTAAGTTCTTCAAATCTCCTCATGAAAAATAAGTATTGTTCAACATTATCTGGGTCTTCGGCAAGTGGTTTTACTACTCTTGGATAAAAACATAGTAAATCAAGCACTGTTTTGTAATCTTCTGCCACTTCTACCATTGGTCTCAATGTAAGAAATGCCTTTACCGCATCACTATTTCTGTATTTCTGGTTGAATTCATTGGCTGTTAATTTTCTTTTGAAAAATGCTTTAGGGTGCTGTTCATGATAGGCATTAATGCTTGTTAACGCGCATTCAGGCGCACCATCATTAACAATACCCTCAAAACTGCTGGCTATTGCAACCTTAGTTTTAGGCGCGTATATGGCCATGGGTATCTATTATCAGGCAAAACTTTAAAAAAGAATTTCTTGGTTTAACTTTTCTTTGCAGTAATTCGCATTAATAGTCTGCTATCAGGCAAAAGCTGATAAATGTCTTCTATTTCAAAACCAATTCTTCTCATCTCTTCGGCATATCCTTCAACTGGTCTGTGGCCCTCTAACATCCAGATATCATCACGTGAATCAAATTCTCCTTTTTCCATAGCTTCTTTTCTTACATCTATCCAATTCTTCCAGAATGTTCTTATCATATCATTCGTATATTCTTCTATTCCAGTCAGTTTTGGTGCTGGATCAATTCCTTTCATATAAGCATTTTTAAAGTCTTTAAGATCCTGTTCTTTTCCAGGCCAGTCAAACTCTTGCAGGAACCTGTAAACCCTTTCGGGATGCTCCCACATTGAGTTGTGCCAGTCAGCTGTTATAAAACTACCATTTCTTTTTATAGCATCATAGATTATTCTGAAAGGTCTATCTAAATAAGCATGATGATGTATGCTTGCTACAGCTGTTATTATGTTCTGGCTTTCTGGTCTGATTTTGTATGGAATATCCAAATCCTTTCCAACGATTACTTTATAGCTTGCTCCTCTTTCATTTAGCTCCCTAGCAGCGTCTTCTACTTTCTCTTCAGATGGCTCTAACAACGTTAGATAAACCCTATTTTTATCATTCTCATTCAAACCATCGAATAGTACCACAGTGCTTACTCCAGCACCAATATCAAGAATAGCTACCCTTTCTTTTTCTTTTCTGACCATCTCAGAAACACTTTTTGCTGTTTCTTCTCTTAGGAGCTGTGGAAAGTCACCATAGCCTGCTCTCATTGTTGTATCTGTAACATATTGCATCTGTCTCGGTGAGCCACTCTTCCATTCAGAATCGTAGCTCTCTTCGCTTTCTGATCTTAGCTTTAGCTCATTACCAGCTATTCTCCAGCTAGGAAATGCGTAAGAAGGCACTCTTAAAGGGCTACCTAGAGTAATTAAATGTTCTGATAGATTAGATTCGTCGAATTCTGGAATATATACGTCCATTATATCCACCGAAAGATTAGGAATTTAAGTCTTCGAAAAGGATTAAAAGGTATGCAGATATCAGCACCTGGCAAGCTGATGCTTGCTGGTGAATGGTCCGTGCTGGAATTAGGCAATCCGTGCATAGTTCTTTCTGTCAATAAGAGAGTTCATGTAGAGATAGCAGAAAACGAAGAAATAAGCGTAACTGTTGATGATTTTAATATAGAAAATGCAAAAGCAGATTTTGCTGATGGAAAGATCGAATGGCTCTCTGCTACTGATGAAGAAAAAGAGAAGCTCATATTTATCAAGGGTGCGATAGAAACTGCGCTGCAATACCTAGGCGATTACAAGCCATTCAGAATTAGGAGCTGGGGAGAGGAATCTCAACTGGAAGTAGACGGCAAGATGAAAAAAATAGGTTTCGGGTCTTCTGCTGCAGCTGTTGTTGCAACTGTCGCAGCTATACTGAAGTTTAATGGAAATGAGATTGAATCAAAAAAGGCAAAGGACATAATCTATAAACTATCTACAATTGCCCACTACTTTGCACAAGGCAAGGTTGGCTCTGCGTTTGATGTGGCTGCTTCCACATATGGCGGCGCTACCGTGTACAAGAGATTTGATCCTGGCTGGCTTGTAGAACAGATAAAAACAAAGACCGTAAAGGAAATAGCAGAAAGTAAATGGCCGGGATTTGCTGCAGAAGAGCTCAAGCTGCCGGATGATTTTATCCTGCTGGTTGGGTGGACAAAAGAGTCAGCAAGCACGTCAGCAATGGTCAAGCAGATGGATAATTTCAAGAAAAGCAGCAATGAAGAATACAGGAGAATATACGATTCTATTGCAAAGCTTGTTTCTGATCTGGTAGATGCCATGAAGAATAGTGAGAAAGATAAGATAATTGGTTTATTAAAAAAGAATGAAGAATATCTGCGGGAATTAGGGCAAAAGAGCACTGTCAATATAGAAACGCCTGAATTAAGGCAGTTAGCAGAAATTGCCTACAAAGCAGGAGCAGCAGGCAAGTTATCCGGTGCAGGCGGTGGTGATTGCGGAGTTGCTGTATGCTTTGACAACGAAACAGCAGAAAAAATAAGAAAAGGTTGGGAAGAAGCAGGCCTATACCTGGTGGATGCGAATATAGACAAAAACGGAGTAAAATGATTTTTTATATTTTGCCAATTAATTCTAGTTGGTTATATGGATTTAATCCTCGTAGACGAAAACGACAATGTAGTTGGTTACGAAGAGAAAGAGAACGGCCATAAAGGGGAGCTTCCTCTGCACAGGGCTTTTTCTGTACTTATATTCAACAGCGAAGGGAAGATGCTTATCCAGAAGCGAAGCAACAAGAAGAAGACCTGGCCTGGATTCTGGGCAAATGCCTGTTGCTCGTCTCCTAAAAAAGGCGAAGATGTTATAGATGCTGCCAAAAGGCGGATGCGGGAAGAATTAGGCTTCAGCTGTGACCTAAAATTCTTGTTCAAATTCAGGTACAAGGCAAGATTCAATGATGAATGGGGAGAAAACGAGATAGACCATGTCCTGGAAGGGCATTACAACGGAGATATAAATGCAAATAAGGACGAGATTGATGAGATAAGATTTATTGATATAGAGGAACTGAAAAAAGATGCAAAGAGTAATCCTGAAAAGTATGCTCCCTGGTTTCTCATAATATTAAGAAGGCTTTACAGTGTAGATACAAATATTCCAAAAACAGAATGGAACATGATAGAATAATCAGGCCCTTTTCTTTACGCGAGTAATATAACCAGCGACCTTGTTTCTGGCACTTTTCTCCGTTACAATATCTAGTTCTTTCAGCACCTTGCTGTTGCCATCAAAATCCTTGCCAAATTTTTCAGGATATCTCTCCATGAGCTCTAAAGATGCCCTCTTTATATCCCCTGTTTTTATTCTTCCGATAATCGTCACCTTAAAATATCATCCACTTAATGATGGTTAGCTGTTGCTAACCATCACTCTAGGCTATTGACAATAGTCAATAGCCTTTAAGTGGATGGTATGCTTAAAAACCTTAATCGACTATAAGATTTAAATAGTGATTGTATGAAGGCGCTTGTTGCAAAAACAGTTATAGGATACTTTGCGTTCTCGGAAAATGGTGAGCTTTTATACTATAAGCTGTTCAAACCAGAGCCAGAAGAGGTTGAAAAACAACTGGAGAAAGAATTTCCGGATGACTTTCTCTCAGAGTTAAAGAGCTATGAAGTAGTAGAAGGAAAAGCAGACAAAATAATGAGAGTGCATGTTAGAGAATACGCACTATCACTTGGTTTTGTTAAAAGCGAAGAGGAATTCAATTCCTTTCTTGCTGAGCTTGCTCTTCTTGTGTCAAAGAAAAGGATGAAATCAGCAATTGGCAGAGACAGGCTGATAATACAGGCAAGCTGTGCATTAGATGACATGAACAAGATTGTTAATCTGCTTTTTGAAAGAATAGAGGAATTGTATTCACTTCATTATCCAGAGCTAAGATTCACCCAGAAGAACCTGGATGATGTATTGAAACACGGCAAAAGGGATAATTTTCCAGGATTCAAAGAGAGCGTAGGCATTGAGCTCACAGAAAGGGATGAAGCCATGCTTCTGGATTATGCAAAGATGGTAAAGATGGTTTCTGATGAAAAGGATAAACTTGAAAAATACATCAAGATCTCGATGAAAGAGATTGCACCGAACATATCATCTATTATAGATGCGATGCTTGCTGCAAGGCTGCTTTCCCTGGCAGGCTCGCTGGAGAAACTATCGCGAATGACTGCCTCTACAATACAGCTGCTTGGAGCAGAAAAGGCCCTGTTCAGGCACCTGAGGAAAAAAGGCAAGAGCCCCAAGTACGGGATACTCTATAACGACAGCAGGATACAGAATGCAGAAGAGGGAAAACGCGGAAAAATAGCAAGGCTAGTGTCATCCAAAATTATGTTAGCAGCAAGGCTGGATTTCTATTCAGGAAGGTTTGAAGAAAAGCTGAAAAAAGAGCTGGAAGAAGAAATAAAGGAGGCAAAGTGAAAATGAAACAGGTCTTTAATGGAATCTTCAGAGACGGCAATAGATTATATACAGTTAATATGGTTCCCGGCACAAGCGTCTACGGAGAAAAACTGGTAAAAAAAGATAAAGAATATAGAGACTGGGAGCCGCTAAGAAGCAAATTAGCAGCAGGCATCCTTAACGGGCTGAAGGAAATACCGATAAATGAGAAGAGCAGGGTCTTGTATCTCGGTGCATCAACAGGCACCACAGTCAGCCATTGCTCTGACATAGCAAGCAAGGGCGTTATCTATGCTCTGGAATTTTCTGAGCGGGTTTTCCGCTCCCTGATAGAGCTGTCAAAGCGAAGAAAAAACATAATTCCTTTGCTTGCTGATGCAAGAAAGCCAGAGGATTATTACTGGATAGAGGAAGTGGATATAATCTATTGCGATATTGCTGATCCCCAGGAAACAGAAATCACTATTAGGAATGCCAGAGAATTCCTGAAAGAAGGCGGGCACTTGATGATTGCTGTAAAGTCCCAGAGCATTGATGTTACCAAGAACCCTAAGCAGGTTTACAAAGAAGAGAAAAACAAGCTGGAAAAAGCCGGGTTTTCTGTTCTGCAGTTAGTTGATCTGGAGCCGCATGAAGAAAAGCATGCAATGATTTTAGCAAAAAGCTAACCAACTAGTTTTGCCAGTCTCTGTTTGAACTCTTCCCAGTCACTTAGCTGCAGGGTTGCACCTGCTGCATTTTCATGCCCGCCTGCTGCTGCATTCATGCCCTCTGAAGCCTTTTGCAGAATCTTCCCAACATCTATTATATCCTGGTTCCTGCCACTTAGTTTTACTTTACTGCTGCTCTTTTCGTACACTATTACCAGCTTATTGGGATGCTTCTCACTCAGCTTTCTTGACAGCTCTGACCTTAGGTTGTATTCTGATTTAATTTCGTATAGGATTAGATTTCCGGTTTTCTCGGAAACTGCTTCTGCTTCATCTAGCAGCGCGGTTGTCTCATTCTCTATTTTCTGATATGCCTCTATCATCTTTTCTGATCCCTGTATTTTCTCAAAATCCTTTGGGTCTTCTATTTTTTCTATTAGTTCCAGTATCTCCTCGCAGGTCATTGCCCTGGTTGCCCTTGTATCAGCTATCATGTCAGCCATTCTTGCGAATAGCGATTCTTTCAGCTTTACAGAATATTTTCGTTCTGCCTCTTCTACAATATCCATTGAATCTTTGAGGTTGTAATCAGCAATCATACCGATGACAGCTATCCACAGGAAATCTGAAAAATCCATCATCTCATTGCATATCTTGTAGACCAGGTATGACGTCGACTGGTATACCCTGGGCCTGGCAAACCTCGGGTTGTAGTGGACAACAGAAGAGCTGCTCATGTTCCTGATGAACTGGTGGTGGTCTATTATGAGTATGTCGCATATAGAACCGAGCTTTTTCAGTATGCCCTGCTGCTGGTCAACTGCAAGATCAAGGAAGATTATCTTTGTAGGCAGGGTTGTCTGTATCTTCTGTATCAGGTTCTTGTCCATGGGCATTGGCTGGGATATTGAAAATGATTTCTTTCCTATTTTCTTGGTCAGAAGCTTATCAAGCATTGCACAGGAGCATATGCCGTCTGCATCATTGTTATAGATTATTACGACCTCGTCTTTCTTCTTTATCCTGTTCAAGAAGTCGATAACATTCTTCATAGCCATAATCTCCATGTAATTTATTTAACCTTCTCAAAGTAGAAACTCACTATCTCTTTGTTGAACATTATCTTGCCCATTGCTTTTGTAAGCCTGCTGAAGACTATATTCTTTGCGCCAACCTTTTTTGCTATTTCTTTTGAGAACTTCTTCATCTTGTCGTTGTCCAGGTAAAGAATTATGCTGTCACTTACAGTAAGGTTGCTCTTTTTCCGCTGGCTCTGTATCTCCCTCAACAATTCTCTCAGTAGAGCTTCCTCAGGTATTATTTTTGTATCCAGATATACGGTGCCGACTGAGAATTTCTTCTTTTTCAGCTTGCTGTTCTTGCCGAACTTCGCTTTCTTGACATTGCACATCTTCTTGATTATGTCTAGCGTGCCTTTGTTCTTTAGCTTACAATCTATAGCCAACAGCGGCAACGGCCATCTTAATTTTATATTATTCTCCTTTCTCAGCACGTTGACGGTGTTTATTATCTCATCCACATTAACCATGTCCTTTTCCAGGGCATTGTCTATAAACTTCTCGACAGGCTTTGGCCATCCTGCCAGGTGAACAGACTTCTTGTTTATGTCATGATAGATGTATTCAGAAATGAAAGGCATTATCGGAGCCATTAGCCTGGTCAGTGTATCGAAGATCGTAGTAAGCGTGTAATCAACAGCTTTGTCTTTTCTATCCCGTATCAGTTTTACATAGGTTCTTGAAAAATTATTCACAATAAAGTTCACTATATCACGGCCTGCGCAATTAAAACTGAATTTCTCTAAGCTGCCTGTTGTTTTCTTTACAAGGGAATTAAGCAGGGAGAGTATCCATTTATCTTCTGTTCTTAGTTTCGTCTTCTTTCTGGATATCTTACTGTAGGTCCTGAAGAAATTGTAGGTATTCCAGAGTATGTTAAGGGACCTTCCTAGGTCTCTTGCATTCATGAGCGAGAATTTCTGCGTTTCCCACGGAGACACGTCATAGCAAAAATATAGCCGCAGCAGGTCTGCTCCAAGCTCTTTGTATGCATCTTCTGCCAGAACCACGTTGCCGAGGCTCTTGCTCATCTTTTCCCCTTTGTCGTCAAGTGTCCAGCCGTTTAAGCATACTGTCTTATACGGCTTTTCAGCAAATGCCGAGAATCCTATAACCATCAGCGAATAAAACCAGCCCCTTGTCTGGTCAGAGCTCTCGTCTATCAGGTCAACAGGCCATAGCTTCTCAAACAGGCTCTTGTTCTTGAAAGGGTAGCCAAGCGAGGCCCAGGGCGAGATGCCTGAATCAAACCATACATCCATTATCTCCTTCTCTCTGACCATCTTTGAGCCGCACTTGCAGTTAAGAAGCACTCTGTCAACGGAATTCTTGTGCAGGTCTATGTCTTCTTTTGTGCCTGCTTCTTTTTTCAGCTCTTCTTTTGAACCAATGACCTTTTTCTCCCCGCACTTCTTGCATATCCATATTGGCAGGGGTATTCCCCAGTACCGCGACCTTGTTATTGCCCAGTCCGGCGCTTCTAACAGGATGTTCCTGAAACGCTCACTTGCAAAGCCTGGAAGCCATTTCACATTTTTGCTCTCC
>Ga0315554_1002028_pt1 | contig 11873 bp, 4 predicted proteins | sample SalMarSW160370MG_FD_202114 | JGI IMG/M metagenome (GOLD analysis project Ga0315554, IMG submission 202114) | Salt marsh sediment microbial communities from the Plum Island Ecosystem LTER, Massachusetts, United States - Salt Marsh Sediment SW1603-70 ... | reverse complement strand
GGTTCATCCAGATATTTTAAAACAAATTTATCAGCTATTTGAGTTGTTAACGGTGGAGTATACGAGTCCGTTTCGTTTGCGATCCATTTTTTATAATTCTTTTCGATAAACTTTGAGAACTCTTTATTGGCTTCTCTTTTTTGATCATTTAAAGTCTGCCGTAAATTTATTTCCGAATGTGTATCAAGTTCAACATCCCAATTAACCATTTTCAGATAAACTTCAATCCATTCGACAAAATCTAGATTGCTAGTTAATGCCATAGAAATTTGATTAAAATCCTGCAGATAATCTTTTGCAGCATACTCCCCCGAAATTTTTCTTCCTTCAAGAATTTTTTTACATACAAGGAGTACCTGGCTTGGATTAACGGGTTTTGTCAGATAATCGCTAATCTTACCCCCTATAGCTTCATTCATTAAAGATTCTTCTTCATTTTTAGTAATCATAACTACCGGCAGATTGGGGTTTAAATCTTTTATTTGCCCAAGTGTTTCCAAACCTCCCATACCTGCCATCATTTCATCCAAGAAAATTAAATCGTATGTTTTTTCTTTTACGGAACTTAAAGCATCTTCACCGTTTGTAACAGTATCGACATCAAATCCTTTTTCAGAAAGAAAAATGATGTGGGATCTTAACAATTCTATTTCGTCATCTACCCAAAGTATTTTTTTTGATTTCATAATAATTAGTAAGTATTAATAAAATTTTATTTTATATAAGTAATTTAGTTAAATAAATAGTCAAGGTAACTTCATTCTTTCACAACTTCCTTTAAGAGCAGTTTAAGATTAAAATAAAAACAGCTTATGTGATTTGATTCACCAAGTTAACAAATTATTGTATCGAAATATGCACATCGAGCCCTGCTTCATTAGTGGTTGTCGGCGGAATTCTATTTGCTCCTTCAGGAGTAACAGAGGTTCTTGTATAAAAAATTGATAATGTAACTTTTGAACTGATAGTGTATTTAATCCTTGGTTCAACAGTAACTCTCGTAGTTCCATCCTGGGGAATTCCTCCATCCCTGTAATTAACCATGTCATAAATGATAGTAGAATTCTGAGAATTTGTGTAAGAGAAGCTAAATTCAATATCATTTTTCAATGAAATTCCGAACAAAGGTATTTCAAAACCGGACTTTGAAAAACCTGCAGTTATACCAATATCCCTTGAAAAAGTCTCGCTAATATTTTTTGTTGTTGTACCGAGATCATAACTAGTATTTGTAGAATATTTAAGACTGGCAATAATATTTCCGCCCCACAATTCTTTAAAAGTAAAATCAAGTCCCATCAAAGGAGCAAATCCATATTGTATCCTTTGTGTTTGAATTTGCTTTAATCCATCCGGAGTAATTTTCCATCCTTCGGAATAAGTTGATTTATAAGAATGGTTAAAGGATACTCTTTGTGCAAAGGTTTTAAATAACGCAAACGATTCAAGCCCGCTCCAGCTAATTGTCCAATTAGGTCTAGGAATATATTTTGCAATATTTTGAAAAGGTCCTAGCTTAGATAAGATAGGAAGAGATTCAAAACCTTTCACAAATGCGTCGGGAAGATCGGTTGCTTCCGGGTCTAATTTATGAACTTGCTGAATTCCATTATTAAGGGCACTAAAAAATAGGAAAGGAGGAAATGTTAAAAATGATCTCTGTATTGTACCTGTAGAGCTTATATCTCTAACAGATGTATTACCATTTTCATCTGATTGAAGACTTGTTCTTTTATTGAAAGTCCATCCCACACTCCAGTCCAAATTAATAGTTGCGCCTTCCCAAAGAGGTCGTGAAGTACTAAAATCTAAATTGTTATTCTGTGAAAAAACATCCTGCAAAATTCCGCCGGGATTAGGAGCACGTTTTCCTACATCACCGCTTAATCCCAGCATAAAACCTCTAGTGGGACCGTTATTATAATTTTGGCTAAATCCCCAAAAGTTTCTTAAACCGGTTCCTTCGCCTAAAATACCATTCTTAGATAGTGTATTACTATTTGAAAAACTCATTGTAATAGATTCATATTTAAAGAATACAAACTGAATTACCGATTCTAAAAACAAAGCTGCATTTTTTAAAGCATGTTTTTTAGGTTTAACAACGCCCGTTGAATCTTTTGCCGACAAAGAATCAGTCAATGCTTTTTTAGTTGTATCGGAAACTTTTGAGTTATTTCCTCTTTGTATAACATTTCTTTCAATAACATTATTCTCTTGGTTTTGATTTTCTCCAAAGTTTCTGCTTCTTCCCCTTTGACTTGGTGTCTGGTTTGTTTGTTCTACATTTTCCCCTTCTTCTTTATGAGTAAATAACGGAGCTGTCAAAGCATTTAACTTTAAAGTTAATCCTATTGTTGATCTATTTGAAAAACCTGCACTACGTCCCAATTGTTCTTGTCTAAAATCGTTATTCCAGTTATATGAAACAGAATAGCCTGCATTTATCGAGAAGTATTTGTTAATGTCCCATAATGTAGGAAGCATAGGAGAAGATTTTAAATCAAAAGTCTGCTGATACCGGTAGTCTTTTCCAAAATGAGCCCTTGAAAAAATATCATAGAAAATTGCACTGTTGCTTCTCTGGTTATTGTTCTCATCGGTTTCGAGGTATAGAAGTGAAGAATTAATGTTTACATTATAATTTAACGACAGGTTTAATAATCCCCCCTCCGTTAATTTCCATGCAAAATTAAAACCTCTTTGAGCCGTAAAATCTCTTGTAACAATTTCCTGCGAAGAACTATTAGAGCGTGCTCTTGTTATGTTTATATTCCTATTCCTTCTTGCTGTTAAATTGAAATTAAAATTCTGCGGGGTATAATATATTTTATAGTTTGGATAATCAGATAATAAAGAAAATATTATACCGATAACAGGTATTTTTTTAGGATAAAAATAATAATCGGGGCTGAAATTTATTCCATAATTAAGACTTGCATTCCAAACCCATCCTTTATTACTTAAGATTGTAGGATTACGGCTGAATGTCCGGTTATAGTTAAAACCAAATGTAAGTGCGTTCCATGTATCTCTAACCAGCCAGTAAGAGGTTGGAATCTTGAGTTTAACATTTGAGGCCGAATAAGAATCGGAAGTACTTAATGTTTGTGTTTCAGCTCTTATTTGATCAGCTGTTTTTGTAACTCCAGGTACTGTATCTATCCGTGCTTGACCAGCCAAGCTTGCTGCAGCTTCAACTTCAATATCCGTCCCTGGATAATATTTAGGTTTGGAAAAAGATTCAGTATGAGAATAATTAACACTTAAATTACTGCCTGGAAGATCTATCGGTAATAATTTAAGAACATCCATTTGCATAGATGTACTCCAGTTCTTTGTGCCAACCCTTGAACCGAATCTATCCGATAACTTATGAAAATACGGATCTGTCTGGTTCAAGTTAAAACTAACTGTAAGCAAATCCGCTAATTTAAGTGAAGTAGACACACTATATGCCCAGCCGGGGTGGTCATCTGCTCCTACAACTCTAAGTTCATTTACCCAAATTTCGCCTGAAACAGGCCCAGGATTAAAAGATGGGTTATCCAAATTTAAAACACCGACATCTAAAAACCTTATTGAAGTTAAAGAGGGCTGCCCTCTTACAGTATAAGGCCCGCTAGTGATTGTTTTGTTTACAGAATCACCGCGTTGTTCTTTAATTGCAGTTAATTCTTTAAAAGGAATGCTTATTTCATTCCAGCCTGTGTCAACCGGCTGCCTGTACTCATAAAAATTGTTAGAATCACTACCAAATCTAAAATAGACTTGAGAAGTGTATAACCCTCTTCCTTTATCATTATAAGATATGGAACCTAGATTTGAATTCTTGTCTCCATGAATAAAGAGTTTCATTTCCGAATAACTAAATACATCGAGCGGGCGATATAAATATTTTACTGCTTCTCTTGACTGTCCATCGGGTAAATCTTTAAATATTAAATCCATTGATTGTTCGTTTTGGAGAACGGTTTCAGTTGTTTGTGTATTATCTCTTGCACGCTGAACACCCGGCGGAATATTATAATCGGGATTATCTTCAACATTCTTTACCGATACGGACAACACTGTATCATTCGGTAATACTTTCTGCCATTGATTGCCCACAAGATCAAACTCGGCAATCTTCAAATGAACCATTTGACTAACGCCGGTAAATACTAATCTTATATATTCAACATCGGAAAGACTCGGAGTACCGACTGTTGCTGAAGTATCTTTTAATGGAATCCTGTACAAATACCAGCCTTTGCCATTGCTTCCACCGCCAGCAATAAATTTGTTATTTGTTGTATCCAAATCAACTGTGTATCTAAAATAGCTGTTGACAAGATCAACACTCCCGTTTCTATTTAAATCTTCAGTATCAGGTACTCTTCCTATATCAGTTAATTGAGCATTCCCTTCAGTCCCATTAATATTGAAATAATCAAATATATTTGAACTTTGCCCGCTAAAAGCAAAATCATCATGAGCGGGATCCGGAGCATTACTATGATAAGCTGCTCTTTCCTCATCATCATTCATCCCATCAATACCTGTATCCTCTCCTTCATTTATAACCTCATTGTATGGAGGCTTATCCTCCGTATCTAATTTTCTATTTGGAATCACATCCTCACTAATTCTTCCTAAATCAATTAACATTTTTGCGTCTTTAGGAACTTGACTAGGCTGCATCCAGATATCAATAAATTCAATGTTTTCTTCCGTTAAATTATTTGCACTAGAAGAAAGAACCTTCATCATTCCTCCCCAGTTTCTTTCTTTATTTGATAGATTAGGATAAATATTATATGTTCCGGGAGTATCGGGCAAATAAACGTAGTCCATAATTGAGATCAGCTGATCAGATCTCGCAACCTTTTTTTGGGGCCAAATATCATTTACATTTACACTAGAAGTCTCTGTAAACCAAAAGCTTTTAGCTTTATATTTCATCATTGCTTGAGGCAAAGTATCCCGGAGCATCGGCAATAATTCAGGGGGGCTCAAATCTTTCCAACCTGTATATGCTATTCCTACAGGAATGGTTCTTTTTGTTCCTTCAAAATCATCTATATATGCAATACTTGCACCATTATCCGAAGCTATAGTACTTTTTTTAGTGTTAGGATCAGGATTCATATATGCATATTCACCGGCTAAAGTAAAGGAAGACATTTGCCTTGTGGGTATTATTTTATTTAAGGCTTTTGTTAGAAACGGAAGATCACCGCTTGTATTAAAATCAACGCCATAAATGGTATTGCTGAGAGGTTCTTCACCAATTCTTACTTTGTCACTTAAGGTTTGCTGGTTAAGATTTAAAAGAGAAAAACCCAGCTTGGTTTTGTTGGAAATATTTAAAACACCTCTAGCACCTAATAAAGTTTTTGATGCCAGAGAGAAGAGATCGTTCTGTTCAAAAGTAATTTTGAGATCTGCACCCGGAACAAGTGCCGCATCATTCCTAATGGTTAATTGACCCGAATTGTAATCAACAACATAGTCTACCCCCGGAGTTAATTCCCTTCCATTTAAAAGAACCCGAACAGAATTTTCAACAACATTAAATCCTAGCTGATATACCGAGGTGGCTTCACCGGAATACTGCCCGGTAAGTTCCCACTTATCTTTTGTTTTTACATATTGTGCAAAAGTTTTTGTAGTATCATAAATATCCTGGAATTTTAACGAGTCAGGTAAATCCTGCGGGAAATTTTTCCCGAACGGTTCAAGAACAGGAAAAATAATTTCTCCCGTTTCGGGTAAAATAGTCGTTCCCGGAAACCAATCGAAAACATTATCCGGTGTAAATCCTCCACTGGCATTTACTTTATCTAATTTAAAAGCCTGCAAAAACTTTGTTCCGCCTATTTCTGTTATCGGGTCCTGCCCCGGGACTTCATATGCAAGATTAAATTGGAAACCATCCTGCTTAATATTCCTTCCGCCTAATGAATAGAAATTCTTCATTAATAATTTCCAGGCTTCTGTAAATGTAGGCTGGAGATTCTTTGGCTTAACCAATTTTAACACAAGGATCGAGTCACCGGCAGCGTTAGCATTGTTTAAAAATTCACCGTAAAATAAATCATCTTCAGGACCGGACGAAGCATTTTCTATTCTATAAGCCACGGCAATAATATCATCATCATTAATTTGAGTTTTAAATGTAATGTAGCCGGTATATTCTTGAATTGAATAATCAACATCGGGGGTAAGCAGTAAAAATCTCCCAGTTTCACTTTTTCCAGGTTGTGGATTATCTAATGTTCTACGAGAATTAGGATAAGTTTTTCCAGCCTCTAAAGGTGGGAGATCTATGTAAGCATTTGCCTGTCTTTCTCGGGAAGGATCTCTCCCGATTGTATTAATTGATTTCCACACTTCAATATCTTTAATTTTATATGATTCATCAACGTCAGGTACCGAGTTAGAATAATATCTTTCAAATAAATTTAAACTAGGAATAGTGCTTGAATAGATTGTATCAACAAAATAATGGTTTGTTGAATAATCATAAGCTCTCAGTGTAAATTGCTGCGATGTTGAACCGCCGCTAACAGAAACTTCTTTAGTTTCACCTTTCTTCTGGCTAGCAATGGTAGTAAGAGAAAAAGGTCCCATTTGAAAATTAGCTTTTATACCAAATAGCGCTTCACTTCCCCCCACTAATGGTGAAGTTTGTAAAGAAACATTACCGGCTTCTATACTTTGAATTATTTCATCTTCATAACCAGTGTATTTTATTTTCAGCTGGTTTTCATATTGAAATGTACGTTCCGTATTCCAATCGGCACTAATATTCAGTTTATCCCCTATTGTGCCATTAACATTTATTTGTACCTGCTGCCTAAAATCAGGTTCGTTTTGTGTATTTCCCAAACGTGAGGCTGTAACACCTTGGGTTGTTTCGTTTCGCCACGCGCCGTGTATATCTACTGCACCGCCAATTCTTAAACTAATTTTTGGTTCTCCAAAAATACTTAAAACACCGACACTCGGTAACGGGATTTCAAAATCGGTAATATTTTTGATAACATCCTGAAGTCCTTTTTCGCTATTTTGCAATTCATATTGATGACCGAGATCTTCCCACAATTCCTTTTCCCTCAAAGCAAGACGCATTTTTATATATTCATCAAGCGGGATCGTTAAGATAATTTTTGTTTTTTGACCTGCAATCTTTTCTACTATATTTACATTTTTCCCGGTTGAATCAATTTCCACTGTCCGTGATCTCAATCCAATAGAAGGTCGGGCGATAAAAGGAGAAGGGCGTTTTCCCTTTAAAGTAACATAAGGAACATCTCTTCTTTCAGGGTGGAAATATTTTAACCTGGCTGTGGAGTCAATAGACATTTCATCCAGTGTATCTTTTTTTGCTGCCAGTGAATCTGTCTTAAGATTGAGAGAATCAATTTTACTTACGGGAAAGTTTTCTTTTTTTGTGCTGATTGAATCTAGTGGTGAATTTATATTGGAATACTTAATATTACTTGGATTTGAAGTAGCGGCTATTTCACGGCTGTTTTTTTTTGCTGCTGATTTCTCTAAACTTAAAGGAATTTTTACTTCTTTAAAATTTGACTTTTGTGCAGAAAAATATTGGAAGAAAGCATCTACCCAAACTGCTCTGTTTATCTGCACCGGAACCGGAGATTTAAAACCTATATTTACAGCTGCATAAAAAAGAAGACTTCCACCAATAAATATACGGGCAATCTCCTTGAATAATTTTATCTTCCTGTTTCTGATATGATCCCTAAAGGAATATTAATTCAATTAATTCTTGTAGAAATTCCCCGATATATCTTCCTCCATATTGTTAATTTTTAATCAAAAAAAATTAGAGAAATTAAGTTTAAGTTTCAAATTACCGAATTGCAAAAAATACACTATTTAATCTATAATTTTGCACAGAATGAATTAAGGTAAAATTTAATCACTCAGTAATTTATATCCCGCCGGTTAAAATTGTAACTTGTTCATTAATCCAGATAGCTATTAAATAATTAACAACTATTAAGCCAATCTATCTATACTGAAAATAAAAGTTTTGATTGTGTACATTACAATTTTACTTTTTATGTCCTGAAATCTTTTCTAATAAACTAGCTTAAAATATGATTGAAAATTTCTACATTAAAATTTATGTAAGCCGTGTAATTACATTTTCAAATTGAGGAAAATTTTTAAGAAGCATATTTCTATCTGCCAATTCAAAATCTTCAAAATCAAAACCGGGAGAAACTGAGCACCCAATTAATGCAAAAGAATTTTTTTCAATCAACTCGGCAGCAAACCAATTATTTTTTGTGATTGTAAATTGGAAAATATCCCCTTTTGAAAGATCTCTCCCCAAAATAATTTCATTTAGATTTTTATTCTTATCTATAATATAAATCTTAATAGAACTGCCGTCATAAAAATGCCAAACCTCATCGGATTTAAGTTTGTGAAATTTTGAAACCTGTCGGCCATCGAGAAGAAAATAAATTGAAGTTGAAAATACTCTTTTATTACCATAACGTTTTGGTAAACCCTCAACATCAATGAACTCACCTGAACGGTATATCTCTCTATAATACCCGCCTTCAGGATGCTGCAGCAGTTTTAATTTATCTATATAATATTTTGCTTTTTCATGCATAAATTTTTAATGATTCAAAACGTAGATAAAACTGCTTGGTAGTTTTTAAGAATCTTCAATAATAGTCTCAATATTTATGATGAAGTTTAAAACAAAACCCGGTTAATCAAAAAGAAACCGGGTTTATAAAAATTAAAATTTCAAATAAAATTTTAATTAGTTACCTTTTATCAACAGACACATACGGTCTTTGAATTTCACCAACATAAATCTGCCGGGGGCGATAAATTCTCGCCGAAGGATTCTCCCTCATTTCTTTCCATTGAGCAATCCATCCGGGTAGACGTCCAAGTGCAAACATAACCGTGAACATATTAGTAGGAATTCCCATTGCCCTGTAAATTATCCCGCTATAGAAATCTACATTAGGATAAAGTTTTCTTTCAATGAAAAATTCATCCTTCAATGCAATCTCTTCAAGATTTTTAGCAATATCAAGCAGCGGATCTTTAACTCCTAGTTCATTAAGAACCTTATCTGCAGAAGCTTTTAATATCCTGGCTCTGGGATCAAAATTTTTATAGACACGGTGTCCGAATCCCATTAATTTAAAACCGGATTCTTTATCTTTTGCCATATTAATATATTTTTGATAATCACCGCCATCGGCTTTAATCTTTTCCAGCATACTTATAACTGCCTGGTTTGCGCCTCCGTGTAGAGGTCCCCACAAAGCACCAATACCGGCTGAAATAGAAGCAAATAAGTTTGCAGTGCTGCTGCCTGCCATCCTTACTGTTGATGTACTGCAGTTTTGCTCATGATCGGCATGAAGAATTAGAAGTAGATCAAGTGCATCTTCAAGAACCTTAGAAAGCTTAAAATCCTCCGAAGGTACGGCATACATCATATGTAAAAGATCTGCAGTATAACCAAGATCATTACGCGGATAAATGTAAGGCTGCCCAATTGATTTTTTATAAGAAAATGCAACAATGGTTTTTATCTTAGCCAGTAACCTGACAATATTTAATTCTATATCAACATCATAACCATTCTCCGGATAAAAAGCGGATAAAGAATTAACCATTGAAGATAAAATACCCATTGGATGAGCTGAAGGCGGAAATCCTTCAAAGAATTTTTTCATATCCTCATGAATAAGACTATGGTGTGTTAATTTATAATGAAAATCATCAAGTTCCTTTTTATTAGGAAGATGACCAAATATTAATAAAAAGCACACTTCAACGAAATTGGATTTTCCTGCAAGCTCTTCAATAGGATAACCCCTGTATCTAAGTATCCCTTTTTCACCATCAATAAAAGTAATTGAACTAAGACAAGAACCGGTATTTCCATAACCATTATCGTAAGTTATTGCACCGGTAGTACCTCTTAAGCGATTAATATCAATAGCAACTTCATTCTCACTGCCAACTAAAACCGGCAGATCGTATTCTTGACCATTTAATGTTAATTTTGCTGTGTCTGTTTTAACTGCTTTTACGGTATCCATAAGATCCCCTCTCCATATTAATTTAGATAGAATTTTATTTATATGAATTTATAAACATATTATTATAATTTCAACAGAAAATTTATTGAATTTTTTAAAAAATCAACAGCGAGATTTCTCATTTAATTAATTAATCCTGCGGCAAGCCTCCCGCTTTTAACTGCACTTTCAATAGTTGAAGGTAAACCTGTATTTACCCAATCGCCGGCAAGAAAAAAATTTACCAATCCGGTTTTGGAATCGGGTCTTTTATCTAATATATCATGTGCAGGTACGAAGGTAGATCTTTTTTCTTTTATTATTTTGTAAGAAGATATCTTATCTTTTGAAATCTTTAAATATTTGTCGAGCTGTGAAGCTGCAATTTCAAATAATTCTTCTTTGGGAAGTTCCGCCAATTCATTAGCATCACTTATTACCAATGTTAAATGAGATATATGATTAAATACCCAGTGAATTTTGGAATTTATCAAACCATAAAAATTATCTTCAAGATTATTTTCTTTAAGCCATATGTGAATTGAAATTATAGTTGAATATTGAAAATCAATATTAGTTAAAATTATTTGATTACTACCCGGAATATTTTTTAAAATGAAATAAGGCACAGCTGAAACAACATAATCAAAACCGGTAATTTCTCTCTTATTAGTTTTAATTGAAATAACTTTTTTCTCTGAGATTACGAGTTCATTAACATGTTCCAGTAAAGAGATTTTTCCTCCATTTTCCTCAACAAACTTTTTGGAATTAACGCAGAAAGTTTCTGACAAACCAAATTTAGGCAAAATTATAATCGAGGCTTTATTTCCCCGGAAAAACATTTTTTTTAAAATATCCGAAAAAACTTTTGCGGATGCTCTTTTAATATTAGTATTAAGTGCGCCAACTGCAAGAATTTCCCAAAAAGATTTAATTATATTCTCCGATTGTTTTTCCAATATTAACCATTGGTATACTGTAAGCTTTCTTAAAAAATCACCGGAATAAAAATACAGCTTTGCAAAAAATTTCAGAAGACTTAATCTCTCATTGAAAGTAATTGCTTTATAATTCAGTAAAGCTAAAATGAGATTGAAAGGATAAAAAATATTTTTAGATTTTAATTGGAAAAGTTTAAAATCTTCTTTTAATAAATTAACTTTTAGTTGTTTTTGAAAAATAAAATTATCTTCAGCGTTAATTATTTGGATAAAATCCAGGGTATCTTTGTAACAACCCATTAAAATATGCTGACCATTATCAATTATATCAGATGTGAATTTGTCTTCTAATGAATAAGTGCGACCTCCGAGTTTTAGAGAAGCTTCTAATAATTCGACTTTGATTCCTTTGTTGGCTAGAAAAACAGCGGTAGAAAGTCCGGCGAGACCACCCCCAATTATCAAACATTTTTTCATTAATAAACTAAATTATACTTTGCCCATACGCCAACAGATATACCTATCTTTTCAAAATTTGAAACTCTGATATTATTATTGTAAACATCATATTTTGTATCAGCAATTTTATTAAGCAGTTTATAGTATATATGCTGCATTGCCCTCGCAGCAAACATCGAAGGTTTATCGTCAAGGTCCAATTCTTCAGTTGCTCTTTCAAAATATCTCTTAGCGCGTTCAACTTCATATTGCATCAAGTTTATAAAATTCAAATTGTATGCATTGGCGTATATTTCACTCTCGGGATAATAAAATTTTTTAAGATCTTCCTGGGGTAAGTACACCCTGCCGTTTTTTGCATCTTTTTTAACATCTCTTAAAATATTTGTTT
>Ga0315554_1002026_pt1 | contig 11881 bp, 9 predicted proteins | sample SalMarSW160370MG_FD_202114 | JGI IMG/M metagenome (GOLD analysis project Ga0315554, IMG submission 202114) | Salt marsh sediment microbial communities from the Plum Island Ecosystem LTER, Massachusetts, United States - Salt Marsh Sediment SW1603-70 ... | reverse complement strand
ATATAAATCATTATTGTTTCTTGAATTATAAACTATTTGTGCAATATATTTTGCAATATTTTTATCAATGTGAATGTTTCTAATTTTATTACGGAATGTTTCTATTTTTTCGGGGGATAGTGCAGGCTGAATCATACTTAAATCATTTGCATTTTTCCGGTTGTGTAAATCAAGAAGTATTTTTGATTCTTCTTCAAGTGAAGGATAACTTATATTAACTTTAAACAAAAACCGGTCAAGTTCCGCTTCAGGGAGACGATAAGTACCTTCATGCTCAATCGGATTTTGTGTTGCAAAAACAATAAAGGGATTTTCCATTAAATAAGTATTTCCATCAACACTAATTTGTCTTTCTTCCATAACTTCAAATAAAGCAGCCTGGGTTTTTGCAGGGGCACGGTTTATTTCATCAATCAAAATTATGTTTGAAAAGATTGGTCCTTTGTTAAACTCAAATTCGGAAGTTTTCATGTTAAAAATTGAAGTGCCGATAATATCCGAAGGCATTAAATCGGGAGTAAATTGAATCCGTGAAAAACCGCTGGATATAGTCTTTGCTAAAATTTTTGCGATCAATGTTTTAGCAATTCCCGGAACTCCTTCGATTAGGACATGACCATCTGCGAAAATTGCAGCAATTAATAAATTAATAACTTCTTCCTGACCAACTATAATTTTCCTAAACTCATCCTTAATTTTGTTAACGGCTTCATGTATATCACTTAAGTCGGTTCTGTTTTGGAATTTAGTTTGCTCTTCCATATATACCTGCTTTTTTATAAAATGATTCGATTAACGAATTAATATATTTCAATTCTTTTTCTTTAATTTGAGGCCGAATGCTAATATAATTAATATATTTAAAAATTGATTTTACTTCTTTTAGTTCAACCCCCGATTTTTTAGAAATTTTTTCAAAGGTTTCTTCAGTCGTTTCATCAAGCCTTACATAATAACGGCTTCTAATCTGATCTAAAAGATAGTTTATTTTTTTCTCTGCAATATTTTTATGATTTTTTTGCTGGTAATACAGCTTACCGATTATTCCGGCAAATTCAAGAGATGTATTTTGAAACGGTTTCATCTCAGGAATAATTCTTTGCTTTCTCTTTCCCTCAATAATTATATATATAATAATTGAAAATATCAGGATATAATATGCCCATTTTAAAGGTTGCGTACTTAATATAAATCTCAACGGAGTTCTAATAGCTGCCTTGTTGTCTTTATAATACTCATCCCAAAATATTTTACTGTCTGCCGGTAAATATGAAAGCGCTTTATAAATGTAACCGGAATTTAAGGAATCCAGAATATTATAATTTGTAAATGCTATAGGAATTGTATTTAAATAAAAATACCCTTTACCGAATTTTATTTTTATGAAATTAGTTTTATTGTCGTTATTAAAACCTAATGCTGTAGATTCAAGGGTATCAAAATTTGTAAAATAATAATCCAATGGAGAATTTTTGAAGGAATAGGGTAGATTATTTTTCAGTTCCAAATTAGAAAAATTTATTTTGATTGAATCATTCCCGACATAATTTAAACTTGTTTGCACATTTAATGTATCAGATAACTTCCCCCTTATAAAATATGCGATAATAAAAACATTATTACCTTCTTTCACGAAATTCAATAACTCCTTTGTGTCTAATTCGTCAGGTGCAAATGTATTATTGATAAAAATATAATTTGAATTTTTATATTCTTTTCCTTTTAAGATATTATACACCGGATATTGAGATACTTGGATTTCTTCTTTTGGGAATAATTCAGGCAGAACCTGGTATAAAATATAACTTCCATATGGTATCTTGTCATCTTTTGAAAAACTTAATGACCAATCGATTCCTTTTGGTTCGGTAATCCTTACTATTACAAACAGCAGAAAAGTCAATATGAAGACTATTATAAATTTAGAATATTTTTTCATCTCTCAACTGTTAATGCTGTTTGAAAATGATTAAAAGTATTTTTAGTCTCCTCAAAAAACGATTCTTCAACAGGTAATTCACCATACCAAATCCATTCAAAAAGATTTGTAAGTTCCTCAAAAGGTTTTTTCAGTTCAATCTCTTTCAATTCTTTTATATAATTATGATTGGTCTTGTTTGTTTTCCAGTCGATTAAATTTTTATCTGCTAATAATTTTAAAGTTTTAAGATAATGCAGTCTAACAGCAATTCTATAATCCTTTTTGACAATTGCTTCGGAAATTGATATATCAAAGTCAATTTCATTAATATCTTCCTTTATTTCTTTGAAGCTGGAAATTCTTTCTTCTTTCCTGTTATAAAACAAACCGTTCAATTTTGATTTATTAAGAACCAAAATCACAATAATAACAGCAGCAAGAGCTATTATATATCCGAGATATTCTTGAAAGAATCCAAATGCCTTAGTACCCAGCAACTTTGCTAACTGATTATTTACCCATAACCAAAAAGAATCCCACCAATTGTCGGGAGCTGCTTCATTATATAAAAATTCTTTATCAGACTTAAACTTGGCTATAGAACTTTCCGAAGGGTATCTTACTTCGATCTTAGAACTATCAATGGTCAATTCTTTTTTGTTATTATTCCCTGCATTTAAAGGTAAAGTAATGAGCGCAATAAATAAAATAATTAAAAGTTTCACGAAAAATATTCTTATACAGTTTCTAATTTTTCCATTAACCCGGTTGCTTCTTTCTTTTCAACTAAACTGAAATAATGAAACGAAATCCCGATGAGAAATATCGCGTAAAAGAAATAACTGATTGATGCAATTATCGATGTAATGATCATTAAAGTGCTGTTGAAAGACATTTGCCCGTTTCGCATATGCAGCATACCAATAAACATTGCGATATACTGAGGTATATAAAATAAAAACGTAAAAAAATACTGGATTACTGTAAAAATTAATAATAGTGCGAATGTAAACCACCAGTTCCCGGACATTAAATACCTGCATCTGCTTATTGATTCAAAGAAAGGAAGTTTTTCCTGTATTCTTACAATATAAATTATAGTCATCACTATGCCGAGATAAATTGCAGGGATAATAAGTAAAATTGTCGCAAATATTAAAATTATAAAAGTCCCGATGCTTGTTAGAAGAATCATCAATAAATTTTTTTTCACACTCTCCCAAACATCGTTAACATCAAACTCATCGAGATTTTTCTTCAAATATAAATTCACAAATGAATAAGTGACCGTCAGGATCAATTGAAAAGTAATAAAGATGAAAAAATAATACACTAATGCCGAAGGGATGAAGTGTCCTATGTTTTTTTGTAATGAAAAAATATTTGATTGATAAAATCCTGCGGCAATACCTGTTAGAAAAATGCCCGGACCGGCAATAAATAAGAGAGACAAAAATAATCTTTTAAAATTTTGCCTGATGAATCCAAAAGTGACATTTAATAAATCGCCAAAATCGCGGACTTTTCTAAATTCTATCTTTTCCATGTGGACCTCTTGAAATTATCTTTCTTGGATAAATAATTACATACCATATTATAAATGAGAGCGAACCGAATATAATTAGTAAACTGACAGGTACTGGCATTGAAGTATATCTTGTAACAAATGATTCCAAAAAACCAGCCGTTATAAATATTGGAATTAATCCTAAGATAATTTTTATTCCATCCTTTGCCCCTCTAAGAAATGATTGCCTCCTTGAAAAAGTCCCGGGAAATAAAATACTTTTCCCAAGAAGTAACCCTGCACTTCCCGCAATAATAATTGAAGAAATTTCCAGCACACCGTGGATCCAGACTGTTAATAAAGATTGTATTAAAACACCATGCTGTAAAAAGAAATATTCAAATGAACCGAGCATTACACCATTAGTAAAAAGCATATACCCTGTCCCAAATGTAAGTAAGATACCTGCAATGAAGGTATAAAAAGAAACCACAATATTGTTGAAAGTAATTCCCATAAACATATCAACCTGGTTCATCTTTTTATATACTGCCATCGGATCGCCTTTGGCTATATTTTCCATTGTCATATTAACATAAGAATCACCGAGTATTAGCCTAACAAATTTATCATCATTTGCCGTTGATATAATACCGATTAAAAGAGATACAAAAAAAATTAAGAATGAAATTAAAAGTAATTTTCGATGTGTATAAAAAAGTAACGGCAGTTCTTCTTTCCAGAATCTTTTGAATCTCCCTTTCTCTTCTTTCTTATTTTTATAGATACTTTGATGAACTTTAGCGGTTAATGAATTTAAATATTTATATGTCTTGCTGTTTGGATAAAAAGTTTTTACATAAGAAAGATCATCGGTAAGCTGTATAAATAGTTCTGCAAGGAGATCCGGATCTTTATTTTCTTTTTCTGATATTAAAGCTTCAAACTTTTTCCATTTTTCCGCATTATTTTTTAAAAATACTACTTCCCGCATTTTTGTTTTTAATTGTGTGGCCGAAAAGAATATCCGTTACTTATAAATGAATATCATTCGCTTTTATAATCTATCAACGCTCTAACATCATATCCTTTTAATTGTTCTCTGCCTTTGAGAAAGGATAATTCAATTATAAAAGATAATTGTACTACTTCACCTTTTAACTTTTTAATTAGGTTTGCAGTAGCTTTAGCAGTTCCGCCTGTAGCTAAAAGATCATCGTGAATTAAAACTTTATCTCCCGGTTCTATTGCATCTTTATGAATTTCTATTGCATCTTCACCATATTCAAGAGCATAACTTTCTCTAACAGTTTCTGCCGGAAGCTTTCCCGGCTTTCTAACAGGGACAAAACCAACGTCCAATTTTTCAGCAAGCATCGAGCCAAAAATGAATCCACGTGACTCTATTCCCACGACCTTTGTTATGCTTTTATTTTTGGTAAATTCAAACAAAAGTCTAAGTGTAGCCTTTAACGGAATAGGGTCTTTTAATAGAGTTGTAATATCCCTAAAATTTATCCCTTTTTTAGGAAAATCAGGGACACTTCTTATGTAATTTTGTAAGTCTATATCTTCCATTTTTTCCCTTATTTTTTGTTTAAAAAATTATTTAATCCTTCTTTGAAATCTTTAGTTGAACGACTTATAGTATTTAACTGGATAGAATAATTGACTGCATCTTGAATTGTCAAATTTGAAATAGATGAAATCATTTTTTTTGTCATCTTTAAACTGGTTAAAGAACTCCGGCAAAGTTTTTCTGCAAACACAAATGCTTCTTTTAACACATCATCTGATAATATATCGGCAAAGCCAAGCTCATAAGCTTTTTGAGCATTTATAATTTCACTTGTGAGCAACAAATGTTTTGCTCTGCCTTCGCCGAGCTTTTTGATTAAAAAAATAGATACAATAGCCGGCACAAATCCTATTTTAACTTCGGAATATCCAAATTTTGCTTTTGCAGAATCAACAATAATAAAATCACAAACAGAAGCCAAGCCGCACCCGCCCGCAATAGCAGGTCCGTTTACAGCAGCAATTACCGGCTTGGGAAAGTTATAAATATTTAGAAACAATTCTGCAAGACTTTCCGAATCTTTTTCATTTTCTATTGATGAATAATTTTTTAACTCATTTAAATATGCCAGATCCGCACCCGCACAAAAACTACTTCCCTCACCGCTAATTATTAAAACTTTTACATTATCATTATTCTCGATTGAAGCTATTCTATTTTTTATTGCTTCTACCATTTCCGGGTGAAGTGCATTTCTCTTTTCCGGACGGTTCAGCATAATTAATCCAATGCTATCTTTTTCCGAATATTTTATCATTTTAAATTCCTATGTTATGTTGTTTGTTTAAGAAAAAAGTATAATAATATTTTAGTTTTTACTAATCATTCAAATACGAGAATGGTTGGATGAATGAATGACCCGAATGAAATTACATTCAACTAATCAGTCATTTATCCATTCTATTTATATTTCCATCCGGCTTCGTTTTTCAGACTTTGCTGGATATGTCTACTATTTAAAACTTCTTTTTACTTTTCTGTTTAGAAACTTTTTAAACTTATTTAAATTAAAACAGTTAATTACTTCTTCCGGCTGAAGTCCTCCTTTTCTTCCCATCATTATTCCATACACAAGAAAAGAAATTTCAGATATTGTATGCGCATCAGGGTTTATAGAAAATAAGCAGTCTTTTTCTCTTGCATAATAAATCCGGCGCCATTCAAGATCTAATCTTTTGGGGCTTGAATTAATTTCTATTGCAGCATTATTTGCAATGCAAGCATCAATAACTTTTTTTATATCAAATTTATATGGATCCCGTAAAAGAAGCAGTCTGCCTGAAGGATGAGCAAGAACATCCACAAAAGGATTTTCAACTGCTCTAATTATTCTTCTTGTCATTTCCTTTTCTTCCAAATTGAAACGGGAATGAACAGAAGCAATAACAAAATCAAAATTTGAAAGAAATTCATTTTGATAATCTAAATCTCCATTTGTTAAAATATCAACTTCAATTCCTGCAAATAGCTCCATTTTACTTTCTATTCCCCTGACTTCCCTAATTTGCTGAAGGATACGATTTTCATCCAATCCGTTTGCATAATATGCAGATTTACTGTGGTCGTTTACTGATGCATATTTAAAGCCTAATTCTTCAGCAGCATTAACCATTTCATTAAGTGTATTTTTTCCGTCTGAATAAGTCGTATGAAAATGGAGTAATCCTTTAAAATCATTAAAAGATAAAAGAGAATTTTTACTAAGAGATTTTCCCTTCTGTTCAAAATATTCCTTTTCTCTCATTTCAGGAATAATATATGGAGTATTTAGATTTGAAAAGATTTCTTCTTCCGAAGCTCCTTTAATCTTTTTTATATCTAACGAATTAATAAAATCATCTGAACCGGTAGTTAAAAAAAGCTGTTTATAATATTCCGGTTCATTTTCAGAAATAAAAATAAAAATAGGAACATCGGAATATTCTTCAATAAGAACTTTATCTTTTAATTTTTTATAGTTGAAATTTTGCTTTAGTTCATCAAAAAAAAGATTTTTATTGGAGGATAGAACAATAAAATCAAGCTGAGAAATAATTTCACTGCCTCTTCTCAATTCCCCGGATTTTTCTATTTTTTTTACAGAAGTAAAATTTGAAATTTTATTTAAAAGTTCTTTAGATAACCTTAATGCGTTGCTTAATAAAATAAAGTGTTTATATTTTTTATAATCTTTGATACTAGATAATATCTTCTCTTGAAGGTTTTCTCCAAATCCTCTAACATTTATCAATAAATTATTTTTTGCAGCATTTTCCAGTTCTTCCAAATTTTTAATTTTTAACTCGGAATAAAGCTGCTTTATTTTATTCGGATTTAATCCTTTAATTTTGAGCAGTTGTTCTAATCCCCCCGGAGTTTCATCTCTAAGCTCTTTGTGGAGTGAGGATTCATTAGTATTATAAAATTCATAAATAACTTTTTGTAGACTTGCTCCAATCCCTTTTATTTTACTCAATTCTTTTCGTTGGACAATCAGATCAAAATCCCCGTCAATCTTCTGTAGTGAACTTGCCCCGCTGCGATAAGCCTGGATTTTAAATTTATTTTCCCCTCTAAGTTCCAGCATATCGGCAATTTCTTCAAGTAATTTAATTGTGTCTTTTTTTGAAGGCATATTAAAAATATCTCAATCAATATGTTTTAAATATAATAAAAGCTGAAATGATTAAGATAATACTAAAATATAAATTGAGGTTTTTGGTAGGATAAGAAACATCGGAATAATTTCTTCATCAAACGGCTAATTTGTAATCCAACAACTCATCTAAATAATTTAATAAAATTTTTTCAACAGGATTATATTCTACTTCCTGCATTAATGCTTGTCTAATCTTAGATACATTATGCAGCCCTTTTAAATAACCCGAGTAAAATTTTCTATGTTCAATTACCGCTCTTCTTTCTCCTTTTACTTTAACTGCCAACCTTAGATGCTGCAGACAAGTATTTATTTTTGTACTTTCATTTATGTTTGTAGAAATATAACCATTTGTAAGTAATTCTTTTGCTTCTTTAAATATCCATGGATTTCCGATTGCTCCTCTTGCAATCATTACACCATCGGCCCCAGTTTCATCAAAAGCCCTTTTTACATCATGGGCAGACAAAACATTTCCATTAAGTATTACAGGAATATTTACAACTTCTTTAATTCTTGGGATCCACTCCCAATAAGCTTCACCTTTATGTCCCATTTTTCTTGTACGGCAATGGATAGTTAGAGCCTGCACACCAACATCTTCGAGCCGTTTCGCTACTTCTAAAATTTGTATACTATTATCATCCCAGCCTAAACGTGTTTTTACCGAAACAGGAAGTGAAACAGAATTCACTATTTCCTTTACAAGTTTTTGCATATAAGGAGGATCTTTCAATAAAGCAGAGCCCGCTCCGTTTCCTACAACGTTTTTTACCCAACAGCCAGCATTAATATCAATTAAATCAGGATTTTCTGCCTCTGCAATTTTTGCTCCACCAACCATCGATTCAATATTTCCGCCATAAATCTGAATTCCGACCGGTCTTTCTTCTTCAACAATCTCTAATTTTTTATGAGTTTTTTCAGATGCTCTAATCAAACCTTCAGAATTAACAAATTCGGTATAAACCACATTGGCACCGAGTTCCCTGCAGATTAATCTAAAAGAAACATCCGTTACATCTTCCATCGGGGCAAGAAGAATTGCCTTTTCTATATTTATTTTTCCAATACTAAACATTTTTTTGTACAAAGATAACGATTAATTAAATACAATTATACATCAAAATTATTAAACGGGATTATTGAAAATGGAGAAATTTCAATTTGTTAAAATTAAAAAACCTCTGGGATTAAGCCTAAAGTACCTACCTACCGAAGGTTTACTTAAAAACTGTTAATGTAAGCTTGCTTCGTTGTCTTCAGTATCCATTTCATAATTTTCAATTTCTTCATGAATATGAATTTTTTTAGGAAGGCTTAGTATACTTAAAAGAATTATTATCAATGTAAAAGCTGCACTACTTAAAAAAGGAAAAGAATACCCGAAAAACTCAAAGGTAAAACCTCCCCATAAGGGACCTAATACTCTCGCAAAGGCTGATAAAGATTGGTTTATACCAAGAGTAATTCCTTGTTCCTCATCAGAAGTAACTTTAGATACTAAACTCAAAAGAATAGGCTGCAAAATACCAATTCCTAAAGCTAAAATTACGGCAACAACTGCTAACCCTAAAAAGTTACCGCCATAAGGAAGAAAAGCAAAACCTAGCATCATTAATATTGAACCAATTGTTACTAGCTTCAAATCTGAAATAGATTTTGAGATAACTCTTATTAAACCACCCTGAACCATTGCTCCTACAAAACCAACAATTCCAAAAATATATCCATTCTGAAGATTAGAAAAATTATAAACTTTATAACCAAGCAGTGGTACTATTGCATATATACTAGCAGTGGTAAAAGTTAAGATAAAAAATAGGATAATTAGTAAAGCTATGTCAGTTTTCTTAAAGATTATTTTCATGGCTTGGATATCAAGCAGCTTTTTACCTATTTTTTTTGCTTTATCAATTTTGTTATGAGATTCCGGGAGCAAAAATATAGTAAACAAAAATGCTAAAGTTGAAAATCCGGCACTGCTAAATCCAGTTATCATATATCCGAATTTAGAAAGTAAGCCACCGAATAAAGGTCCAAAAACAAAACCTAAACCGAAAGCAGCTCCAATCATGCCCATCCCTTTAGAACGGTTTTCTTTTGTTGTGATATCAGCAATATATGCTTGCGCAACTCCGATACTGCTCCCCCCAATACCGCCAACTATTCTTGAGATTATCAGAAGAAGATAAGTATTTGAAAAAGCAAAAATTATGTATCCGAATGCATTTAAAAGCAGACAAATAATAATAATTGGTTTTCTTCCGTTTTTATCTGATAATTTTCCGAATAAAGGATTAAATATAAATTGCACCAATGAATAAATTGCTATTGCAATACCAACTGCAGTTTCACTTACATGCAGTTTAGTTATTGCAAAAGTAGGCAGTATGGGGATTAAAATTCCGAATCCTAAAAGATCAATAAATACTGTTAGGAAGATAAGAGTTAAAGCAGATCTATTTTTCACAATAGCTTGTTCAATTTTTTACAAATAGGATCGACATATTCACCAGGGATTAGAATTATTTTTTGAATGCTCAATTATTTTAACCTGCAAAAAAAATAAAAATAGAATTATTAATATAAAAATAATTACCGAAATGAATAGTGTAATTGGCAAATGAATATCATTCACTTATGGAATTCGGAAAAATAGGTTATGGATTTAATTGATCAGACGGATTTTTTAAAGATAGGATTTTTAATCAGTATTAATCTGTTCGAAACGTATTTTATTTCATTTTTTCCCTTATTTTCAATGAATCAAGGCTTTAATTTTTTCAAGGTTATCCGCGTCTTTTATTGTTTTATCATTTCGCCATCGATTTATTCTTGGAAATCTGACAGCAACACCTGACTTATGACGTGATGATTTTCGTATTCCATCGAATGCAAGTTCAAAAACAAGTTCAGGTTTTACTGTACAAACTGGGCCAAACTTTTCGATAGTATTTTTTCTAACAAAAGAATCAACTTCTCGAATCTCTTCATTCGTCAACCCTGAATATGCTTTTGCAAAAGGAACCAGTTCATTTTCATTCCAGACACCAAAAGTATAATCAGTATATAAATTTACCCTTCTCCCGTGTCCTCGCTGTGCATAAATTAAAACAGCATAAACAGTTAAAGGATCAATTTTCCATTTCCACCAATCACCTCTTTTTCTTCCCGCACAATACGGAGAGTTAATTCTTTTCAGCATTAGACCTTCAACATTTCTACTTCTTGAATCTTCTCTCCTCTCTTTTAATTCATCCCATGAATTTGCTTCTACTTTAGGAGATATAAATAATCTTTTATCCGAAATTTTATTCACCAGATCGTTTAACATCCTATTCCTATTAATCAAAGGTTCTTTCCTAATATCTTCACCATTAAATTCAATTAAATCATATGCAATAATAATAACAGGGATATCACTTATAATCTTTTTTGTTAACTTTTTTCTTCCTATTCTTTTTTGAAGTTCGCCGAAAGGCATCGGTTTTTCATCCTGCCATGAAATGATTTCTCCATCTATCACTGTTCCATCAGGCAGAAGAAATCCGAGATTTTCAAGTTCAGGGAATTTTTCATTCATCATTTCCTCACTGCGCGACCAGATAAAAATTCTTCCTTCTCTTTTAATTATTTGAGATCTTATTCCAGGCCATTTCCATTCAGCCTGCCATTCATTTAAATTTCCCAAATTTTCAACATCATCTAATTGAAAAGCGAGATAAAACGGGTATGGTTTGCTTATTTCAGCATCTTTCGAATCATAAGAAATTATTTTATTAAAAAAATCTTTATTAGGTTTCCAGTTTCCCATTAATCTATGAGAAATAACCGGCTCATCAATTCCACTGAAAATTGATAGTGCCTTAACCACAATTTTTGGTGAAATTCCTACGCGGAAACCACCTGTAATTAATTTGTTCCAGACAAACCTTTCGTGATTATTCATTTCATTCCAGGCAGAAATCATCTCTTCTTTTTGAATTCTTTCTTCTTTGTTTTTAAGTGGGAGCAGTTTTTCTTCAATCCAATAATGGAATGATTTATCAGTTGAATGCGTTGCTTGCGGAAGCAGCAAAGTTATTGTTTCAGCCAAATCTCCAACTGAATTATATGATTCATTAAATAGCCAATCCGGAATATCTGCTAATTCTGCACTCCATTCTTTAAGTTTCCTGGTTGGAATTGTTTGTTCTGGTTTTCTCCCGATTAAAAAACTGATAGCCCAAATCG
>Ga0315554_1002022_pt1 | contig 11887 bp, 15 predicted proteins | sample SalMarSW160370MG_FD_202114 | JGI IMG/M metagenome (GOLD analysis project Ga0315554, IMG submission 202114) | Salt marsh sediment microbial communities from the Plum Island Ecosystem LTER, Massachusetts, United States - Salt Marsh Sediment SW1603-70 ... | reverse complement strand
CATCCACAGAGGGTTGAAGGTCACCAGGTCGCGCGTAGGTGCCTCGGCCCCCTCTGGATCAAACACAGACGTGGGGTCCGTGTAAGGAGGGTCCTCGGGATTGGTATCCATGACGGGGTCATCTGCTATCAGATCCCCTGCCCTGGGGTCTCCCTCGATAGGGATGGTCGGGCGACTCCACCCGGTCCCGTGGATGCGCAGAGTATAGGCCACGCCATTCTGCGCGGTGGGCCCCGGAGGAGGAGACTCAGGTGGCGCAGCGGAGATTCGCACCACCCCTTGGGGAATGATTGCCAGCATCATGGCGAGAATGACTCCCACGCCTACGAGGTTGGCAACCTTCTGGAGATTGGATGTTCTTCGCATCTTACTGCCTCCCAACTTGTGTACTGGCGGTGTCAAGACACCTTGGACTGTCCAACGCCAAACCCAACGGAAATGGCGACGCCTCACAAAATGACTGCAGGAAGGACTCCGCACTCCCTTGTCCGAGAGCACCCTGCGCAAGCATATGGGGGTTTTTCCTCTCTACTCTTGACATATTATACCACATTTTATGTTGCGTTTCAATACCCTATTTTCGCACGCTCTTGATGAGCCTTGCAGGTAGCATCGCCCGAGAAGCGCAAGTCTCACCTACCTACGTTGCAAGTTCTGTGCCATGCACAGGGGTCCAATGGCGTTTTCGTGCCTGCTGAAGATGGCGGTCGGAGAGGTAGCGCCCAGCGTGGAGACGTGAGGTTCCCCAGAAACCACTCACGGAAGACGATGTCGCTTCGAAACGCCATTTGAGCAGGCCACCTCCTATTGGCATAACGCAGCAAACGCCCGACAGATGCGCTGTGGCTCAAAGGCCGATCCCATCCAGCGGCGCGCCGCAGAAGGCGCACTTGCCCTCGCGCACATGTTTTTGGCGCACGGAGAACCCCCAGCGTTCGATGACCAGCTTGCCGCAGTTATAGCAATATGTGTTCTCGCCGTCCGCTCCCGGCACGTTGCCCATGTACACGTATCGAAGTCCGCTTTCCTTCCCAATCGTCCATGCCTTCTCCAGGGTAGCCACAGGGGTGCTGGGTCTGTCCAGCATTTTGTACGTGGGGTGGAAGCGACTCACGTGCCAGGGCGTTTCCACGCCCAATTCCGTCGCGATGAAACCCGCCAGTTCACGCAGTTCCCCCTCGTCGTCGTTCAAGCCTGGGATGACAAGCGTGGTCACTTCAACCCAAACACCCTGCTGCTTCATGAGCTTCAGGCTGTCCAGCACCGGCTGCAATCGAGCCCCGCACTGCTTGCGGTAGAAATCGTCGCGGAACGCCTTGAGGTCCACGTTGGCTGCGTCCAGGAAAGGATACAGCGTCTCCAGCATTTCGCCGGTCATGTAGCCATTTGTCACAAAGACGTTTCCCAGTCCCGCGCGCCGTGCCAGAACCGCCGTATCCCTGGCATATTCGAAGAAGACGGTGGGCTCTGTATATGTGTAGGAGATGCTTCGGCAGCCATAGGATTCTGCTTTGGTCACAATCTCTTGCGGCGGCGTGTACCGCCCGGGAACGCACCCTTGCTCGGCGGATATCTGGGAGATATCGGCGTTTTGACAGAAGAGGCATCGGAAGTTGCACCCCGCGGTAGCAAAAGAGTAAGAGGTCGACCCTGGATAGAAGTGGAACAGCGGCTTCTTCTCGATGGGGTCAACGGCTTGGGAGATGGCCAGTCCGTACACCAGGGTATACAGCCGCCCGCCCTCGTTTTGCCGCACCCCGCAGATTCCAACTTTGCCATCGGCAATGGTGCAGCGGTGGCTGCAAAGATAGCAGCGCACCTTTCGCCCCGCCAATCGCTCGTACAGCCATGCTTCTTTCATCTCATCACCTCATTCTGCGCTGTGAAATCAGCACTTCTCCACTTCACACTCCACGTTCGGTCCACGCACATGCTATGCACGACAGCGGCCGCATCCGGCCGCGTTGTTGACAATCAAGCCTTTTGGCGTATAATATACCTGCTAGGGGTATGCGTTGACGCTTCGACTCCAGACGGCACTCGCCCCTTACCGGAGAATCCCATGGACAGACAAGAACGCATCCGAGAACTTGAGCAGCAGATTGCAGATGTCCGCGCGCGCCTTCCAAAACACTCCGTCCCCAGCGCCATGATGATGGAACTGGAAGACCTAGAAGACGAATTGGACAGCCTGCGCCGTCAAATACAGGATAATTCTAGCACGAACCGCGACGAAAATCAATCGGGAGAGTGAACGGGGCTCGATTCTATCGGGAGTCGGTGAAGTCAGTATGCCATTGCCGCCGATGGGACAGTACTCTTGCCATCTCGACAAGCAGGCGGGGAACAAGGTACGGCACACACAGCCAGAACCGAATGCCAGCAGACCTTGCGGCCTGATCGGTTAGGGCAGACCTTGTGGGAATTCCAGGCCGTGAGCATGGAGCAGAGCCTCATCGCGAAGCAGCGTTTGCGTTGGCCCGTCGGCAACGACTCGCCCGTCATCCAGGATGACCATGCGCGGCAGCAGTTCCTTCACCATGAGCAAATCGTGGGTGCTGACGACCAGCGTCTGAGCCATGGAACGGAGCAACTCGATGAGCATTCGCCGTCCCCTGGGGTCCAACCCTGCCGTCGGTTCGTCCAGAGCCAGCACCTTGGGCTCCATGGAAAGAACTGTGGCAATAGCGATTCTCTTCTTTTCCCCAGCACTGAGCCGGTGGGGCATCCTGTCGATGTAGGACTCCATTCCAATGGCACGGAGGGCGTGGCGCGTGCGCCGTCGGACTTCTTCTTCGGGCAGTCCCATGTAGATGGGGCCAAACGCGACATCCTCGAAAACAGTGGTAGAGAACAGCTGGTCATCCGCATCCTGGAACACCAGCCCCAGGAGCGCGCGAACCCGCTTCACGTGCTCCCCCGAAACCGGCAAGCCTGCGACGCGAACGGAACCGTCACCCGAGTAGATGCCGTTCAGGTGTAGAAGCAGGGTGGACTTTCCAGCCCCATTGGGGCCGACCAGCGCCACGCGCTCGCCCTCGAACACTGTGAGATTCACATCGTCGAGGGCCTGGTGGCCGTCCGAGTACTGGAAAGAGAGGTTCTGCACTTCTATCATTGGCTGGCGTTGCAACGTCCCGCACTCCTACGCAAAAAGCAGGCTAACGAAGAAAAGCCCGCCGAGCAGGGCAATTCCCAACGCCAATATCCAACGCTCCCGTGCTGAGAGCGGGGCGGCCTCGAGAACGCGAATTTCCCCATCGTAGCCCCGCGCCAGCATGGCGTGGTAGACGCGCTCGCTTCGTTCATATCCGCGCAGAAACAGGTTGCCCACCATGCCTCCTGTGACCTTGGCCCGCCACGCCAGTGTTCCTCCACTGTTGGCACTGACCTCGGCGCTGCGAGCATCGCGCGCAATCCGCAGCCGTGTCGCCTCGTGAACGAACAGGAACAGGTAGCGCCACATCAGCGAGAAGATGACCACCAGAAGCCTCGGCACGCGGATGGCTCTCATGGCTACCAGAAGGTCCGTGAACTGGGTCGTGCTCGTCAGCAGAACGGCGATTTGCACAGACAGCCAGGACTTGGCGGCAATGGAAAGAAACCGCTCCAGACCGGTTGCTGTCAGAGTCAGCGTCCACCTGCCCAACTGAAAGGACGTCAGAGATGGCCCATCCGTGACAAAGAGCAGCGGCAGCGCAGCCAGCGCAAAGGGAACGGCAATCAGCGAACGGCGCAGGACGAAGAGGACGCCCACTTCCGACAGCACCGCCAGCGCCCAGATACCGAAGAGCAGGAACGTGAAAACTGGCCATGCGCCTGTTGGCAAGGCCGCTATGGCCAGTATCCCCGCCAGGGCGAGAACCAGTTTCACGCGAGCATCCAGCCGGTGGACAGCGCTGCCCCCCGGCTGGAAAGGGTCAAGAATGTCGGGCACGGGTCGAGTTCACTTCCCCCCTGCTAGGAAAGGATGTCAGCCGTGGGCAGCGCGGCGGCGCGCGCCGCGAGAGACGGCCCAGGCAATGCCAAGCACCAGGAGTACTCCCACAATACCCGCCACAATGGTAGCCAGTGCTTCATTGGAAACACCGGGGAACACATAGTCGGGAATGATATTGTACAAAGGCTCGCGCGCAAAGTCAAGGAATCCCTGCCGTTCGGCAACCCATTCCAGGCCGTCGGGGTGCGCAGAGGCGAGAGGCGAGAGCACCGCGAGAACCAAAGCGATGAGCACTCCGCCTATCCAGAGAGCCTTCTGCCGCAGCGTGGCCTCCGGTTCTTGTGCGACCAAATCGGGGCGCGCCGCCATCACGAAGACCAAAGCACCCGCGGTAATCAGCCCCTCACCGATGCCGATGAGGGCATGAATGCTCGCCATTGCCGGAACGGCAATGTTCGCGGGAGATGCACCAGACACAGCCAACTGCAGCGCGCAAGAGAGGGAAGCCACGACGATGGAAACCCATGCTGCCACGAATCCAGCAACCGGAACCGTCCACCGCTTGCCACGGAACAGGTACACAAGCAGGCGATAGATGCCGTAGCCGACAAACACGCCCACAATCGCCATGTTGAACAGGTTGGCTCCCAAGGCCAGCAGACCGCCGTCCTGGAATACGAGCGCCTGAACGCTCACCACTGAGGTCATCACGACGACGGCCGCCCAAGGCCCCAGCAAGATGGCGGCCAGGGTCGCGCCCAGCAGGTGCCCTGAGGTACCTCCTGTCACGCTGAAGTTCAGCATCTGTCCTGCGAAAATCATGGCCGCCAGGACGGCCAGCAGCGGCACGCGCCTCTCATCCAGGTCGCGGTTGACCCTGACGAGGGCGTAGCCCACCACGACGGCAGAAATGAGCCAGAACACGATGGCTACAGGTGCAGACAGAAACCCATCTGGAATGTGCATGGGCTGCACAGCGCCATCGGGGACAACCGGAGATGTCTCACGTGCAAGGCTTGAAACGAGTGAATCTACGACGTTGACCAGCATTTTCAGAACCTCCTTGAGTTAGTGAACGTTGGCCTAAACAACATCCAAGTTTTCCACACCCTCTTGCGCGCGACACTGAGGGCAGATACCAAAGATAGCGAAATGGTCCATGCACGGAACATAGCCATACTGCTGCTCTATTTGCTGGCGTACAGGGTCCAAAATGGAATCCGGAAGTTCGTGACGCTCCCCGCACTCCACGCAGATGAGGTGGTGATGTGGGTGCTCGCTGATGTACTCGTACTCGTGGGAATCCCCACCCATGTCAGTCTCTGCAACCAAGCCAGCAGCCTTCAGCCATTGGAGATTGCGGGAAACCGTGGGCAGGCTCAACGTGGGGTAGGAGCCGACCAAATCATCCAGAATCTCCTGCATAGTCATGTGCCGACCTGCACCTTTGATGGTCTCGAGAATGGCAAGGCGCTGAGGGGTCAGCCGATGCCCCTGCTCCTTCAATTGGCGCGCAACTTTCATATGGTGCGACATATTCACTCCTGCAAGTCTTTGCATCTGCAAGTATATGCGCTTCATCGCCGCCTGTCAAATTGAGCCGCCAGAGGATGGGTTCAAAGTCTGTTGGCGAAAACCTCCCGCAGGTTGCTCCACGCCAACACCCGCCTTACCGGCAAACCTGTGGGAGGTTGGCGAGGTCTCACCAATACAGGATAGAACCGGGTCCCGCCAGACCGCCGTCCGGTTTGACCTCGAAAACGATGTGCTGTACAATTTGCACACGAGCCTGACAGTTGCTGAAGCCCTGCAAGCAACGCATGGAGGTAGAAGTTGGCGGGAATTGTTTGCGCAATCCGCGGCGGACCAGACAGCCAAGCGCCCATCCACAAAGCCATCGCGCTCGCGAAGGCGACCTCCGCGCCTCTGCACTTCCTATACGTGGTGAACTTGGAGTTCCTCGCGCAGACTGGCCGGAGCCGTACCCACACCATCGCCCAGGAACTGGAGCAGATGGGCGAATTCATACTGCTCGCGGCACAGGCCCAAGCCTCCGCAGAGGGCATCATGGCTCGGGCGGACATCCGGCACGGCAACGTGCTCGACCAGATTCTGGCATTCTGTCAGGAGATAGACGCCGACTACGTGGTCCTGGGACGCCCCAGAATGAGAGACGACCAGGACTTGCTCACCCTGGAAAGGCTGGAGCACTTCATCGGTCGAATCGAACTCAACAGCCGCGCGAAGGTGGTTCTGCCGGACAAGCCCGACGAGACCGCCGAAGAAGATTCGTAGAAGAGCGCTCCTCTCGCAGGGGCTCGTGCGCAGTCAGCGGCGATAAACCGCCAGAGCCGGCCGAAAATCTCAGTTGGGTTCGCTACGGCCCAGGCGGTACAGCCTCACCGCCGCTGTAACTCCAGAGGACCTCGCCAGTGCCGCTGACAGTACGCACAGTTGTAGCCCCCACGCCTTGAAGGGAATGGGGTCTATTCCCAGCGACTGCCCCAGCGGCCGCGAAGCAACAGGCACAAAACGAACACGCAATCTCTATCCCGTCGCTGTCTTCAGGGCATCCAGCGCGGCAGACAGCGCTGTGTCTGCCTGTTCCAGGGCCTCTGCAGCGATGCGAACGTGCTGGGCTACCTCAGGATGCCCAGCCTGTTCAGCACGGTTGGCCCAGTCGCGAAACTCCTCCGCGTGTTCGGCATTGTGCTCCGCCCAGTGAGGCAGCAGCACTGCCAGTTTGGCAAGGTTGTCATTCGTCATCGTGAAGACTCTCCTGTATCCTCAACGGGCGCCAGCGTGACTGTGTGCTTCAAGAAGTCTATCTCCCGCACACGAGCGTGCAAAGACTGAGGCTCATCAAAGAAACTCCGAATGCGGACTTCATCGCCTTCAGCCTGGAGCACAATCACATCGCGCATGATTTCCTGTTTCTGTTCGCCTTGCGCCAGAAACACAGTTGCTTGGCACATATCTCCACTCTCCTATTCTATTTCTTCGTTGCCTGGCTCAACATATCCCGAACCGCGCGCCACACGGTATTCAGTTGCGCCGCAACGGGGCCATCCACGAACTCAGTCACAGCGCTGCCATGGATCATTGCACGGGTCACTACATCATCATACGGGATTTCCGCTGCAACAGGGATGGCGTTATCCTGGCAATAGGCACAGATTTCGGCGGCTCGTTTCGGATTCACGTCGGCCTTGTTGATGCAGACGGCAGCAGGAATGCGAAAGTGCTGAGTGGTCTGCAGGATTCTCTTCAGGTCGTGAATGCCCGAGACCGTAGGCTCGGCCACCAGCAATGCCACATCCGCACCCGTAGCCGCAGCGATTACCGGGCACCCGATGCCCGGCGAGCCGTCCACCACAATCCAATCGACGCCGTTGTCGCGGCCCAGTTGCAGCGCCTTCTGTTTGATGAGGCTGACCAGTTTCCCCGAATTCTCTTCGCCCGGGTACAGCCTGGCGTGAAGCAGCGGGCCATACCGGGTATCCGAGCGAAACCATTCACCCGAAATGGAGTCCTCCATGCGAATGGCATCGACCGGGCACTGGTAGAAACAGGCCGCACACCCCTCACAGGCAATGGGTTCGACCTTGTACACATCTCCATCTGCAAGGATGGCATCGAAGCGACAAATGTCGTGACAGATGCCGCAGCCGGTGCACGCTGCCGGATCGATGATTGCAGTCTTGCCGGAGGAGAACTCAGCCTCCTCGCGTATCGCGGGAGAAAGCACCAGTTCCAGATTGGAGGCGTCCACATCGGCATCCACCATGACCACAGAGCCCTCCCGATGGGCCAAATCAGCAAGCGACGCCGCCACGGTTGTCTTGCCGGTTCCCCCCTTGCCGCTCAGGACTACAATCTGCTTCACTTCGCTCCTCCCGTGACTGCATCCAGAATCTGCTTCAATAGGGCGGCAAATGGCTTGCGATATTCCGGCCAGGCCTCCACCAGAGGAACGCCTTCCGAATAGGCTTCGGCAATGCGTCGTTCCAACGGGATGCGCAGAAGGATGGGAATGCCGGCCTCCTCACAGTACTGTTCCACCCCTTCATCTCCAACGCCGTCCTTGTTGATGACCACGCCGACAGGCAGATGCAGAACGTCACGCGCCACTTCGGCAGCCAGTCTCAGATCGTGGAGGCCAAAGGGCGTCGGCTCCGTCACCAGCAGCGCGAAGTCGGCATCTCTCAGGGTTTCAATGACGGGGCACGATGTTCCTGGCGGCGAATCCAGCACGGTCACGCCAGAAGCCTCCGGGAGTTCCTGCCGGGCCTGCTTCTTCAGTTGCCGAATGATTGGAGTCGCCATCGCCTCTCCCACGTTCAGAATCCCTTGCCCAAAAGCGATCGCTCCTGCATCCCCGAACTCCAGCAAGCCGATAGGATAGGGAATCTCGCGAATCGCCTGTGTGGGACAGTTCAGCGTGCAACTGCCGCACCCGTGGCAGAGTTCCCTGAACACAAGCACTTCCTGCGGCAGCACGGCGATTGCGTTGTATTCGCACACCTCGCCGCACCGCCCAGAGAGAGTGCAGAGTGAATCATCTATCTCTGGGATGCGATTGATGACGTCCCGTCTGTCCGTGAGTTCCGGCTCCAGGAACAGACTTGCGTTCGGGGCTTCCACATCGCAGTCCAACAGCGTCGCTTGTCCCTGTCCCGAGGCAACCAGCGCCAGACTCGTCGCCACGAGGGTTTTTCCTGTTCCACCCTTTCCGCTGGCTACAACAATGTTCATGACAACGTCCCTTTCAGGTTGATGGTGAACTACGATGCGGTTGGAGCATGACGTACATGTATGACGGCATCCCCACGCGAGACCCGGCCAGTCCGCACAATGCGGCAGAACACGCCTTCCGTGGGAAGGATGGACACGCCATGAAAACTGTACGTGTGCGGGACGTCCGGCGGCTTCCCCAACTGAACCACTTGCAGAGCCGCGTCGCCCACTTGGATGGTGTTGCCCACTTCAACCTGGCTGAAATCCAGCCCCTGGACGACCAGGTTCTCCGCGAAACAGCCGGGATACGCGTCTATTCCCAACTCGTCTCGCACGCGAAGGATGCTCTCGTAGGCCAGCAGGCTGACTTCGCGCTCGCTCAGCCCCGCATGGGAATCGCCCACAAGGCCATATCCGGCGCGCAGTTCCCCGCTCCCGACATCTACTTTGGGTTCGGTTCGCTCTGCGCTCACACACACGGCAACAAGCGTGCCCTGCGCGGCCGCGGCCTGTTTATCTGCGTTGTGCCGGGTCACCGTGCGCGCCTCGTCGTCATTCGCGCTGCATGGTCGTTCCGCATTTGGGGCACTTCCGCTCGTAGCAGGGCTTGCCTGCCTGGTGCGACACCCGATGCCCGCAGCTCGGACAGATGCAATTCCCGCTGGGGCCTGAGCCAGGCCGATTGCCTCCCATTCGACCCTGGCCCCCACCGCCTGTTCCTCTTCCGCCGCCTCTGCGTCCAACCACAACACACCTCCTTGAACTCATCTACACATTGTATCTTATGTCAATCTCGCCTGCAACCGCCCCCAGACGAACATGGTGGGGTGTCACAGCGTTCGTCCCTGCCGCAGCAGGTGGCCCCGCGCTGCTCGTTCCCCCGCCCCAGCCGGTGATGCGGCGCTGAGATGACCTTCTCCGAAAGGGGACGCCCGCAGTTGGGGCAGACCATCTCCTCCTGTCCTGTCAGCACCAGCAGTTCGACCGTCTCTTGGCAGTTGCGGCACCGGTACTCGTAGATGGGCATCCCCTCACCTCCTCGCATCCATCAGTCATCATCCCACGTGCGCTTTCGAATCATGGCGCACGCATCGTGAACCACGCGAATGTCGTGGTCGTGGCAGAACTGGACGGCAGCCTCGGATTCGGAACCGGGCTGCATCCAGACCCGAGTCAGCCCCAAATCAGCACACTGCCGGACGACCTGCTCTGTGACGTGTGGCGGAACCACCAGGTCCACCACCTCTGGCGTTTCCGGCAGGGTCGCCAAATCGGAATAGAGGGCATGCCCATCAATCTCGCCGCCTCCGGGGTTCACGCCGTAGACCGTGTATCCTGCATTGCGCAGGTCTCGGAAGATCTTGTGTCCATACTTGCTGGCGTCGGTGGACGCACCCACCACCGCCCACACGCGCAGTTCTGTGAACTCCCGAATCAACGCTTCAATGTTCTCCATGTTGCCTCCATGCAATCTCAGGATTTTCCCCTGCGCCGACGACGCGCGCGACGTCCGCCTCCCGCTCCCTGACCTCCGGCCTTCTGGCCGTTCTCGGAAGCGTCCTGCGGCCCCAAAGCCGAAACGAGTGAATCAACGACGCGGGGAAGGATTTCACGTCCCGCATAACTGACTACAACTCCGACGGCTGGCAGAACCTTTTGGTGCCAGGGTGTCACCTCCGTCCGAACAGGAGGCAACTGGATGACCTTGTCAGGTTGCACCTGGGGCAAACGGTCGGCTTCAGGAGTGGAAACAACCTCCGGCACGCTCGACAGCGCCTCCTTGGGGCAGGCCGAGATGCACGCTTCGCACAGGTTGCACAGCGTCTCGTCTACCTCCGCGTGTCCATCCACGATGTAGATGGCACCCATCGGACAGACATCCACGCACGCTCCACAGCCGGTGCATCGGCTCAAATCAACCTGAATCATGTACTCACCCCCTTTCCCGAAGGCTCGCCGAGAGGGGTCAAACGGGCTAGAACCGCCCGCCCCCTCCACCTCGCTGCCCGCCGCCTCCTCGGCCGCCACGTCCCATGCCGCGGCCACCCATACCCATACCTGTATGGGAACCTACCGAGGGCTGCGACACAGACTGTAATTTCCCATCTTTGAAAGCCTGAACGGCTTCCCGGACCGTGCCCCCCGTCGTCAGATACACCTCGACTCCGGCTGCCCTCAGGACCCCGTGGGCGTTCGGCCCGACATTACCGGTGAGGACCGCTCCCACGCCCTTATCCGCGATGAACTGTGCGGCCTGGATTCCGGCGCCGCCCGGCGCGCTCAGCGCTGGATTGGGCTGGGCCTCGAATTCCAGGGACTCTGCGTCCACGAAAAGATGGTAGGGACAGCGCCCAAACACAGGGCTGACCTCTGCCTCCAGGTTGTCTCCCGCAGCACTAACAGCAATCTTCATGACCTTTGCCTCCTTTGTGTTCCTCAATGATAATTTGTCTGTACCTGCCCGGTCGCCGCCGCGCAGCATGCTCAACCGTCTTTCAAGCCAGGCTTACAGAAACAGCGGTGTGGATGCGCGTTCTGGCACCTTCTCCAGAAGTCTCTTCACCGTGGACTGGAAATCCTGCAGTTCGTAGTCCTCTATCTTGCCTTCGTCGCACAGCGTGGCAATCTTGGAATCCAGCGGGATTTGGCCCAGCACGGGGACGTTCATGAGCATCGCCGCTTCCTCGGCGTGGCTCGGCCCGAATATCTCGTGCTTCTGCCCGCAGTGAGGGCAAATGGCGTAACTCATGTTCTCCACCACGCCCAAAATCGGGATGTGCAACTGCAGGGCCATCTGGGCCGCTTTTCGCACCACCATGCCCGCCAATTCCTGCGGCGAGGTGACCAATACGATTCCATTCAGCGGCAGGCTCTGCATGACCGTTAGGGGCGCGTCGGCTGTTCCGGGGGGCAGGTCTACGAGAAGATAGTCCAAATCGCCCCAGAAAACGTCTCCCCAGAACTGCTTGATGGCCCCCGCAATCAGGGGACCGCGCCAGATGACCGCGTCATCCTCGTGGGGAAGCAGCAAGTTGATGGACATGATGGGAATCCCGGTTCGGCTCTGTACGGGCCGGATACCCAGCGGCGTGTTCGTGGGCCGCTCGGTCAACCCGAACATCTTGGGGATGCTGGGGCCGGTGATGTCCGCATCGAGAATCCCCACGCGAAGCCCTTGTCGCCGCAACTCCACGGCCAACATTCCCGTGA
>Ga0315554_1002021_pt1 | contig 11902 bp, 8 predicted proteins | sample SalMarSW160370MG_FD_202114 | JGI IMG/M metagenome (GOLD analysis project Ga0315554, IMG submission 202114) | Salt marsh sediment microbial communities from the Plum Island Ecosystem LTER, Massachusetts, United States - Salt Marsh Sediment SW1603-70 ... | reverse complement strand
CGGTCGCCCAGTAGGAGCGTGTGATGAACCCGTGGATCACGTCGAGGTCGAGGCGGTCCCGCTGATCGCTGACCGTGTAGCCGTCTCTGCTGCGGATGTAGGCGTCCATCGAAACATTCTCCGTCAAACGTGGTGTCTCCCTCTCGTCGGCCTTGCGCTGGACGGGGAAACCGTTTTGCCCGTAGGTTCGTATCACGACAAAGTGCGGATGACCGGAAGGCCACCCTCAATGATGCTGAAAATAGAGTCACGGATGCATAACAGCAACGGTATTCGGCGCTCCATTGTTCTGATCTTGACGCTGTTGGCGCTGCTCGCCGTGCCAGCGCTCGCGCAGACCGTCGAGCACATCCCCAACGCGCCGGATGTGCCGCACAGCAATGGGGACACGTTCTTCAATCCGGGTGCGGAGCCGCATGGCAACTTCTTCGCGTTCCTCCGCTGGGTCTCCTCGCGGGGCAATCGCGAACCGTGGTACTGGATCCCCAGCGAGCCGGGGCCGCCGCCACCGCCGAGGGTTTACGGTGACACCCTGCTCGTGACCTTCATCAACCATTCGACGGTCCTGCTGCAGACGAACGGGGTAAACATCCTCACGGACCCGATCTGGTCCGAGCGCTGCTCGCCGGTGAAGTGGGCGGGGCCGAAACGGTACCGCAAGCCGGGCATTCGCTTCGAGGACCTGCCGAAAATCGACGTCGTGATGATCAGCCACAACCACTTCGACCACATGGACGAGGGCACGCTGCAGCGTCTCGTCGAGCGCGATTCTCCGGCGATTTTGGCCGGGCTTGGCTCGGATGAAGACCTGGAGGAGATGGGCATCGCCGGGGGAGTGGAGCTGGACTGGTGGGACCAGGTGACGATCAAGGGGACCCGTTTCGATTTCGTTCCGGCGCAGCATTTTTCCTCGCGGGGGATGTGGGACCGCAACAAGGCGTTGTGGGGAGGGTTCGTGATCGAAACCGGCAGCGGCCCGGTCTATTTCGCCGGGGACACCGGTTTCGCGCCGTTCTTCCAGGATCTCCGCAAGGTTTTCGGGCCGATGCGGCTGAGCATGCTGCCGATCGGCGCGTTCCTTCCCAAGTGGTTCATGGGGCCGGTTCACCTCAGCCCGGCGGAAGCGGTGAAAGCACACGGGATTCTCGAATCGCGCCATTCGCTCGGTATCCACTTCGGAACCTTTCCGCTCGCGGACGATGGGCAGACCGAACCGATTGACAGCCTCCGCGCCGCGCTCGACCGGGAAGCGATCCCCGACACCGTCTTCCGCGTCCTGCTCGAGGGGACAAGCTGGCGTCTGCTGCCGGAAGCGGAAAAAGAGTGACAGGCGGGTTCAACCTTGAAGTGTAACAAGCTCTTCCAGCTGCTGCTGGAATGACTTGAGCTCAACTCGTCCGTGACGCCGTCTTTCTGTCATCCCCCGGTTTAACCGGGGGATCCAGACAATCTATGGGTGTACCTGGTGCACGTGGATTGCCCGGTCAATCCGGGCAATGACGTCTTTCTTTGTCTACGACCGAGACGAAAAAAGATGGTTCGGGACTTCAGTCCCAAGCTTCTCTATTCGTACCGCAGCACATCCGCGGGATTCAAGCGCGAAGCGCGCCAGCTGACGAGGATCAGAGTCGTCCAGGCGACAAACAGCACCACCAAAGCCGCGGACGGAAACAGCCAGAACCCCAGATTTGTCCGATACGGGAACTCCTGAAGCCAACCATTCATCAGATAGCCGGCCACCGGCCAGGCAATCAGGTTCGACAGCAGGATCAGCAGGAGAAATTCCCTACTCATCAAACCGAGGATCTGTGATTCAGTTGCGCCGAGCACCTTGCGGACACCGATTTCCCGGCTGCGGCGTTCGGTGGCGTAGGAAACCAGCCCGACCAGTCCGAGCAGAGCGACGAAAATCGAGATTCCGGCAAAGGTCTCTAAAACCTGTGCCTGACGGACGTACAACCGGAAATTGGCTTCAAACTGCTCATCGACGAAGGAATAATCGAAAGGATACTCGGGGACATACTGATCCCACACCTTTTCGAGTGAAGCCAACGTCTGCGGTATCGAACCGGGATGCAACCGGAGACTCATCAGACGTCCCCTGTAATCCGAACAGATCGAGACGATGGGGACGATTTCCCTCTGAGGGCCTCGGAGGTGGTAGTCTTTGACGACACCGACGACCGGCATGCTCATGCCCCACATCTTCACCGTTTTGCCGATCGGATCAGTCCAGCCGGCTTCACGCACGGCGGCTTCGTTGACAACCACCGCGCCGGTGCCCTTGTCGTAATCAGCCAGATCGCTTGGGTATTCCGAACTGAAAAACCTGCCCTGTACAATTGTGAGTTTGAAAACATCCGCATACTCCGGGTCGCAAATAAGCTGTTCCGTCATCTTCGAATCTGTTTGCCCTTCGAAGAGCATGCCACTCTGGCCGGCACCTCGAGTAGGCGTTCCTGACGAAATCGTAGCAGACTCCACGCCCGGGATTTGAAGGAATCGATCACGCAGCGCCAGTTTCTGTTCCCGCTCGATGTGGCCGTGCAACGGGATCGACAAGACCTGTTCCTTGTCGTACCCGAGAGGTTTGTTCCGCATGTAGTTCACCTGCCGGTAGACAACCGCAGTGGCGATCAGCAGGATCACGGTGACCGCGAACTGCAGCGTCACCAGTCCGCGGCGGAGCAGCACACCCCCGGGAGCCCGTCCGCCTGCTCCTGATTTCAGCACGCTCGCCGGTCGATAGGAGGCGAGGACGAACGCCGGATACAGCCCGGCGAGCAGGCCGGTGACTGCGGCTAGGGCGATCAGCACCAACGTGCCGAAGCCTCCGTTCAGGAGGTGAAGGGGCAGGGCTCTCCCGGTCAGGTTGGCGAACACCGGCTTGAATAGTTGTGCTACGATCCCTGCCAAAATCATGGCAATGAAGGAGATCAACAGAGATTCACCGAGAAACTGTATCATCAGCGACAGCCGGTTCGCTCCCACCACTTTTCGCAGTCCCACCTCACGAGATCGGCGGATTGAACGAGCGGTGGCCAGGTTGACAAAATTGATCGAGGCGATGAGCAGGATCAGAATTGCAATGCTGCCGAGGGTGTACAGCGAATTCAGGTCCGATTTGCCCCAGTTGCGGTCAAACTCGATGTGGTCCGAATGGAGGTGCATCTCCAACAGCGGTTGAACGTAAAACTTGAGGCCTTCCCATCCGCCATACTTGTTGTGATACGCCTCGGTGATCTTTTCACCCAGTCCCGAAACATCCATGGGATGGATCAGCATCAGGTAGGTCGAAAGGTTGTTGTTGCCCCAACTGCTGTAGAGTTCTTCATCGTCTTTCTTCGATTCAAAGGAGATCAGCGCCTTGAATTGAAAATGGGTGTTCGCGGGTAAATCCTTGAGAACCGCGGTCAGCACGAAGGGCTGGTTGCCCACAAGAACGGTCTGTGGAAGTGTCGGGATGCCGTTGAAAAAGGACTTCGCCAAAGATTCAGTCATAATCAGCGCATCCGGACGATTCAGAGCTGTCGCCGGGTTTCCCGCCACAAACGCAAAGTCAAACATGGCGAAGAAAACGGAATCGACGTAGGCGACGGATTTTACATACCGGCGGACATCTCCTCTGCCGAAGAGAATATCCGATTCGGTGTAATAACGGGTCGTCATCTCCACTTCGGGCAACTCGCGAACCAGCATCGGTCCCAACGGTCCCATCGTCCAGGCGACGTCGGTGAGTTCGTTGCCGCCAAAATCCTGCAATTCCACCACACGCGCGATCCGGTTTGCATTGTGATGAAACGTATCCCACGTCAAATCGACACGAATGAACGCAAAGATGAGCACACTCGAAGCCATTCCGATGGCGAGCCCGAACACGTTCAGCAGTGAATAGGAGGGTTGGCGTACCAAGTTCCGGAAGGCGATTCGAAGATAATTACGGATCATGATCGTCTCCAGGTATGTGCTTTCCGACATATAGACACATCGGGCAGTCTATTTGTTACAACCCTGAGAAAGATAAGGCATTTATCTCTCCATACATGAATTGTCGACGGCACGGCAAGGCAGCCCGGCCGTGATCCGGTGCAATTGCGCGCCGGATGGGGTGAATCTGGAAACAGCGAGATTGCTTCGTCATGCCGAAGTGTCGGCATTCCTCGCAATGACAGTTCTTACCGTTCCCCAAAGCATCGGCACGCTAATAGGAATTACTCGGGCTTCAGAACGTGCACAGGTTTTCGCTTTTTGTGGAGTGAATAGATCGTCGTTAATGGGACTGTGAAACCCGGGAAATGGACCTTCGGTCCACATCCCGGGCCACTCCGCCGGACAATGACAACTCCTCTGCGGTTCAAGCAACTTTGACACGGCACATGGCTCCAGCGGCTCCGCAGGCCGAGTGTGAAGCCCAGCGCGGCCCTTGGCTTCAGCGACTTCGCCGGTCTCCGAGCGGCTTGACGGCTCCGCCTGTCCTGACTACGTTCCCGCACCGGGACGGGCAAAAGCAACTTCACTGCTGCATCCAATGAGGGTCAGGGATCTGTATGGCGGCCGAGACGATTGCTCAACAAATCGGTCAATGGGCGGCAAACACCTCCTTCGAGGATCTTTCCCCGGAGGCGGTGCAGGCGGCGAAGACCATCCTCTACGACTCGCTCGGCTGCGCGCTCGGCGGGTACGGCACGCACGACGTGGGCATCATGCGTGGCTGGCTGGAAGAGAAAGGGGGCGTGGAGGAGGCGACGGTCATCGGCTCGGGGAAGAAACTCCCGGCGGTCGAGGCGGCGCTGCTCAACGCGCTGATGGTGCGCGCCCTCGATTTCAACGACATCTACTGGAAACAGGACCCGAGTCACCCGAGCGACATCATTCCCGGACCGCTCGGACTCGGCGAGCGGATGGGCAAGTCGGGCAGGGACCTGCTGCTGGCGATCGCGATCGGCCATGAGGTCGAGATGCGCCTCTGCGAAGCGGGATTCCCCGGCATCCGTGAGCGGAAATGGCACCACGCCACGCTGACAGCGTTCGCCGCGCCGGTCGCCTGCGGCAGGATAATGGGGCTTAACGGGGAACAGATCGCTCACGCGATCGGGATCTCGGGCGGCCGTCACGGGACCTTCGGCGCGATCACCGCCGGCGGGCTGACGATGATGAAGAACACGGCCGATCCGCTCGCCGTGCAATCGGGGGTTTTCGCCGCGGAGCTCGCCGCGCGCGGCTTCGAAGGACCGGAGCATATCATCGAGGGCAAGGAGGGCCTGTTCGAGGCGTTCGGCCCGGAGTGGAAGGGCGAAGTGCTCACGGAGGGCCTCGGCGAGAGCTGGCGCATTCCCCAGTGCGGGCTCAAGGCGTTTCCCACGGAAGCGCTGACTCACGCGCCGTTGACCGCTGCGATCGAACTGGTCAGCGAGCACGACATCAAGCCCGACGACATCGTGGAGATCCGTCTGAAGACAATCGCGCGTGCGGCGGACATCCTCAGCGACCCGAGCAAGTACGACCCACAAACGCGCGAATCGGCGGACCACAGCCTTCCCTACTGCATGGCGGTGGCGGTGGTCGACCGGGCGATCACACCGTCGAGTTTCAGCGAGCGGAAGATTTTCGACCCGACGATCCGCGCCCAGCTCGGGAAACTGAAAGTGACGGCGGAACCGGGCTACGAGGCGCTGTTTCCGGCGAAGCAGCCGAACGAGGTGACGATTGTGACGGCGGACGGCCGGAGCCATGTGAAGTATGTGGACTATCCGATGGGCGATCCCCGCCACCCGATTCCCGAGCCCGCGCTCGACGCGAAATTCAACAGCCTCGCGGAAAAGGTGCTGAGCGCCGGTCGCCGCGAGCAGCTGAAGCGGATGGTGTACGATATCGAACACATCGAGCGGCTCGGCGAGCTCACACGGCTGCTCGCAGCCGATGTTGTAAATGCCGGGAATTGACGTTGTTAGGATTCCCTGAAGCGGGCTATATTTCAGCAGGAAAGGGGGGAGAGACGGAAACGTCTCCTGGGAGGTGTGAATGGCAAAACCGGGCCTGACCTTCATCGATGAAGCGCTGGCGGAAAAGCTGCGGACAGTGGTACACCATTTTGTCGAGAGCGAAGCCTCGGCGGATTATCTGCTCGCCCGCTTAAAAGAGCTGCTTCCAGTCCATCGAACCGACCGTGAGACCTGGAAGGCCCGCGTCGAGGGGTTCGATATCGCCGCCGAGACCCTGATCGAGCGGGTGATCGAGACCGGCCGGGAAAAGGAGGGCAAGGGTTTTACGCGCGACACCGTCGTCGGGCGTGCGCGGCTGCGGCCGTTGAGCTATTACCACTACGTCACCGGATCGCGGGAACCGGCGAGCAATGTGATGACCGGGGACGATTACTTCAACGATCCGACGACCGCGCTGGTCAAACTCGAGGACGACCTGCTCTCGCTGGGACGGCTGCTGCGCAGCATGTGATACGGTCCCAAAAAGTTCACCCGCCTGACGGCGGGTTTTCTTTAGCACCTATCGGAAAGGGCGTCTGTTACTACGGTCCGGATGCACCGGCCGGCGGGCGCTACATTTCCAGGACCTGCCCGATCGTCTCGATCAGGGTGTGAAGGTTGAAGGGTTTTCTCAGCACGGCGTCCGGCCGGACGCCGTTTTCGCCTTCCGAATCGCAGAAGGCATCCGAATTGGAAAATCCGGTGATTAGGATCACCGGCGTGTCCGAAGAGATTTTTTTAATCTCCCGCAGCAGCCGGATGCCGTCGAAGCGGGGCATGTAGACATCGGAGAGCACGAGGTCGGGCCGATATTCGAGGTAGATCGAGAGCGCAACATCCCCGTCCTCGGCGATATACGTCGTAAATCCGAGGCCAGTGAGCGCCGTATGCAGGATGTCCCGCATATCGGCGTCATCATCGACGATCAGCACATTCCGGCGTTCGCCCTGGAGCGCGTACTTCATTGCTACTCCCGTAAAAGGGTAGGTTTGTGTGATGGGGGGCGATCGTCTCTGGCAAAGGTACGCAGCGCAGGCGGGGCCGTTCAAGACGTTGCACGCCGATTCAACCGCCGGGCTCCTTGCTCGCGTAGAAGTTTTTCGTGTACGTTAACCGATAGGCGCAAACAAGAAAAACGTCACCATCGACAAGGGAGAAACGCGGTGTGCGGGATCACGGGACTGGTTGCCTTGGACGCGCGGATTGAACCGGATCGTGCGCTGCTCGAACGGATGACGGACTCGCTGGTCCACCGCGGTCCGGACGGCCGCGGGGTCTGGTTGGGCGCGGGAGCGGGGTTCGGGCACCGCCGTCTCGCGATCATCGATCCGGAAGGCGGGGCGCAGCCGTGGGTGGATGACGAAACCGGCTCGGTGCTGACGTACAACGGCGAGATCTACAATCACGTCCGGCTTCGCAAGGAGCTGGAGGCGGCAGGGATTCCTTTTACCAGCAGGTGCGACACCGAGGTTCTGGCCAAGGCGCTGGTGCATTGGGGGATCGACACGACCCTGGAGAAGATCCGGGGGATGTACGCGTTCGGCTGGTGGGAGCCGGGGCCGCGGAGGCTGACTCTCGCCCGCGACCATCTCGGGATCAAACCGCTCTACTGGGCGATGCGCGGCGGACTCGTGCGCTTCGGCAGCGAGATGAAAACGATCCTCGCCGATCCATCGTTTCCGCGAAATGTCGATCAGACGGCGCTGGTGAACTACATGGCGCACTACCGGCTGGCGTTCCGCGGGAACACGCTTTTTCACGGAATCCAGGAAGTCTCCGCCGGCAGCTACATCGTCTGGGAGGGGAAACGGCGGCGCGAGGAGCGCTACTGGTCGCTGCCGCGGGTGCGCGAGAGCGACAAAAGCGACCTCGGGGAGGAGCGGACCGCGGCGGAATTCCGGAAGCATCTGACGCTGGCGGTGCGGCGGCGGCTGATGTCGGACGTGCCCCTTGGGGCCTACCTTTCGGGGGGGATCGACAGCGCGGTGATCGTTACCCTGATGCGGTCGATGATGAAAAAGAAGCTGATCACGTTTTCGATCGGCTTCGAGGAGCAGGGCTACAACGAGTTCGAGTACGCCAAGCAGGTGTCGCGCAGCCTCGGGGTGTCGCACAGCATCGTCACCTTGACCGAAGAGGGGTATTTCAAGGAATTTGAAGCGCTGGTGAATGTCAAAGACACCCCGCTGTCGGTCCCGAACGAAGTGCCGCTGCGGTTTCTCTCGCGCCACCTGAAGAAGGTGATGACCGTCGTGCTCTCGGGGGAGGGGGCGGACGAGCTGCTGGGCGGATACCAGGCGCTGGTGCGCAGCCCCCACGACTGGCTGTTGGCGCGCGGTCTCGCGGAGGGCGCCTTTTCCGGCGAGGAGAAGGCGAAGATTGAGCGCTCGCTGCAGCAGCTTTACGGCACCACCACTTTCCGAAACCAGGGAGAGCAGTTTCTCCGCCTCTACCAGTGGATTCCGAAAGCGGAGCGGGAACAGCTCTTTTCCCCGGCGGTCCCCGTGGAGAAGATTGAACGGGAGATCCTGGAGGAGTGGGAATCGGTGTGGTCGGAGCTGGACGCTTCCGGCCTCGATCCCTACGAGAAAGTGCTCGCCATTCTCGAGGAGATTCACCTTTCGGCGCTGCTGCTTCGGCTGGACGCGACGACGATGGCGGAGGGCGTGGAGGGGCGGGTTCCGTTCACCGACCGCGACCTCGTCGAGTGGTGCGCGGCGCAGCCGTTGCACTACAAGGTTCGCTGGCTGGGTCCGGAGCAGGAGCGGCAGGCGAGGACGCTGACGTCGATGGAGGCGGCGGGCAAGCTGGACATGGGGAAGTACCTGCTGCGGCTTGCCTTCGCGGGGACCATCCCGGACGAGATCCTGATGCGGCCGAAGACGGCGTTCCCGGTTCCGCTCGACTCGTGGATGTTCGGATCGCGGAATGAGTGGGCGGCACAACGGGTCCTGACGCGTCGGATGGGCGAACTTTTCAAGTTGACGCGTCTTGAGAACATGCTGCGGAACGTGCGTGGCAAGCAGGAGGGAATGAAGCTGTGGATGCTCGCCAACATCGGGATTTGGCTTGAGATGTACTTTGGCGGCGGGTCCGGTTGAGTCCTCAGAGGTACCGATTACGAGGGTGTGGACGCCGGGGCGGCTTGACAGTTCAGAAAGGCGAATCCTACTTTGATCTCAGCAGTCGGCGAGGCACAATACGACAACCATCCTGATCAACACGAGGAGGCCATGACACGGGAGCAGTGTCCCGTCTGCAGCGCCAGCGACATTGAGGAATTAATCGCACTGGATGAGTATCCTCACGCTGGAAATGGCGCGGTTCAAGCCTCCGAGGCCAAGAAGATCCCCACCGGTACACTTTCCATTGGGATGTGTCGCGTCTGCAGCAGCGTTTTCCAGCTCACCCCGGTTTCGATGGAAGAGCTCGACGCGATGCTGTTGCGGCAGCCCCACCCTCTCTCGATCGAGGAGACGGGGATGGAAGTGGCGGAGACGGATCGCTTCCTCGAGGGGTTGCGCCGGTACGCGCCGGCGAAGGGCCGCGTGCTCGAAATCGGCTGCGGGACCGGGACGGTGATGAAAAAGCTGAAGGCGTGGGGCTACCAGGTGCAGGGGATCGACGCGGACCCGCGTGCTGCCGCCCTGGCGCGGAAGCAGGGATTCGAAGTGAAGGAAGGGCGTTTTGAGGAGGGGCTGTACGATGACGAGCGCTTCGACATGATCGTGATGCGCTCCATCCTCGAGCACGTTCCCGAACCGACCACCTTCCTCGCGGCAATCAACAACCTGCTGAACCCGAATGGGCTGTTGGCTGTGGAGGTACCGAACGCCGGGCGTGTTTTCCGCAGAAGCGGCTTCGGCGGCTTCTCCTTCCACCACCATATCTACTGGACCGTGCCCACCCTGCGGTACGCGGTCACGCTGCAGGGGATGGATATCATCGGGGGCTTCGAGGAATCCTATATCGCGATGTTCGCCCAGATGCCGGACAAGGGGGAAGAGGCGCTGAAACCCGTGCCGCCCAGCGACGAAGAGGTGGAGGCGGCGTTCGAGGATGTGGATGCGTTCCTCGAGCGCAAGGATCGGCTTGCGGAGCAGTTGCCCGCGCTGCTCGCGAAACAGTGCCCCAAGGGGATCGTGATCCTCGGAGCCGGCACGCCGAGTGTGGACATGCTGTATTACGCGGACATCGGGTCGATGGTGCGCCGTGTGGTAACCACGGACAAGACGCGCTACGGGGCTGTGCTCTCGGGCAGCGAGTTTTCCATCGAACAGATGGACGCGATCGACAACCACCACGATTACGATGCCGTGCTGGTCAGCTCGGAACGGAGGCAGGAGGAGTTGCTCGAACGCCTCGATCCGTTCCTCGATCGCGGCGGCCGGGTGATCCGCTTCAAGCCCGACATCGAGATGATCTGAAGCGCGGCCGCGGGTGTTGTATTCCCGGGACAGTATACTCACAACGCGAAAAAACAGCATTGTGAGTATACTGTCCCCTTTTTCGCTGTCTATTCTTCGAGCAGATGGAGCACGGCGGCGGCGACCTCGAGCGGGTCGATCAGCTTCATGTCCGCGACGGCGCCCTGCGAACCCGCGCGGAAGACGATGGCAGGAGCGTCGGAGACGGGCCACCACCTCCACGGGATCGTCGGCCCCATCGTCGAGATCGTCGCCACTCCGAGGGCGGCGGCGAGGTGCAGGGGGCCGGTGTTGTTGCAGACGGCGACGCGGCTGGTGGCGAGCAGATCCATCAGTTCGATCATCGACGGCCCCGAGACGAGGGGCACCTCGATCTCCTGGGCCAGCGCCCCGGCAAATCCCTCCTCGCCCGGCCCGCAGACCACGGCGGTTTCCACACCCTGCTTCAGCAGCGTCCTTCCGGCGACGGCGAAATTGTCCAGCGCCCACCGTTGCTGCGGCTGGTAGGCGCCGGGTAGGAGCACCACGGGCGAGTCGATGCGATGCTCGCGCCACAGCGCCCGTCCCCGCTGGAGGCGGTCATCCCCCCGCGGCAGGCGTGGGACGCTGTCGTTCATGGTTGAACCGAGCGCCTGGGCGAGGGCGAGGTAGACACTGCGCATCGGCAGGCTGATGTCCGGCCACAGCAGCGGGAGAGTGTGATAAACGCCGCGGCCCGCACGGTCGTAGCCGATCCTGTGTTCAATGCCGCTACGGGCAAGGGTGCGGGCGATGCGGTATTCCACCCGGCCCGTCAAATCAACCGCGAGATCGAATGAGCTCTCCCGGTCTTTTCCCAATTTTTCCAATTCGTCCGGCGGAAGGATTTCTCCCCAGCCGGTTCCCGCGTAAAGATCTTTTGCGGCAGGCGGAGCGATGAGAACGCGTTCGGCGCCGGGGAAGAGGAGGCGCAGCGCCCGCAGCGCGGGCTCGATCAGGACGAGGTCGCCGAGGCGTTCGAGTTGAACGGCGAGCAGGCGTTTGACCTGGTCCGCCGCCGGGATCATCGGGGCGGGGGGCGACGGGTGGGTGGTTTTCAGCCATGCGCCGTACACGGCGTAGGCGATTATCGGCAGCGTTCTCACGGCGTTTGGCTGCCGTGTGCGCATCGGCGCCCGGGGCAGGGTGTCGCCAAAGTGCACGGAGGTTTTGGATCGGCTCGTCATCGTTTTCCGGAGTGTCGTACCCGTTTAACATACGCAATGACAGGTCGTGCGAACAGAGCGGAGAACATGTTCCGATGCGCGGACGGGGTCGCATCCAACCGCAGCGGGAGTGGCCGCTTCCCCGGCGGGTGCGTACCTTAGGCGAAACCTGGCATGGGACGATCGATGCAAGAGTTCAGCGATCCGGAGCGGGATGAAGCGCTTGCGATCCGGCGGAGAATGACGAGGGGCACGGCCTCTTTCGCGATGCAGAGGCTCACCGAGGTCGGCGTCAGTTTCCTGCTCGTGC
>Ga0315554_1002020_pt1 | contig 11904 bp, 7 predicted proteins | sample SalMarSW160370MG_FD_202114 | JGI IMG/M metagenome (GOLD analysis project Ga0315554, IMG submission 202114) | Salt marsh sediment microbial communities from the Plum Island Ecosystem LTER, Massachusetts, United States - Salt Marsh Sediment SW1603-70 ... | reverse complement strand
AACAGGCCCTGTACCACACTGATTCCTCCGAAACAGACAGCCGCCCCCAGGCTCAAGACGAGGGAGACAGAGCCGTGCCGGAGGACGATCACCAGGAACACGAGGGCAGACAACCAGATCGGGATGAGGGGTATCCAGAGTTTCTCGATCCGCAATGTTTTTTTCTTCATCCTTGCTGTTGTCCGACCCGCTGCTTTTCGAACCACAGTTTTCCAAGAAGCCCAAGAAGCCGGTGACTTCTACATTGGCACAAAAACCTTTGTCATTCAAACGGTTTGTGCTATGATGGCAGCGTGCAACGAAAAGTCGGGCGCGTCAGCCAACAGCTGAATCAGATCATCTCCGCCTGGTCCGGTATCGAAGCCATCGTGTTGGGAGAAGCGGCCGAAGCCGGGATCCTCGATCCCTACTTCACCATCACTCTGGATGTGTACCACGACTCGGGAGTGCCGCCGTCGGCGGAACGAAAAGGATTGTTCGGCGATCCGACCGCCTTCGATACGGTTCCCGGCTTCACCGAGGATCGCTTTTTTCTGGACGAGCTGCCGGTGAAGATCCGCTATCAGTCGACCGAACGGGTCGATTTCATGCTCAAGAGAATCGCTGACAAGGAGTGGATCTTTCACGACGCTTCGACCTATTTGTTCTACCGGCTGCTGCACGGCCAGGTGCTCCATCAGAGGTCGGAGTGGCTCGATCAGACCCGGGACAAGCTGTCCAACGTGGTGGATCACTTCTGGCATATGGTCAAAAACGGCGCCCGGATCTCCGCCGCTTACTATCTGAACGATCTGCGGGCTGCTGTGTATCGGGGTGACCGGCTGTTCTATGCCTTCTCCCTGAGCCATTTTCTGCGCAGCCTTTGCAGCTTTCTCTTTGCCTTGAATCGTACCTTTGAGCCTTCCGACCGCCTGGTCGCCGAGCGGGTTCAGGAACTTCCCAACCTGCCCGACGGTTTCGGCGGTCGTTTCGAGAGCATGCTCCGGGACAATCCCGAGCTGTCCCCCGAGAGAAAACTCGAGGTTGCCGAGCTCCTGGTCAAGAGCATCCTGCCGATGGAATGAAGCTCCCCGTTCTTCTTCTCCTCATAGTCTTGAGCCTGTGCGGGTGCAATACCAGGCAGTCTCTCCCTCTATTTACAGTTAACGCAGACCGAGACAAAACCCTTGCGCTGCGGACGGATGCGGATGAACCGGGACGTTACCTGCTCGAAGATCAGGTTGTGATAACCCGAGCCAATCGGGCTTTCTTCCTGCGTTACCGGGGTGGAGGGTCAGATGCCACTGTCCGGATCCTGGGCAGGGATGATCGGGAGATCGCCGCCAAAACTCTTACCGGCCTTCCCGGCGCAGAGGAAGCGGCTGTGTACCTGCCGCTGCAACGCGGCCAGATCGTTTGGGGGTTTTGGATCGAGACGGTGGGTGCCCCTACTGCCGCACGACTCGAGCTCTTGGAAGCAGGGATCACCGATGCGGTCAGTGGACTAAAAAACTCGGGCCAGCTTCTGACCGTTGGTACCACGGTTCAACTCCTGCACCGTGAGGGCCGCACCATCCGGCTGGCTATCGGTGCATCGGATGGTTGGCCCCTGCGGCGACCGGACGGCAGCAGTGTGCAGGCTGTAACCCAGCACTCCGGAGTGGTGGGTGCGAGGGTACAGGCCGACACGCCCCCCAGCGGACCGCAAACGCCGGCCTGGCAGATCACCGTCGTGCTGCAAACCGCGCCTCCCCCCGACTATGCGGATTTTCGCTTCCGCGAGTCCCTGGCTGCCCTGGAGGGTGGATCGGATCTGATCGAACCGACGGCCGAACCCGCAACCGGGTGTGCGTCCATACTGCTCCGTCTGCAGTCCGGCGACAGGTCTGTGGCTTTTCGACACTCAGCCCTGCCCGGAGGGCACACACTGTTCCTGTATCACGGATTGGTTCCCTTCATTCCGCAATCGCTGAGCATCGAGCCCATGGGTGGTGCCGCGGTCTGGCTGGAGAGCTTCCAGATCGTCCGGCTCTCCGCAGCTGCAGCCGGGGGTCCTGGTGCCGGCGGCGGGACCGGAGCCTCGAATTCCGCCGCCCTGGATCCCCTGCCGGCGGATCCCGGGGCGCTGCTGCTGTACAATCCGGCCTCCTGGCGCCAGCCCGAGTACGAGCTGTTTGCCTGGAGCCGGTTTCCCCATATCCTGATCATGGATACCGCTTCGTACCCGGTGCAGTCCCGTTTCTTCAAGCGCCTGGCCTTCTTCGTGGAAAAACGGGGCTACCGGGGACGGCTGGTCAGCAACGAGGAGTTTGCCGGCCTGCACGGATTCAACGCCCATGACTATCGGGCGGAAGACCTGGCCGGCTTCTACCAAGAAGCCAGGAAACAGCTGTTCGCCCTCAATCCGGAGGAGGAACTGCTCAAACAGATCCTCCTGGCCAACGGGGTCATTCGGGATGACGGGGTTTTTTGCCCGGGGAAGGGGGGAATCCTCTCGATCTCCCGCAGCTCCTATCCGGTTCTGCGGCGCCATCTTTTGACCCACGAATGCGCCCACGGATTGTTCTTCAGCTTTCCGGAGTTCAGAGAGGCAAGCTTCGAAGCCTGGGATCGCCTCTCCGAGCAGGAGCAGGATTTCTGGAAGCTCTTCTTTCGCTGGGTGGGCTACGACACCGAAGACCCCTATCTGACAGTCAACGAGTATCAGGCCTACCTGTTTCAGCAACCCCGATCGGGTGTGCGCTACTACTTCGCCGTGCTTACAGCCTCCCGGCTGATCTCCAGCTACCCAGATCAGGCCTCCTGGGTGCAGGAGCTGATCCGCAGCGACCCGGAGAGGTTCACCCGGGCGTTCGACCAACTGGAGACCTTATTGAAGAGGATCGCCGGGTTGGAAGGAGGCAGGGTGATCGAGCTGGAATCCATAGAATCGAAATAATTCGCCCCTTTCTGTCCATTTTCTATTGAACATGGGAACGAAGCTGTATTACCTTTTTAGATACTCGACACGCCTGTGACACGGTAGTCGCCGCTCCGCAACAACCTTTTCTGCCCTTGAAGGAGCTTTTTCAGGTTCGCCCGTCGAGTCATTGGGGAGGGGAAAAGTGAAGATCGACCGCCGATTTACTCGCGCGGGCGCAAGTCCGTATCAGGGAATCACCTTCGAGAAACGTCTGTCGGAGATCCGTAATCCCAACGGTAAAGTTATCTTCCGTGAGGAGGATGTGCAGGTGCCCTCGTTCTGGTCTCAGATCGCAACCGACATCCTGGCCCAGAAGTACTTTCGCAAGACCGGGGTCCCCCGCAAAATCGACAAGAGCGGCGGGGAGACCGATGCCCGCCAGGTGTTCCACCGCCTGGCCTTTACCTGGACCGACTGGGGCAAACGCTACGGGTACTTCGACTCAGAGGATGACGCCCAGAGCTTCTACGATGAGCTGCGCTACATGCTGGCCGGGCAGATGGCCGCCCCCAACTCACCCCAGTGGTTCAACACCGGGCTGTTCGCCGTGTACGGGATCAAAGGGCCGGCTCAGGGCCATCACTACGTGGACCCGGACAGCGGGGAGCTGAAAAACGCGGAGAGCGCCTATGAACGTCCCCAACCCCATGCTTGCCAGCCGTACGACGCGCCAGTGTCCACACCGAACGGACCCGTGCCTATCGGCCAGATTGTGGAGATGGGACTCACCGGTATTGAGGTCTACGACGGGACTAAAAACGGACGTGGAATGACCAGAATCATAGCCGTGGCTGAGAACGGGGTGAAACCGGTCTTCAGGGTAGTGCTCAAGAACGGTTCGACTCTGGAAGCCACAGGAGACCATCTTGTGTTTGCCGCCGCTGAACGACGAACCCAGGGAAATTGGCTGCGGATAGATGAACTCGAACCAGGTATGCGTTTGCGTCTTTCCACAGTTACCGAAACACTGGATGCCGAGTCACTGGAACCGCGAATGGTTGACGAAGCAGCATTAGTCGGGTGGCTCCACGGCGATGGTTTTGTTGGTGAGTACCCCACCGGCAGCAATCGCAGCCTTACCGTGGAGTTTATAACTGTTAACGAGCAGGAGCACCAGTATGTTTTGGAGCGAATCAAACGAGTATTCCCTGGTGTGCACTATCATATTCGAGATGTGAAGGTAGAGAATAATGAGCTCGATGTAAAGAGGATCAGACTATACGGCAAGATCCTTCGTGATTTCGTGAATAGATATGCTTTGCTTGACGGAAATGATGAACGGACCGTGCCTGAGGCAATCCTCGAGGGTGGGAGAACTGTCCAGACGGTGTATTTGCGTTCGCTGTTCCAAGCGGACGGGACTGTCAGACTCCGCTGTAGAGAAACCCTCACTTCTGATGTGGTTTTAACCAATACCTCACCTGGACTAATCCGGGACGTGCTATCTCTTCTTCTGATCCTTGGCATCTACGCTCGCGTGCAAACCGGCCGAGAGAGACGAATAAATAGAAGAACTCCTTATCAATTGTCAATTGGTTATGCACAAGCCCGTAGTGCATATCGCGAGCTGATCGGGTTCATCTCCGACGACAAGCAAGAGAAGCTGGAAACGGTTTGTTCAAGCGATTTTCCGGGGAAAAATATTCCATCTCTCCGGGAAGAACCGGTACAGCGAATCGAGTTTCTGGGGCTGATGAAGGTCTATGACATTCAAACCGAAAGCGGGCAGTACCTGTCCAATAACATCCTGGTCCACAACTGCTTCATCATCTCGGTGAAGGACGATCTGGTGAATCCGGGGGGCATCATGGACCTGGTCACCAGCGAAGCCCGCCTGTTCAAGTATGGATCCGGAACCGGGACCAACTACTCCCGGTTGAGAGCCAAGCAGGAACCTCTCAGCGGCGGTGGTGTATCATCGGGACTGCTGTCATTCCTCAGGATAGGCGATCGTTCCGCCTCGGCCATCAAGAGCGGGGGGACGACCCGCAGGGCGGCCCGGATGGTGACCCTGGATGCGGATCATCCCGATATCCAGGAGTACATCAATTGGAAGGTGGCCGAAGAGCAGAAGGTCGTATCCATGGTGATCGGCAGCAAGGTGCTGAAGAAGCACACCCGGCTGATCGAACAGGCGATAAGCGCGGCCCAGGCTGTTGGCAAGGAAAAAGAGGCCGAGCAGGAACTCGACAGGCAGACCTTTGATCCGGAAAAAAATCCCCGCCTGCAGGAGGCGATCCGCAGCGCCCTGGTCGAAGAAGTCCCCCCCGGCTATATCTACAGGATTCTCCAGCTCCTGGCCCAGGGGGTCCGCGGCCTGGACATAGAAGAATACACCACGGAGTGGGACGAGGAGGCCTATAACACAGTCAGCGGTCAATCCTCCAACAACTCGGTTCGCCTGACCTCGGAGTTTATGAAAGCGGTGACCGAAGATGGACCCTGGATCCTGACCGGACGGGTGAATCCTTCCCTTAAGATCGAGACCGAAGCCCGCAAGATCTGGGACCAGATCGCCTATGCGGCCTGGAACTGCGCCGACCCGGGGATCCAGTTCCACTCGACCATAAACGAGTGGCACACCTGCCCGGCCGACGGGGAGATACGGGCCTCCAATCCCTGCTCGGAGTACATGTTTCTGGACGACACGGCCTGCAACCTGGCTTCCCTCAACTTGATGAGATTCTACGATGCGCACACGGGCCGCTTCGATGTGGAAGCTCTGCTGCATGCGATCCACATCTGGACGATCGTGCTGGAGATCAGCGTACTCATGGCTCAGTTTCCAACCCCGGAGATTGCCAGAAGGAGCTATCTGTTCCGCACCCTGGGTCTGGGCTACGCCAACCTGGGCAGCCTGCTCATGGTGATGGGCATCCCCTACGACAGTGAGGAGGGGCGGGGCCTGGCCGCCTGCCTGACCGCCCTGCTGAGCGGGCAGGCCTACCTGACCTCCGCCCAGCTGGCCGAACAGCTCGGGCCCTTTCCCCGCTTCCAGGCGAACCGGGAGCAGATGTTGCGGGTGATCCGCAATCATCGCCGGGCCATCAACGGTTCTTCCGAGCAGGAATACGAGGGGCTGACCGTGTTCCCAAAAACACTGGATCCGCAGTACTGTCCCACTGAGTTGCTGGAAACCGCCCGCCGTGTCTGGGACCAGGCGCTGGAGTTGGGCGAGCAACACGGCTATCGCAACGCCCAGGTCACCGCGATTGCTCCGACCGGCACCATCGGTCTGGTCATGGACTGCGACACCACGGGAGTGGAGCCGGATTTCGCTCTGGTGAAGTTCAAGAAGCTCGCCGGAGGCGGCTACTTCAAGATCATCAACACCTCGATCCCTCCGGCTCTGAAGCAGTTGGGGTATGAGAACGAGCAGATCCATGAGATCACCGACTACTGCGTAGGCCGGGGAACGCTAAAAGATGCTCCTGGGATTTCATGGAAAGAGCTGAAAGCCAAGGGATTTATGGATGCGACGCTGAAACGGATCGACAAATCTCTGGCCAGCGCTTTCTCCATCCAATCGGCCTTTATGCCCGCCGTCGTGGGCGAGGAGCTGCTGGAGAAAAAGCTCGGATTGGATCCCGCAAACTACAACAAGCCCGGCTTCCAGTTGTTGCGGTACCTGGGATTCACCCAGGAACAGATCGAACAGGCCGACCGCTACGCCTGCGGTACCATGACCGTGGAGGGCGCTCCGCACCTCAAGGGCGAGCACTACGCCGTGTTCGATACGGCCAGCAAGGTGGGCCGCATCGGAACCCGTTTTATCCCCTGGCAGGCCCATATCGAGATGATGGCGGCGGTTCAGCCCTTCGTCTCCGGCGCGATCTCCAAGACGGTGAACATGCCCAACACGGTGAGCGTGGAGGATGTCAAGGGAGCCTACTTCCTGTCCTGGCAGCGGATGCTCAAAGCCATCGCCATCTACCGGGACGGGTCGAAGCTCAGCCAGCCGCTGTCCTCTTTGAGCTCAGCCGGAGAGCGTTTGGCTGAACAGATCTTGGCCCTGCAGCGCCGGAGCGCCGAAGCGTCGGACCGATTGAGCACCGATCAGTTGAACCCCGATCAACAACCCGCCGAACAGCCGGGCGAGCAGGAAGCCGCATCCCGGCCTGAGCCAGAAACCGAGGGCAATCGCGCTCCGTCTGCGGTGTCCTCCCCGCGGCACAACCGTCGGCCCCTGCCCAGCCGCCGCGCCGGCTACACTCAGAAGGCCAAAATCGGTGGGCACAGTCTGTTCCTGCGTACCGGCGAGTATCCGGACGGGAGCCTGGGGGAGATCTTCCTGGATATGCACCGGGAGGGAGCGGCCTTCCGCAGCCTGCTCAACAGCTTTGCCATCGCCGTATCCCTGGGCCTGCAGTACGGGGTGCCATTGGAAGAGTACGTGGATGCCTTCGTGTTCACCCGTTTCGAGCCCAACGGCATCGTTCAGGGACACGACAACATCAAGATCACCACCTCGGTGCTCGATTTTATCTTCCGCGATTTGGCCCTGGCCTATCTCAGGCGAACCGACCTGGTGCAGGTCAAACCGGATGATCTGATCGCCACCACCACCAACGGCATCAGAGAGATCGATGAGCTCGATGAGGCCGGCGAAAACGGCAGCGAAGATTCGGAGGTGCGGCACACCGAGACGCAGTATGTGCAAGAGCAGCAGGGCGAGTCTGCCGACCAGTCGTCCTCCGGCGGCAATGGTAGCTCCGCGGGATCCAAGCCGGGAAGCGTTCCTGCAGCCGCCGGTTCGCGAAAGCGAGATCCTCGTTCATCCGCCGCTTCGGAAACCGCGGAAACTGCGAAAGCAGCCGAAACTGCCGCACAGGACAGTGCTGCCCGGGCATGGGAGACGGCCCGCCTGCAGGGCTACGAGGGCGACCCCTGCCCGGTCTGCGGCCATCTGACCCTGGTACGAAACGGCACCTGTCTGAAGTGCCTGACCTGCGGTTCCACAACCGGCTGCTCCTGATCCCGTTGTTCCGGTTCATCCAATCTTTACCGGATCCAAGGACACCCCGATGAAAGAACCGTTAGTCATGGCCTGGAGCAGCGGCAAGGACAGCGCCCTGGCTCTTCAGAAATTCCTCGAAACCGACAACTACCAAATTACCCTGCTCACCACCGTCACCGAGGGCTATGAGAGGGTCAGCATGCACGGTGTCCGGGAGCAGCTGCTGCTCATCCAGGCCGAGAGCCTGGGTCTGCCGATTGATATCGTGACTATACCTCAAGCGTGCAGTGATGAGCAGTATCGCCGGCGTATGGAAAGCGCGATGCTCAGGCACCATGCCCGAGGAGCCCGCTGCGTTGTATTCGGAGACATCTTTCTGGAAGGTATTCGGGAGTACCGGGAGGAAAACCTGGCCAGGCTCGGGATGAAGCCGGTTTTTCCACTCTGGCAGGTGGATTCTCGCCAGCTGAGCCGAACTTTCATCGAGACGGGATTCCAGGCGGTCATCACCTGCGTCGATACCCGGGCTCTGCCCGCCTCCTTCACGGGCAGATTATACGATCGATCTTTCGTTGAAGATCTGCCCTCGGATGCGGACCTCTGCGGCGAAAAAGGGGAGTTTCACAGCTTCGTGTTTGACGGCCCGATTTTTTCAAAACCCGTGCAGTTCCGGCGGGGAGAGGTAGTGCTGCGGGAGGAACGCTTCAGCTTCTGCGATCTGCTTCCGCTGGACAGCGATTCGATAGCGTCAGCGCAATAGAGCTCGAGCCTGCGCTTTAGGCCCCGAATGCCTCCACGTCGGCCATGGAGTGGAAGGGGGAAAGATCCCGCAGGTGATCCACGATTCCCGGAAGAACCTCCAGTACGTAATCCACATCCTCTTCGGTGCTGTAGGTGCTCAGGGAGAAGCGTACCGAGCCGTGGATGCTGGTAAAGGGCACGCCCATGGCCCGCAGCACGTGGGAGGGCTGCAGACTTCCCGAGGCGCAGGCCGATCCGGTGGAAGCGCAGATCCCATGCTTGTCCATGGCCAGCAGCAGGGCTTCCCCCTCGATGAAGTGGATTCCGATATTGGTCGTGTTGGGAACCCGGTTGTCCGGATCTCCGTTAACCTCGGTATCTGAGATTTTAGTCAGGACACCGCTCTCCAGCTTGTCCCTCAAGCTGCGCACGCGGGTGTCCTCATCTTCAAGCTTGCCGCCCACCAGTTCGGCCGCCCTGCCCATGCCCACGATCAGGGGCATGCTCTCGGTACCCCCCCGGCGGCTGCGTTCTTGATGACCCCCGATGATGAAGGGGCGGATCTTCAACCCCCGGCGGATGAACAGGCCTCCGATCCCCTTGGGAGCGTGGAACTTGTGCCCGGAGAAGGACAGCAGGTCCACGGGAAGCTTCGCCATGTCCAGGGGAACCTTGCCCATTCCTTGGACCGCATCCGTGTGAACGAATACGCCCCGTTCTTTGGCGATCCGGCAGATCTGCGGAAGGGGTGACATCACCCCCGTTTCATTGTTGGCGAAGATCACCGAGATCAACAGGGTGTCGTTGGTGATTGCATCGCGCAGCTCCTCCAGATCGAGATTGCCCTTGCCGTCGACGGCCAGCTCAGTCACCTGCAGGCCTCTTCGCCTCAGGTAGGGAACCTGGTTCTTGACCGCTGGGTGCTCGACCTTGGTGGTGATGATGTGGCCCTTTTCCGGATAGGCGTCCACCAGGCCGCGAATCGCGTGGTTGTCGCTCTCCGATCCGCAGGATGTAAACACCACTTCCGTGGGATGGCAGTTCAGCAGAGCGGCCATCCGCTCCCGGGCTTGATCCAGATCCCTGTGCACATTCCCTCCGAATGCGTACATGCTGGAAGGATTGCCGTAGCGTTCCTTTAAGAAGGGAAGCATCTCCTCCAGGACTTCCGGGGCGACCCGGGTGGTCGCGTTGTTGTCCAGGTAGACTCTAGGCGCTTTCATTTTCCACGACCTCCAGGGTGGGATCTATCAGCTCGCGGAGCTTGTCCTGAACCAGCCCCTTGAGGGTCAGGTCCGAGGCAAGGCAGCCGTGACACATGCCCATCAGCCGCACCACCACCCGGTTGTCCGCCAGGTCCACCAGTTCCACATCCCCGCCGTCCCGCCTGAGAATCGGACGGACCTCTTCTTTCAAGACCTCTTCGATCTTCTTTATCTTCTGCACCGTGGTCAGGCGTATTCCGGCTGTATGCTTCTCCGTCTGTCCACGCCAAACCTCCTCCAGGAGGTCTTCGATACGGGGAATGCAGGCTCCGCAGCCGCCTCCGGCCTTGGTGTAGTTGGTCACATCTTCAACTGTGTGGAGGTTGTTGGCCAGGGCTACCCGCTTGATCTTGGTGTCGGTGACGCCGAAACACTTGCAGACTACCTCGCCCTCGTCCTCCTCATGGGCTTCCAGCTTGATGCCCTTGAAATCGGCGATCGCCGCCTCCAGCGCCTCCTGGCCCATCACCGAGCAGTGCATCTTCTCGATGGGCAGCCCGCCCAGGTAGTCGGCGATGTCCTGGTTGGTGATCTTGGTCGCCTCCTCCAGGCTTTTGCCCTTGATCATCTCCGTCAGGGCGCTGGCCGCGGCAATGGCGCTGCCGCAGCCGAAAGTCTTGAACTTGGCGTCTTTTATCTTCCCGTTATCTATCTTCAGTGTGAGCTTCAAGGCGTCGCCGCAGACGATCGAGCCGACCTCGCCCACCGCATCGGCATCCTCGATCGACCCAACGTTGCGGGGATGCTCGTAGTGCTCCATCACCTTATCCGAATAGTTCCACATGATCCCTTCCTGTTGTACCGATTTCTTTCTATAAAGTAATATCGTGCAGGGGTTGTGTAAAGCGAATTGTAGGCCTCTGCGGGTTCGCCGGGCTTGAGTCCCTCTCAGAGACGCCGGGCCGACCGATCGGTCAGCGGGATTGCGGTGGCGGGAGAAAGAAGGTGGAGACCCGGAAACCCTCGAAATCCCGGGCCGTATCCTGATTGATCGGATCCAACACCCGCCGGCCGTTCACGATGTAATAGTAGAAATGTTGTCCAGGAGGCATGCGGACGGTGAGGCGATACTCTCCGGGTGTCTTTTCCTGAAGTCGATGCCAGAAGGGATCCCAACTGTTGAAATCTCCCGCCACCGACACCGCTCTGTCCGGTAGGGTTTGAAAGAAAAAGGTGACACTTCCCTGGCGATGGATCTCCGGACTCACAGGCGCCCTGGCCGGACGGTCCTTGAGACTGAACACGGAAAAGACACGGCCAAAGGCATCCTCTTCGTAATCAGGATTAGAGGGATCATTTATCCACAATCCATCCACAACCATCCGGTAGCGCAGTTCCTGGACCTCCTCGGGTACATCGAGCAGCAGGAGGAACACGTCGTTTTCATTGCGAAAGTAGACGTGAAAAACCCGGTAGTCCTCATGGGCAAAACGCGCGCCGACCAGGCGAACCGGCTCGTTCGTTTTATAGCTCAGCAGGATCTGTCGATCCAGGTACTGCGGAGGGCCGGCCCGGTCGATGCCTCTGATGCGGACTTCCATGAGGTGGGAGTCCAAACCGAAAACGGAACCAGCCACCAGAAACACGAGAATCGCCGATACCAGGCAAAATGTACGTTTATGATTGTTCATAGTTCTGCTATACTTTGAATGATATAGTTTCATGAAGCGACGCGGGTTTCCTCGGTTCGCTACAAATATCCCTGTCCCATGTGTACACACTAGTGCTTCGACATTCGAAAATGCCAACTTAAGCACAGGAATCTTAACCTCGGTCTCAGAAAAACCGAAATTCAAGGGTAGAAACTAAATGCCCAACTTGCAAGAGATCGAACAGTTCAAAAATATCCTCAATGAGCTGGGGGATGAGCCGGAAATCCTCGCCGAGCGGGATGAGGAGATAGAGGACATCCCTCCCCCTGATCAGGGTCTGCCCGAGGGTCTGAGCGATTTGCTGGAAACTCCCGAAGGGGCGGCAGGAGAACCTGGTGCACCGGCAGG
>Ga0315554_1002015_pt1 | contig 11915 bp, 6 predicted proteins | sample SalMarSW160370MG_FD_202114 | JGI IMG/M metagenome (GOLD analysis project Ga0315554, IMG submission 202114) | Salt marsh sediment microbial communities from the Plum Island Ecosystem LTER, Massachusetts, United States - Salt Marsh Sediment SW1603-70 ... | reverse complement strand
TGGAGGAAAGGGCCGGGGCATGGCCTTCCTTCATCTGATGATCGAAAAATGCGATCTCAACGCTCTGGTCTCCGACGTGAATATCCGCATCCCCCAAACGGCGGTAATCGGCACCGAGGAGTACGATTTCTTTGTCGATCAGAACAATCTTCGGGATCTCTTCACCCGGGCCGTTGCGTATCGAGAGGTGAAGGAGCGCTTCCTGGCCGGAGATCTGTCCCCGGGTCTGCGGAACAAGCTCCGGCGCTACCTCAAGTACTCCGAGGGACCTCTGTCGGTGCGTTCCTCCGGGATGTTCGAGGATTCCCTGTCCCAACCCTTCGCCGGCATCTACGACACCTTTCTGCTTCCCAACAACCATCCGGAGTTCGGCGTCCGCCTGCAGCATCTGGAGGAGGCGGTCAAGCTGGTCTACGCCTCGATCCTCTCCGATTCCGCCCGGGCCTATTTCGATGCCATAAGCTACAAGACCGACGAGGAGAAGATGGCCGTGCTGATTCAGGGGGTGGTGGGAAGCCGGCACGGACAGTACTACTATCCCCACTTCTCCGGGGTCGCCCAATCCTACAACTATTACCCGGTGGCCTATCTCAAACCGGAGGATGGAATCGCCGTGATCGGTGTGGGGTTGGGCAAATACGTGATCGACGGGGAAAAGGCCTTTCGCTTCTGCCCTCACTACCCGAAGATCGACTTCGTCTCTCCGGAGGAGCAGCTGGAGTTCAGCCAGCAGGAGTTCTACGGCATCGACATGACGGACGACCATGTGAACCTGATCGGAGGAGACGATGCCACATTGAGCCGACTGCCTATAGGGGAGGCCCAGGACCAGGGAGTGTTGCAGTACTGTGCCTCTACCTGGGATGTCCAGAACAACCGCATGCAGGTGGGAAGCGGCGTGAGAGGTCCCCGGGTGGTGAACTTCGCCTATATCCTGAAATACGACTATTTCCCCCTGGCCAGGGTGCTGGAAGTGGTGCTGGAGTTCATCAAAGGCGCGATGGGCACTCCCGTGGAAATCGAGTTTGCCGTTGATCTCGCGCCGGCCGGAAACGGAAGACCCAACTTCTACATCCTTCAGATCAAACCCCTTTTGGGGGATCTGGAGGAGTACAATCTGAACCTGTCGGAGGTGGACAGAGATCAACTTGTTCTGTACTCGGATCGGGCCATGGGCAACGGCCGTATCGACGGTCTGCGGGATGTGATCTTCGTTGACCCGGAGCGCTTCGACAAGGCCCGCACCGTGGAGATGACTCGAGAGCTGGAGGAGTTGAACAACCGGCTCAAGCGGGAGAACCGGCACTACATCCTTATCGGTCCGGGTAGGTGGGGCAGTCGGGATCCATGGCTGGGGATTCCCGTCAACTGGAACCACATCTCCAATGTCAAAGTCATTGTTGAGGCGGAGCTGCCGGACTTCAAGGTCGACCCCTCCCTGGGATCGCACTTCTTCCACAATGTAACTTCGATGAATATCGGCTACTTCGACATCCCCTGCAATTCCGGAACGAACTTCATCGACTGGGATTGGCTGCGTTCCCATCAGCCTGCCCATAAAAGCGAACATTTCCTCCACTTGAGCTTCGAAGAGCCTCTGGTGGCCAAGATGGACGGACGGAAACGGATCTCCGTGATCTTCAAACCTTCTGGAAAAAGGCAGGCAACGTGAAACTCGTCAACAGAATTTTTTTCAGCGTCTTCGGACTGATCGTCTTTTCGACTCTGGCGAGCACGATCCTCGGCACGCTGCTGATCTCCAACGCGGTTCGCTCCGAAGCGATCAGCCGCGTCGAGTTGGGTTTGAAGGAGGCTCGTGCGGAGCTCGAAAGCAAACTCGGTGAGCTGTCGTTCTGTGCTCAGATCTACGCGGTGGGATTGCAGGAGCAGCTGGAAAGAAAGGTGGTGCCGGATATCGCCCTGGTCGCTCCCGCTGGGCTCCCGCAGCCCCTATCCCGCTTGGGACTCGCCCCCGGTCAAACCAGTCAGGGAACGATCCGGTTCTCCCGAGAAGATCTGGAGAAATTAGGCTACACGCCCGGGGACCGGCAGGTTGATGCTACCTGTCCGGGAGGTGAGTTCCTCTGCCTGTTTGCCACCCACCAGGGGCAGCGGGGCACCGCCTTCGTAGCCACGGTGTTGAACGGGAACATCGAGTTGGTCCGGGGCATCCAGAGGAACCTGTTCGGAGATGACCTGTACGGGGACAAACCCTTCGGTACGGTAACGATTTTCTGTCGGGATGTGCGGATTGCCACTACCGTTCTGGGACCTGGAGGAAATATAGCCATCGGTACACGGGTTTCCGAGGAGGTTCGCAGAAAAGTTCTGGAGCAGGGAGAGGTGTGGCTGCGGCGGGCCTTCGTCGTGGATGAGTGGTACCTTTCCGCCTATGAGCCAATTCGCGATCCCCGGGGTGAAAATATCGGGATTCTCTACGTCGGCGTGCTGGAGCGCAAATACACGGACATCCGCAACCGGGCCGTTACCTTTCTCTCGGCTTTGATCTTTCCCACCCTCGGTTTGGTGCTGTTGGCGGCCTTTCTCATTGCCCGGGGCATCGTGAAACCGCTGTCCCGCCTGGCCGAGGTTTCGGCCCAGATCCGGGTCGGGCAATTCGAAGCGGCTTCGGTTCCAGCCGAGGGCGCTGAGGAGATCCGCGTCCTCTCCGATGCTTTCCAGCGAATGAAGGAGGCGATCCGGGAGAGGGAGAAACGCCTCAAGCTTCAGAATGTCGAGCTGGAGGCGGCCAACAAAGATTACCAGGAGCTGCTCAGCTTCGTGACCCACGAGCTCAACAATTCGATCGGAGCATTGATGCTCAATATGGCCCTCCTGGCCGAGGACACCGAGCAGAAACTGGAGACGGAGGAACGGGAGATTCTGGACCAGGTCGTTCGGGACGTGGAACGCTTCAGGGATATGGTCAGGAACTACCTCAACCTGTCCAGACTGGAGAAGGGTACGCTGCGCTACAATCCCGAGATGGTGGATGTTCGTCAAAACGTGATCGAACGCCTCTTGGAACGACTCCACCGTTGGATCGCCCACAGTCATTTTGAAATCCGCTGGGATTGGCCTGAAGCGGTCGTGGTCTACGCCGATGCGGCTCTCCTGGATATCGTTTTCAGCAATTTCATCGTCAACGCCCTGAAGTACGGAAAAGAGTGGCTGGAGTTCTCAGCCCGGAGAGAGGGGGAATGGTGGATCCTGGCCGTGGCCAATGGGGGAACCCCGATCCCGTCCAAGAAGATCCCCCTGCTGTTCAAGAAGTTCTCCCGCCTGGTCGGTTCGAGTGACGGAGCGGGTTTGGGCCTGTTCCTGGTGCAGAAGATCGTGGAACAGCACGGTGGTGAGGTATGGTGTGAATCGCTCGCAGCGGCGGACTGGCCGAAGATGGCCACCCCTTCGGGGAGCCCCGAAGCGGACAGGGCAGCATCTGACCGCCCTGAGCCTGGCACCCGTTCGGGGACCCATTCGGGAACCCTTTCGGGAACCCGCTTCGGCATGAGGCTGCCCGCCGGGGAAACAGGGGACGGTTGAGGCCGGGTCTAAACCGGCTCTGCAGGAAAATTTTCATACTTCGGCCATTCCCTACTGTGCAGAAGGCGCTTCAGGATGGCAAGCGTACCAGATGATCGCGGCCGTGACCAGAAAGAGGAAGCGTTCCAGCTTGACCAGCTTCGAATCCAGAATGGCATCGGAGAACAAGCCGCTGACACTCTTGTCGGCAACGACGATCTCGGCACTCTGCAGCAGCTCCACGGCCATGGCCGAATACAGGGAGCGGTTGCGCTGCGGCAATCGGGCCAGAAGTTCCTCCAGCAGCTCTTTCGGCACCCGCCTGACTTGAGCTCCGGCCACGAAGTCGTCCAGCAGGGCGATCCCCGTGCCGGCGCTCTCCAGAAACCCCACGTACAGCGGATAGAACCACTCGCCGAAGCCGAGGATTCCGGCCAGGGAGAGGATCAGCTCGTCCCGGACGTAGGGCTGCATCTTCATTCCGATTTTCTCGAGCAGCAGGGGAATGGCCTCGATATCCCTGAACAGCTCCAGAGCCGTGGCTCCGTGGATGATCACCCGGGGATTGGTGGTTTCCCGAAGCCTGCCCCGTATCGCCCCCAGGCTCTCCTGGTCGGCGAGCTTTGCCAGAGCCACCATGGCTTTGCCCTGGAGGAAGAAATCCTGGGTGTCCAGGCTGTTGCGCAGTACCGGGATTCCCTCTTTCACGCTTCGGCTTCCCATGATTTCGGCAGCCAGGTAAGCGGTGGTAAAGTCGTGATTCTTCACCTCGGAGATGAGCGCCTGAACCGCCGATTCGTTCAGCGGCACGTCGGCCAGGGCCTGAAGCGCTTCGGCCCGGATGGTGAACCTCGGGGAGCGCAGCCGGGAGAGAATCTCATTCAAGGAAAGCCCTGAATGCGCCTCCCCCATGGCCTTAAGGGTCTGCTTCTCTTCGGCCACGCTCTGCACCCGCCTGAGACGATGGGTCAGGCTGATCGCCCGCAGATCCCTGGGGGAGAAGATGGCCGCCATGGCGTCCCGGATCGGGTAGGCGCCCAGATTCTCCATGGAGTTCACGAACAGAAGCACGATCAGCGACAGGAGGGCTATTGCACCAAAGTAGATCTGAAACACCCGGGTCTGCAGTTCTCCCTGCGGTGGGGACAGAGCCGATCCGGCGAGCCACGCCTCCAGGCTCTGCAGAATCACACCCCCGAAGACCGATCCCAGAGCGCCGGCTACCCCCAGGGTCATGTAAAAAACCACCCCCAGGTCGAGGCGGTCCTCCGGTTTGATCGCTCCCAGGAAGTAGGTCTGGCCGGCGTTCATGATGCCGAACTGTCCCACGTTGTAGAACAGCAGCACCGCGCAGGCGAAGACCCAGACGGCCCAGGCTTTTTGTGCCGGAGGGGAAACCACCATGGGGATGAGAACGAGGGTGAAAACGGCAAAGAAGAGGAAGTACAGCGGCTTGGCCCCGATCTTGTCGATGAGAAACCCGCTGGCCAGGGCCATGAGCACGGCCCCCAAGCTGCCGAAGACGAGGAAGAACAGAATCACGTTGTCCGCCTGCTGGTAGACCCGCTTGAAGTAGACGACCAGGAACGGCGCCACCATGTAGATCAGAAGAGTGGTGAAAAAGTAGAGAATGATGAACTTCCGGAAAGACCCTTGAGAGAATGCATTTTTGAGGCCCTGGAGCAAATTACGCCCCCGGGATTGTTCGGATTGAGCAGGTTCGGGGAAGCGGAAGACGATCGAGGCTGCAATCAGACCGGCTCCGATACCCACCAGGATGAACAGGGAGTACACGTACAACGGGGCGCTCCTCCCCAGCACTAAGGCCATGGCCACGGCCAGAACCAGGGTGATCGATTGCTGAATCGCCTGGATTCGAGCTATGAAGGAACCGCGGTCCTTTTCCGCGGCGACCTCCCCCAGCACCGGATTGTAGGCCGCGATGGCGATTCCTCTGGCAACGTTGAATCCCAGGACGCTGAAGATGATGAGGGTGTAGGCCAGCTCTATGTAGCCCCTGGAGGCAAAGAAAGGAGATGCCAGAATCGGCAGCATCAGCAGGTAACGGATCGCCCAGAACCTGCCCATAAGGGGAATGACTCCCCACTTCGCCGCTACCCTGCGTCCGACGAACAGGAACAGGTAGGCGCTGTACATGAACGAGGACAGCAGGCCGACCAGGAAGTTCCCCGCCCCCACGCGCAGCACGTACAGCGTGATGATGTTCCCGCTGAGCAGGGTGAAGGAGATCACGTTCAGGACGGCGAACAGCACGAACAGGCTCCGGGCCCGGCCGAGCTCTCCGGGGCTCAAAGTCGGTTTTCTCATCAACGGTTTTCCGTGCTGCGGCGCAAGCAGCGGGAATGATCGTACAGTTCTTCCAGGCTCAAGGTTTTTAGGAAAACCATCCCTCTGGTGGCGCGGATCAGAGCACTGGGATGTTCGTAGAAAAACTCCCTGCCCAGGCAGGTCTTGAGCGTCTGGTACTGGCTGACCTGGATCTTCTGGGCCAGCTCGGAGAAAGGCCCTTCGTGTTCGTAGCTGGGAAAGGATGCGGACTTCTGGGAAATGAAGGTATTGCGGAAGGCACTCTCCTGGAGCGCAAACATGTTCAGAGAGACCGGCACGAAGATATCCGCCTCGCTGGGGTGGAAGCGATACCAGACGTTTCGGTAGCCGAGAATCCGCAAGTTCCTGCGGCGGGTTCGTTCCTCGTAGAGGCGGATGGCCTCGGTAACGGTTTGCAGCACCTTGTAGTGAGTGTCCGGTCCACTGGCCTCGGGGTCCAGAGCCAGGGTGATCACATCCGGGTTGATCTCCTGAAGCAGCTCCAGCACGGGGGCCACATCCCTGGAGACCGTCGGTTCCTCTGTGAAGATCTCGCCGGTGTAGAAGCCCAGGCGCAGGTGGCGTACCGATTCACCGCTCCAGCCGAAATAGCCCCAGAGGCAGTCCGCCTCCCACTCCCTGCACATCCCCTTCAGCCGCTGGATGTAGGGCAGGTCCTTCTTCCCCGGGTACTGGGTTTCGAAATAGCTGATCAGCTCTTCGATTCGGTCCTCGAGGCTCTGGCGATCCTCCTCTTCGTACAATTCCACCACGTTTCGGTACAGCCGTCGCATCTCCCCGTCGTCCTTCATGGTACGGGAGCCTGAAGCCACCCCGTCCAGATACTGCCACACGTCCCGGTTGCGGAAGATGCTGTTGCCCGGGTCGAAGTATCCGGCCGCCTCCAGTTCACCGAAGGCGGGGGAACGGATGAAGCTCTTCAACTTCAGGCAAGACTTGAGCATGAACTGGTTGGTCACCGCGGTGAAGCCGCTGGTCAACGTGGCGAAGTAGTGCCGCGTCGAATGATCCCGGATGTGGCGGACGATGAAAGGCAGGTATCCCAGCATCAGGTCGTCGTGATGGGGCTCGGTGTGCAGGAAGACCGTGTCGGCCATGGTGTGCGTGCCGGCCTCGATCTTGGCCTTCAGGCTCGCGATCACCCGGTCGCAGATGTCCCCAACGGAGCCTTGCCCGGAGGCTTGCCCTTGGGCTGGCCTCCGGGCCAGCAGTCGGGCCGCAAAGGGGGAGTCCCTGAAGTCTTTTTCCTCCAGGCCCTCTATTCGCTTCTGCTTGTCCGAGGCCAGGTCCACCACCACTCGCTCGATTTGCTCATGCGTCAGCACCTCAGCGGAGAGGAAGGCGTCCAGATTGCGGGACTGCAGATCCCTGGCCGCTCCTTGGGTGAGGTAGAAGCGTGCCAAGGGCAGGGAGCGCAGGGCGCTGGCCGGAACCCGGACGTGGCGCTCGGCCTGCACGGCCTCGGCCACGATGGCGGCTTTGGCCTCTCCGGCGGAGATGATGACGGCGACACAGTCCCGGTTGAAGGTAATGGTGGCCAGGCCCAGGGTGATTACCAGGCGCTTGCGAGCCACCTCGATTCCTCCCAGATCCCCGGCGGCGGCGGCCTGGGTTTCGTAGTTGACGGTGGTCAGTCGGGTGGTGGAGTACAGATCCGATCCGCGGACATTGAAGCCGATGTGGCCGTCCGGACCGATTCCTCCCAGGAAGAAGCCGATCCCGCCCAGGGCCCGCACCCGATCCTCGTATTCGACACACCACTGATCGATTCGCTGGATGACCTCTTTCTGCAGGCTCTCGGTCTTGCTGCGGGCCATGCGATGGCGCAGGGTTATATCCACCTCGTCGTTGGTCCAGATCTCTTCCAGGGTTTTGCCGGCGGGAAGCCCGATCCGGCTGCAGTCGATCAACAGAGCCCGTCCGGAATCCAATCCGAAACTCTCCAGGTAGAAGCGGTTCACGTAGTAGAAGAAGCTGTTGTGGTGCAGGGGATTGATCGGGTAGAACTCGTCGATCTGGACGAAGTGAAGCCCGGCCAGCCGGCAGACCCGGCCAGGATCGATGCCCCACGCCTCCAGTTCCCGCCGCACCTCGGGAGTATCCCATCCCTCGCGAAGGCGGACCACCTCCTTGATGAAGTGTTCCGGGGTTTTGCCCGTGGGCAGGGCCGTCACCCCTTCGGGATTCTCTTGAGCCCACTCGATGAAGCGCATTGCGGCCAGAGTTCCCAGGGCGGGAAAGGAATCCACCACGATCACCCCGATTTTTTCCTCGGGGGGGTAGATCAGCCGCCGTCCCGAGCGTTCCAGAGCCTTTTGTTCCACCGCTGAGCTCACCGATTTCTTCCTCGGTTCTCATTCTACCCGGGTTTGGAAGCCTCCTCAAGTCGGAACCCTCTGTATCACAGGCCATTGACCAGGATGCCGTGAACTTTCTACACTTCTCCCATCCGTATGCAAAAGACGTTGATTTCAGCCGGGCGGATCATCACCCCCTTCGAGCAGCTGGCTAACCGGGAGCTTCTGATCGGGGAGGGCAAGATCCTGCGCATCTGCACCCGTGGAACGATCCGGGATTTCGACAGGCGCATCGACGCCGGGGATGGGATCGTGGTGCCGGGGTTTATCGATGTCCACGTCCAGGGCGCCGGCGGAGCCGACGTGCTGGACGCCACACCGGAAGCCCTGGAAGTGATCGCCCTGACCTGCGCCCGCTACGGGGTGACCGGTTTCCTGGCCACCACCGTGTTTCGTCCGCTGGGGGACAACCGGCACCTGCGATCGGCGGGGCGTTTTCAGAATCCGGAGGGGGCGGAGCTCCTGGGCATCCACCTGGAGGGGCCCTTCATCGCCAAAGGCAAGAGGGGGATGATCCGGGAGGACTGTCTGGCCCCCGTGGAGAGCGGAATCCTGGACCGGATCCGGGAGCTAACCGGGGATCATCTGCGCATGATGACAGTCGCTCCGGAGCTGCCCGGATCCCTGGAGCTGATCCGTCGCCTCCGCGCCGAGGGCGTGATTTGCTCCTTCGGCCACTCCCGGGCGGATTACGGGCAGACCGTTGCCGGAATCGAGGCGGGGATCCGTCATGTGACCCATCTGTTCAACGCCATGGCGCCGATGCACCACCGCGATCCGGGACCCATCCCGGCTCTGCTGGAATCCGAGCAGGTGAGCGTCCAGATCATTGCCGACGGCGTTCACATCCATCCGGCGATGCTGCGAATGGCGATTCAGCGGCTGAGCGGGGACCGCCTGGTCCTGATTACCGACGGTATCCAGGCCATGGGACTGCCCGAAGGCCGCTACCGGTACAACGGTCTGGAATACCAGTCGAAAGACGGCACGGCCCGCTATCTGGACGGCACCCTGATCGGGACCTCCCTCGGGATCAGTCAGCTGATTGCCCGCTGCATTGATAACGGCGTATGCACCCTCCAGCAGGCGATCCGCGGCGCCTCGTACAACCCGGCCTGCGTTCTGGGACTGCAGGAGCACAAGGGAAGCCTGGAGGAGGGCAAGGACGCCGATCTGGTTGTCCTGGAACCCGATCTGAGCGTCCGGATGACCATCCGCTCCGGTCATTGCGTGTACGAGGCCTGAACAGCGGTGAGAGCCGACGGAGCCGTCCTCCTGCTCTCGGGATTGCCCCTGGACAGAAAGCCCTCCTTCTTCCGCCAGCTCTGCTCTCTGGCCGCCTCCTGGAGGCTGAAGGGGCGCGAAGCCCTTCCGGGCGGACCGGTTTTTATCGACACCGAAGCCGGGATTGGGAGTATCGCCTGGAGGGGGGGAGCGGCGCCCGAGGTTCGATGGCGGCTGGAGGGTTCGGGAGGGGAATCCCTTGCATTCGCGGAACTGGTTTCCCGCACCGACCCCGCGGCCCTGATCGCCCTCGGTTATCCCGACCAGTTTCCCTTTCTCCACGGCTTTGTCGACGGAACACCCCTTCCCTGTTTTCTCTGGTCCCAGTTCTCCAGGCCTCCCGGGCGCGGGCTTCCCGAGCCGCCGACCTACATCCCCCTGACCGCAAAGACAGCTTCATACCTGCGGGCCGCCGGCTGTTCCACGATCGGTCCGATCATCCCCCACGGCGTGGATACCCGCCTGTTCTCTCCGCTGCCCGATCCCGAGCGCAGCCGCTTGCGAGGGCAACACGGTGAGACCGGCGCTCTGGTAGTCGGAACGGTGGCCAACACCTCCCGCCGGAAGCGCCTCGATCTGATCCTCCGTTCCTTTGCCCTGTTCTCCCGGGGGCATGAGCGCAGCCGGCTGCTGATCAAGACCAATCGGCGGGTGGCTCTGGACGGGGTGGATCTTCCCGGGCTGATCGCCCGGGAGAAGGTGGGGGATAGGGTGGAGATCATAGCGACGGAGCTGGGGGAGCCGGAGATGGCGGAACTGTACAATCGGATGGACCTGTACCTGAATCTCTCCGAGTGGGAAGGTTTCTGCATCCCGGTGATCGAAGCCATGGCCTGTGCTGTTCCGGTGGTGAGCCTGCCGATTCAGGGTCCCGGGGAAATCCTCCCCTATCCGGATACCCTGGTTCCAGGCGGCCTGGTACGGGAGGAGGAGGGAACCGTGCTGTTCGAGGCGGATCCCCGAAACGTCTGCGCGGTTTTGAAGGCGCTGGCCGACGGCAAGGGGTTAAGGGAGCGATTGGGCCGGGAGGGAAGGGAAGCGGCGCTTTCGCGCTACGATATCCGGCGGATCGCGGAGCAGTGGGAAGAGGTGCTTCAGAGGATATAGGGTATGATGGCCTTGCGATTTTCCGGGTAGTCCGGGAATTGTCTCTGATACCAGCGGTGGTGGGCCAGGGCCCGGGGAACCAGGTTGGCTGCGGTCCAGGCCGCAAAGGTGAGTCCCGCCAGGGACCAGGTCAGGAAGGCCCAGCCGATCCACTCGATCAGCTCCCCGAAGTAGTTGCCGCAGGACACGAGCTGGAACGCTCCCCCTGTGGGGATCCTGTACCCGGGATCGGCTTCGGAGCGGAGGGAGCGCAGGATTCCGTCGGAATGGAGATTGATGACCATTCCGAAGAGGAAAAGAACAACTCCGGTGATGAAGCGGATGTCCAGCAACCATTCGAAGCTGTAACGGAAGGCGAACAGATTCAGGTAGCGGCCGTTCAGCAGGCCGTTCACGGAATTGAAGAACATCCCCATAACCACCACGGTGAGCGCCATGGGTCGGTCGCTGTTTTTCATGCGGAAGGGGTAGATAAAGGCGCGGTTGAGATAGTGAAGCAGGAATAACCCGAGAAACAGGACGGTAATCGGGTTGGGGCTTTTGTTGCCCTTGAGAAAGAAGTAGAGGAATGCCAGGGGTGCCACCGCCTCCATCAAGATCCAGCCGGCCTTGGCCGGAATAGCCGGTCCCCAACCGCCGCGGGTGTGGCGCCCGTAGGGCGCGGTGACAAAGAATAAAAGGCAGAAGGTCCCCACGGCCACGCCGATCCAGACGACCATCACGGTGCGCAGAAGAGACGCACCGAGAAACAACACCCCGTTTTCCTGTACCACGCCATACATAGTACCTGAGAGTGTAGCCGCTGCCGGCGTTTCGGGCAAGGGGCAGGGAGATTGTCTTCCTGCTTCGATGTTTGTATTCTTGTTCTACGAAGGAGTTCCATTGGAAGCTGAGCGGATCGAAAACGAGGAGCAGTTGGAGCGCGAGCTGAGCCGGCCGCGCCCCGAGACCGTCGAGCAGCTTCGTTCGATAGAGGGAGACTTCCTGGTTCTCGGGGCGGGGGGCAAGATGGGTCCCACCCTGTGCAGGCTGCTGAAAAACGCCTGCACGGCCGGGGGAGGGGAGCGGCGGATCTACGGAGTGTCCCGTTTTTCCGATCACGAGGCCCGCGATCGCCTGGAATCCGCAGGTATTCGAACCATCCAGGCGGATCTGATCGACCGCTCCGCCTATGCAGCGCTGCCCGATGCGGCGAACATCTTCTTCCTGGCGGGGATGAAGTTCGGCGCCAGTGTACAGGAGCACCTGACCTGGGCCATGAATACCTACCTGCCCGCCCTGGCTGCGGAGCGCTGG
>Ga0315554_1002013_pt1 | contig 11933 bp, 10 predicted proteins | sample SalMarSW160370MG_FD_202114 | JGI IMG/M metagenome (GOLD analysis project Ga0315554, IMG submission 202114) | Salt marsh sediment microbial communities from the Plum Island Ecosystem LTER, Massachusetts, United States - Salt Marsh Sediment SW1603-70 ... | reverse complement strand
AGAAGGCAAACCTCCAGGGCAAGGACCTTGTCCGCTGGAAATATCAAAGATACATCAAAGACTACCTGCGCTGCATCGCCTCGGTGGATGACAATGTCGGCCGGCTCCTAAATTATCTTGACGAGTCGGGTCTGGCTAAAAACACGGTCGTCTTCTACACCTCCGACCAGGGCTTCTACCTCGGCGACCACGGCTGGTTCGATAAGCGCTTTATGTACGAGGAATCGCTGAGGATGCCGCTGCTGGTGCGTTACCCCAAGGAGATTAAGCCCGGCTCGGTTAACGACAATATCGTCCTGAACCTGGATTTTGCCCCGACATTCCTTGATTTTGCCGGTCTCAACAAACCTCCCGATATGCAGGGCCGCTCCATCCGTCCCCTGCTGCAGGCTAAAAAAACAAAAGACTGGCGAAAATCGATGTACTACCACTACTACGAGTACCCGGCTGTCCACAGCGTAAAAAGACACTACGGCGTAAGGACCGACCGCCACAAACTCATACACTTTTACAACGACATCGACGAGTGGGAACTGTACGACCTCAGGAAGGACCCGAGGGAAATGAAAAACGTCTTCGACGACCCGGCATACGCCGACACTGTCAAAAAACTCAAAGCCGAATTAAAACGACTGCGCAAAAAGTACAAAGACACGGAATAATTCCAGGATGTCACTGTTTTGGAGTTTGCTCTTCTGACTATAAGATGGTAATATAGCCCCATCATAACCTGAATGGTAATACATAAGTAACAGCCTCAGCGGTGTAGTTGAGACAAAGCAATTTTGAAAATGTTAGTTAATGAGGAGTCAAATTATGGGTGGTTCGATCAATCGACGAGAGTTTTTGGGGGCAGGTGCGGCCGGGGCCGGGGCGATGCTGCTCACCGGACATTTAGGCAGTCGGCTGGTAATGGCCGGCGAAAGTGACGAATGGCCGCCAAAAATGCCCCCCGTAAAAATTCATAAGGTCTACATCGGAAGGACAGGCGGGATTTACTTATCCAGGCCCACAGAAGAAATCAAAAAGTTTGATGATTACCTTGTTAACCTGGAGCAAAAGCTTGGGGATGTAAAGTTCGTTGGTGGTGAATTAGTTCCTCCAACTGACGTCGCTCAGGTCGTTGAAAAACTCAGTGACGCCGATGGCGTAATTTTGTTCCATCTCTCCGGCCACGGAGGAGGAGCACCAAAGCAGGCGATGGACCGGATTATCGATGTGGGATTGCCCACGGCCGTCTTCTCGCAGCCTTTCAGCGGCCACGGCTGGATGTATTTTCCACAGTGGCAAAAGGCGGGCAAGAAGGTCGTTTTGCTGCCGACGAGTAACTGGGGTGAGCTTGAAAATATAGTCAGACTGATGCGGGTCGGACCGCATCTGCGAAAAACTCGTATCCTTGTTGTCCGCGGTCCGCAGGGAACGGCGGCTGCCTGCTCGGCTGAACAGGTCAAGGAAAAACTCGGCGTTGAGATGGTCCCAATCACCGTTGAGGAAACGCTCAAGGCACATCAGGCCGTGGATATCAAGGACGCTGAAGCGGAAGCTGAAAAGTACTGGATTAGCAAGGCAAAGAAGATTGTGGAACCGTCGAGGGACGAGATTATAAACTCGGCACGATTCTACTTGGCGATAAAGAACATGATGATTAAGGAACGGGCACAGGCCGTCACAAGCTCAAATTGCATGGGCGAACCGGCCAAAGGATGCCTGACGTTCAGCAAGCTAAACGACCTTGGGTTGGTCGGCGCCTGCGAGGGCGACATGGACTCTACGCTGACAATGCTGATGTTCAAGTATGCGTTCGGGATTCCGGGCTTCATCTCCGACCCGGTTGTGGATACGGCCGCCAATGCGCTGATACACTTCCACTGCACCTCGGCAACGAAGATGGACGGTCCGGGCAGTAAGCGCCTCCCATTTACCATTCGCACCCAGAGTGATAGCGAGAGAGGTGTATCTTTGGAGGTGGAGAACCGCATCGGGCAGGTTGTTACCTGCGCCAAGTTCATCAACCTCGACACAATGTTGATATCCACCGGAAAAATCTTCAAGGTTACTCACGATGAGCTCGGCTGCCGCACCCAGTTCTGGACAGAAGTCGCCGATGCCAGGAGTATGTTTCATAATTGGGGTGCCGGTATACTCAAAGGCGGCACAATGGCGCTGCTCCACCGTGACGTCTTCTATGGCGATTATATGCAGAACATCAAGAACCTGGGCGTCCTCATGGGCTTTAATGTCGTTGAAGAAGGAGCGCCGGTGAGCCGGGCTTAAACGCCTCGGCCAAAAAAAAACAAACAGGAAACGCAACAGTCTGAATTCCAGCCATACCGGTCCGTTATATGGCAATCGATTTGGGTATTTGCACATAAAGTTATGAAGCCGAGAATCCTGCTTGTAAATCCGCCGGTCTACGATTTTGCTGCCTACGGTTTTTGGCTTAAACCCTATGGCCTGCTGACCGTCGCGGGATATCTGCACGGTAAAGTTGATGTCGAGCTCTTCGATTATCTCAACCGCCTGCATCCCTTCGCAGCAAAACAAAAGAATCTTGAGTCCGACCGGTGGGGACGGGGACGTTTTTACTGCGAAAGGATACCGCCCCCCACCTGCCTCAAACACATCCCCCGTTATTTCCGGCGGTTTGGTCTGCCCCGGAACTTATTCAAAGATTTCCTCACTACCCAACAGCAGTGTGACTTTGTTCTCATTCAAACCATGATGACCTATTGGTACCCCGGCGTCCGGGAGGTAATAGAAGATGTCCGCAGCACCTGGCCGAGCGCAAAAATTATATTAGGCGGCAATTACGTCACAGTCTGCACTAAACACGCGCAGGGATTGGACCCTGATTTACTCGTACAGGGAACAAATCTTGGGCCCCTCTGGCAATACTTAAAAATTGAACCGGATTTAAATCAATCGCCCCTTTGGCAGGCTTATGAGAAGTTAAACGTTGGTGTCCTCAAACTTAGTGACGGATGTCCCTTTAACTGCACGTACTGCTCCGTGCCCGAGGTGTATGGAAAATTCAAAGCAAGGCCGCTCCAACATTCTCTGGCCGAGTTGGAACTGTTATGTCGCCTTGGAGCTGAGAACATTGCCTTCTATGATGATGCCTTGCTGTTCAACGCTGAACAAGTCTTGATGCCCTTTTTGAATGAGGTCATAAAACGGAAAATAAAAGTAAACTTTCACAGCCCCAACGCCCTTAACGCTCGTTTCCTTACGAGCGAACTCGCCGAGCTGATGGTGCGGGCTGGATTTAAGACCTTCTATCTCGGATTTGAATCCGCTTCTGTCCAGTGGCAGCAGCAGACCGGCTCGAAAGTGTCTTCCGATGACCTCACCAAGGCTTCTCAACACCTCATCTCTGCGGGTGCTGTCCCCAAGAACATCACCGCCTATCAAATCCTCGGCCATCCTCAAATCGATATTCAACAGCTCGAAGACTCGATGCGTTTTGTCAACAGCCTCGGCATCCGCGGAATGTTGGCCGATTTCTCCCCCATCCCCGGCACCCCCGATGGCATGTACTGTCGCGAGTGGGTCGATATGGACGAACCCTTATATCATAACAATACCGCTTTCCCTATTATCATGCTCGGCTTCGATGAGCCAAACCGCCTAAAAGACCTCCAGCGAAAACTTAATCGTTCACTGCCTAACATCCATACGCATTGATTTTGAAAATCCGAGTTGATATAATTGCATGTCGATTTAAGATTTCAGATTTAAGATTTCAAATTGGGATATCTTGGAGGTAAACTATGGCGACTTATAAATCTTTTGAAGACCTACCGGTTTGGCAAAATGCCAGGGAGTTAGCAGTGCTCGTCTACAGGACTACATCTAAGGGAAAATTAAAGGAGGATTACGGATTAAAGAATCAAATTCAAAGAGCTGTTGTTTCAATATCAAGTAACGTCGCAGAAGGTTTCGAGAGAGGTTCAAAAAGGGAATTCATTCAATTTCTATACATAGCCAAAGGTTCTTGTGGCGAGCTGCGCTCACAACTGTATATTGCAAAAGACCTTGGTTACTTAGACAATAGTGGTCCGGAGACTCTAATCAAGTCTGCCTCTAATACATCAAAACAGATAAATGGGTTTATCAAATATTTGAAGACCAGTCGATTCGCAGGTCACAAGTTAAAGAATTAGCAATATGAAATCTGAAATTTCCAATTTGAAATTATCTGTTAAATCCTACGGGTGTCAGATGAACAAGCTGGATACAACGCTGGTAATTTCTGCGCTTAAGCAGGCGGGATTTGCTCTTACAGACAGCGCAAAAGAGGCCGATGTCGTTTTGATAAACACCTGCTCGGTCCGCGAGCACGCCGAACAGCGCGTCATCTCGCATCTCGGTCATCTAAAACACATTAAAGAAAGTCGGCCCGATATGGTCGTTGGCGTCATCGGCTGTATGGCGCAGCGCCTCGGCGCCGAACTGCTCGAACACGAAGCCGTCGATATCGTCTGCGGGCCCGCACAAATACCACAAATAACTAAACTCATAACGCAAACACTGAATCAAAAGAAACAAACCATCGCGATAACGGAAAAAATCCGCCGAAAGACCACGCAAAACGAAAGCCGTGCGCTCGAAGATTTCGAATCTGCTTATGACGTAGAGGATAGACAAATACCCGCCCAGGCCTATGTTCGTGCAATGCGAGGCTGTGATAATTTTTGCACCTATTGCATCGTCCCCTATGTACGCGGCCCCGAAGTCTCTCGCCGGCCCAATGCTATCCTCGACCAAATCAGAAAACTCGCCGATACGGGAGTCAGACAGGTCACACTGCTCGGCCAGAGAGTCAATGCGTATAAGTATACAAGCGGCGAAAAAACGTATTGCCTGGCTGATTTGCTCCGCATGGCATCCGGCATCGAAGCCCTTGAGTGGATAAGGTTCGTCACAAGCTACCCTTCTGAGGAGTTCTTCGAAGAAATCTTACACGCAATGGCTGATTTACCGAAGGTCTGTAATTACCTGCACTTACCCGCGCAGAGCGGCTCGGATAAAATCCTCCGTGCGATGAATCGCCATTACACTGCCGAAGATTATCTGCGACTTCTAACCAAAGCCAGAGACATCGTACAGGGCATTGCAATTGCAGGCGATTTTATCGTAGGCTTCCCCGGCGAAACCCAAGACGACTTCGAGGCCACTGTTGACCTTGTCAAAAAAGCGCGATACAAGAATTGTTTCATCTTCAAATACTCACCCCGACCGGATACAACCGCAGATAAAAGGTTAGCTGATGATGTCCCTCTTGATGTAAAGAAGAGCCGAAATACCGAGCTGCTCGCCGTCCAGGAAAAAATAAGCGACGAGTTAAGCGCCGGGTTTTTAGGCAAAGAGGTGAAAGTCCTCGTAGAAGGCCTAAGCAAAAAGCCGCATTTGGATTCCGCACAAAGTGATGGAAATCCACAGCTTATCGGCCGAACAGCAACAGACTACATAGTCGTCTTCAACGGCCCAAAGTCCTTGGCCGGCCAATTTGCAAATGTAAAAATAACAAAAACCTCACCTCTGACCCTCTTTGGCTGGCTTATGTAAGAATTCTTAATATCATACAAAGGGATCCTGACTTATGAAAAAATTAACGGATAAAAAAGCCTACATCTGCGACATGGACGGCGTCCTCTACCACGGAAACAAACTCATCGAGGGCGCCCGCGATTTCGTTGACTGGCTGAAAGCGGAAAAGAAAAAATTCCTGTTTTTAACAAATAGCAGCGCAAGGTCCCCCAGGCAGCTTCGACAACGCTTTTCCGATATGGGAATAGAAATCGGCGAGGACCATTTTATGACATCCGCCCTGGCGACCGCAAGCTTCCTGACAGGCCAGCATCCGGGTGCTCGCGTATATGTCATCGGAGAGTCCGGCCTTATCAGTGCCCTCCATGATAAAGGCTTCTCCATCGACCACGTAAACCCGGACTACGTCGTTGTCGGTGAAACCCGCACGTATAACTACGAACAAATTGAGCACGCCATTCGCTTCGTGCTCAGGGGAGCAAAACTCATCGGCACAAATCCCGATGTCACCGGACCCTCGGAAGCCGGCATCGTGCCCGCATGCAGGGCCTTAATATCACCCATTGAGCTGGCCACGGATAGAAAGGCCTACTTCATCGGCAAACCCAATCCCCTTATTATGCGCCACGCCATTAAAAAGATTAAATGCCGCAGGGAAGAGACCCTCATCATCGGAGACAGAATGGACACCGACATTATCGCCGGCATCGAGTCGGAGATTGAGACCGTCCTGGTCCTTACTGGTATCACAGGAAAAGACGACCTCGTTCAGTACCCCTATCAGCCGGACCACATCCTCGATTGTGTCGCCGATATTATCAGAGAAATCTGAAGGCAGGCCTGCTATTTCCCGAACAGCACCGAGGGCATCTGGACGACACAGAAATAGCCGAACACTAAAAAGGCGATTATCAATCCCACTGCAAATATCTTGCTCGGCCTAAGGACGTTGGCCGCCTCTTTGGATAGGATTCTCGGCATCACGATAAACAGACCTATCGCAACCCAGATGGCCTGAAGCGGAGTCAGCAAAAGCCCATCCAGCAGCGCCGAGAACTGCACCAGAAACACAGGTCTCTCCCTGAATAGAAAAACAATCACCATATTCGCGCACAAAAAGAAGAGCAGGAAAAACCTGAACTGTCTCTTCCACGTGAACTTCTTATTAAAGCCCGGTATACAAATCCTGCACGAGTCCGCCAGCAGTCTCGGCCAGCCGGCCAACTGTCCCACCTGCGTGGAAATCATTGCAGCAGCCCCCGCTAACAAAAAAAGGAAACCGCCAACAGAACCCCATCGTGACGAGAAAAGTTTTGAAAGCTCGAACGCCACCTGTGCGCCCTTAGGAGCTATTTGAGCCGGTCCCAATATACCCGCACCAGCGATTAAAAACGCGCTCGTAACAACAATCCCTATCACCATAGCCAGGCTTGCATCGACATAAAGCACCCGGCACCACCCCTTGATTTTCTCCGCACTCTCGCGTCCCATTTTTCCGAGCATCGACACATCCGCAGGCCGGCCATACCCCCTGCCTGCCGCCGCCCCGTACCCCGCTCCGAGCACCCAGTACGTATACCACACCTGGCTGGCGAATCCTCCTGCCCCCCATCCCAACAAAGGCAGTATCTCCTTCCACGGATTCTCACTGCCCCCCTCCGCAGCAGCCGCCCAAGGCGCCACTGCGGGAATATTGGGAATCAGGCTTCGCATAAATTCCGTAAAGCCGGGGAAAACATGGGCTGCAACATATAAAACTCCCAAAACGATAATGAGCACAAAGATACTCATTACTATCTTCAAAACGTTAAATGCACCTGACCACACTATCGCCAGCGCAAAGAACGTAACAAACCATCCCGCCAGTGTCGCCCCGATGGGGATAATACTGTTCACGAACACTCCCGCCGCCGTCGCCAGCGACCCGATGGAGATGGTCGCGGCTGCGAACTGGGCCACCAATACAATCCAGACCCCCCAGTGCGAAGGCCCCGGCACACGGTCAATCATATCGATCATTCCCTCGCCCGTGCACACCGTATAGCGACCCCCGCACATACCAATCCAGAACTTCAGGAATATCCCTATCACTACGGCCCAAAGAATTGTGTTGCCTAATATCGCCCCGGTGCGTGTAGCTAAGATGACCTCTCCTGACCCGATATACTCCGCCGCCCAGATAAATGCTGGCCCCACGAGCATCAAAACTGCGAGCCCGACAGGTGGCTTTTTTATTGTTATTTCTTCCATAGGCCAAGGATTAACGCAGATTATAACCGCCAAGTAAAGCCAAAAAACCAAAAATTGTCATTGCGAGCGCAACGAAGCAATCTCATTCGATGTCATTGCGAGGAGCGAAGCGACGCGGCAATCTCAATCAATATTTAGCCCCACGTTTCACGTGGGGTCTTTTTGAACATTTGTATTTCGAAAATTTGAATTTGTTTAGGATTTAGTAATTAGGATTTAGGATTTCTCTTCGCATCCTTGGCCCGTTAGAAGTAAGGTGTATAAGCCTTGTTCACTTTCTAACTGGGCTCAATCGTCAATTCCCCTGCTGTATTTTAGCCGGGAAACATCCTCCCCCTCCCCCGCCTTACGAAATACAAATAAATGCTCGTGCATTATCAAATAAAACTTTTCTCGTTTGGCTTTGGCTTGCCAGCGTTCGGTAGTAGTACAGTTGTGCTGAATCATCGCTGTTTTATTTCAGCGGGAGAACAGCGTCTTTTGAGGATTATTTGCCGTTTGTTTTTCCTTCATATAGGTTAAAAGGCGATGTTTCTTAGGCACGCTTCCATTTTTTAAACGATCCATTATAACCTTATGATACTTGGGGTCTATCTCCGCAGATATGAACTGTCGACCAAGGTTTTTACAGACTTCAACCTCGGCACCGCTTCCGCCGAACAGAACCAGCACAATATCTTTAGGTTTGGTACAAGACTTGACCAGTAATTCCGAAAGAGCTTGTGGTATCTGGCAAGCATGAAAAGTTTTTTCGCAACTAACATTTTTCACCAAATTAGAGTATATCCAATCGTATGGCATTCTTCCCTTTGAACCGTTGGCTAAATTGCTTCGAATTCTTCTGTCTGTCGGGTTGAGATACAGTTGTGCTACAATGTCCTTGTAAAAATGATTGTCTTCTGATTGGGCTCAATATGTTTTCCCATAAAGATTAAAATACCAATGATAAATGTTATCGTAATCTAAAAATGTTACTTTTTCAATAAGATTATTTTGTTTGAAGGTCGGACGATTTATTTCCCTGCCGAATTTTGCTTCTTTTTCATTTGTCGCAACTATATTAAAATTATCAGCACCTGCGATTGTCAAAAACACATCGTTAAATCTTAACAATCCTGAATAAATCGGAGTTGAATGTTCAACTTCAAAAAAAGAAGCAGGTCTAGATTCTTGCATCCAAATTACATCAATTTCCGAAATGATATTATCAATTTCATAATTATAAACAGGAAGTTTTTTTCTAACTTTTGAATAATCAACAATCTTATTATCAATTTTTAATTTGTCATTTTCTGGATACCAAAGGTCGTAACCTTTTTTAATTCCAATAGCACCAATTAATGATTGAACTTGTGTATGTGATAAATCTGGAACAGTTAATTTTTGTTTTCCAATATCATATAACTGAGATAATCCGAAATTACCATCAACATTGAACTTGCCAACATTCGCTAAATAAAATTCGGTTTTTGATGGATTCAACAAAATGTGTGCTTTATATTGACCATCGCTTGCCGGAGGAAATAAGCTAAAATCATACTCGTAATTTTTAAATGGAATTAAAACTGGCGCATCTTCTCTATCCCATACAAAACAGATATAGGAATTTTTACCTTCCAATATTTTTATATCTTCTTTTCTTAAACCATAAAAACCGCTTAGTCCTTTTCCCTTTGATGTAAGTTTAGAATAACGAAAATAAATTAAAGCACCATTGCTTGAAATTTCATATAAAGAATTTCCGTCACCAATTTTTTTAAGTGAACCAAAATCAGTCTTTATTTTATCTAAAATATTTTGGACAAAAATATTTGGCATAATTATGCTGAAATTAGATAAGGTCTGGCGTATTTTACTAATTGCTCATTTGAAATATCCCAAAAATTCTTGGGTTCTCTTGGTTCGACAAAAGTTGATAAAAGTAATTTCACATCAATCTTATTATAATAGTTTGTTCTCAAAAAACCATTAATTATTGAAGGAACATTTATCACGCTGAGTATTGTATTTACTCTGCCAACTTTTTTATCATGTTTTTTGAAATCAGGTTTTCCCTCGACAATATGATATTTCAAATCTTCGTTCCAACCAAGTAAATCTATGAAGTGCAAGTATTCCCACAAACCGATTTCTTCTGTCTTAAATTTATCCTTAAATCCATCTTTTAATGAAAAGTCAATTTTGTCTATGTAATCTGATAAACCTTTAGATGGAGAATATCTGAGTTTCCCTGTTTCTACTTCTTGATGGTCAAGCAGAAAGCAAAGGCGATAAAGCAGTACAAGTACTTTTTTAAAAGTAATTTGATTAATAATGGAAATTTTAATCAGGTACTCCCACATAATTTCAAAAGTATAGTCGTCTGTTTCGCTTTGGTTGTTGCTTCCCACATTAGGAAACATATCGTGTATGTTGGGTGTGGCTCTTAGAGTTTCTTTGCCAGGTTTTAAAAAGTATGCTTCTTTTCCGTTCGGAAGAACAGAAATTACAGTTTTCATGGGATTTCCAATTGTGCCACTCTTAAACGCAATTGCTTCAGCAATCCTTACAGACCTTTGGTTAATGAAGTTCTCATTGCTTCTAAAGATTTTTGTTATTATTATGTCGTGTTCTGTCATGTTACTTACACTTGGTTTTTAGTGTAAAATTATTGTTTCCAAATTAGCCGTTTTGACCTTACCCCGTTTATTGTACCACTATAGACTAGATTATCCAGCATTTATTAATTCTGCTTCCATAGTCATGCCTGTGGAAAATTTTTGGTCTCCTTCCTGATAGTTTTTAATGACCAGTTCGTTAATTTGTCCTCTGCCGGAAGCTTTACAATTTATTGCTCTGGTTGCCTTGACTCTATCAATTACAAATCCCTTGTATTTATCCTCGAAGAAGTGATCTTTCGGGTCTTCGTTCTTGGGGTCGGAGTTACTTAAAAGAAACTTGGCCCCCCTGTTGTTTATTTGCTTGCAGAATTCAGCAAGCCGAATTTGTTCTTCGTTGCCAAAGTTCTCTTTGGAATAGGAAGTAAAACCGGCAGTTGGACTTATTGGCCGGTAAGGCGGGTCCAAATATACGAAGGCATGATTTTTTATATACCTTTTGCTATCTTGGAAATCGCCATGAATTATTTGCGCTTTTTGTAAAACCTGTGAAGCAATCCTCAAGTTGTTAGCAGCACAAATTCGTGGGTTCTCGTAATCACCAAAAGGAACGTTAAATTCCCCTTTTCTGTTGACGCGATACAAACCGTTAAAGCATGTTTTGTTTAAGAATATTAATTTTGCAGCGGTTTTAGTGTTGAATTGGTCAAACTTCTCGGTGTTAAATCTCTTTCGTATTTTCAGATAGAAATCTTTTCTTTTTGGTCCTTGTATATCCGAGAATTCATCTTGGAGAGACAATAGTTCATGGACAAGAGAAGTAACATCTTCCTTGATAATGTTGTAGCAGTTGACTAAATCATCATTTATATCAAACAAATAAAACTTCTTTATAGGGGGATACTTCTGCGCAATATGAAAAAAAACCGCCCCGCCACCAACGAACGGCTCGACATACGTATCAATCTGCCCGTTTCCCAATTCGTCAGGCAAGCGTTTGTCTATCTCAGCTAAAAGCTGTCCCTTGCCACCAGCCCATTTAAGGGGTGGTTTGGCAACAGGTAGTTTTTCCAAAACGATGGGCATAAGGAGAAATTCCTAAAACAGAGTGCGCTGGAGCTTGAAGCATTTCAAATAGCCAATTTGTTTTCCTCAAATCGGATTTATTCGGAGCATTCACTGCAAAATAGTCTAATATTTTGATCTACAAATTCGGAATTCTGAAAAACAAGCTTCCCACCGCTCAGTTTATAAACATCATATTGGTTAGGCTTGGTAATAAACTCGTCACAACCACAATTTTCACACTTCAATTTGAGATGTGTAAGCGAATTGGCTCCCATTCTTATCGCTCCAAAAACCGAATTGCACAAAAGTTCTACATTCACTCGACGGCAACAATATGTATTATGGCATGTTTACAGGATTTAGTCAAATAAAGATGTAAAATTTTTAGGGTGATGTTTATTGGTCGACTACCTATAGGTAGCGAAATAAAATTAAAAATAAAAATTAGAAGTGCAAAATCCTCTCCCG
>Ga0315554_1002012_pt1 | contig 11933 bp, 13 predicted proteins | sample SalMarSW160370MG_FD_202114 | JGI IMG/M metagenome (GOLD analysis project Ga0315554, IMG submission 202114) | Salt marsh sediment microbial communities from the Plum Island Ecosystem LTER, Massachusetts, United States - Salt Marsh Sediment SW1603-70 ... | reverse complement strand
ATATTGCTGCATATATTTTTTCGGAAGGTGGGTTGTACTATCCGTAACCAGAGCGACTTTAGTCATTGGTAGCAATCCTTTCTATGGGTGATCCCCTGTGCAACCTTCATCGGTTGACCTGATCCGTTCAGGGTTGGCCGCTCTATGCTCACCTACTCTGCCTCCATCTACACTAAAAAGTTGAACCGCTTGCACCTGATAAAACCCAAAACACTTTCATTAGTTTCCACCCCTGGCGACCAGAGCATGGGGGATCGGGTTGGCTTTAAGAAAGCGCAAGAGGTTCGCCCCACCGGTGAAATATAGGCCGGCATCGTTTCTATGCTTTTTCTAGGGAAGTGAGCTGTAGGCGCAACTGAATCCTGACGCGATTTTGCATCTGAGGCGAGGCCGGTAGGCTGCAAGCCCTCTTGACCAGCTTCTCGGGTATCTGGGCACTGTCTTCCCATTCGTCCCTGACATAAGCAATTGCACCATCAACAGAATCCCAATAGTAGGCGAAGTCGAATAAATCTCTCTCCTTGATCTTAAAGGTGCCGGCCTGGACTACTTCATCAAGCGCCCGGTTGGCAGCAACCTCGTTCTCCCGGTCGAGACTCATGTCAACCAGCCCGGGGACTTTGATCTCGGTTGGGTAAATGACCTCGAAGGGTGGATTGATTGACAGCGGCCGGAGGTCAAGTAGCTGGCCTCCTGGGACCAGTACACGCCAGCTTTCATGTAGGGCATGCACCATGCCCTCGGGTGGGACTCATCACAAAGACCAGGCGAATATGGCAACCTCGAACTCATGCGGCTTGAACGGCAGCGATTCGGCCTTGGCGCAGACCAGGTGAGCCTGAGGGGCACGTACCGGCAGGTCCTTTCTGGCTTTTCGGAGGTCTGCCAGGTCCGGGTCGACCCCGACCACCTCCTTTGGGAGGGAAGCGTATCGCCGGGTCAGGCGGCCGTTACCACAACCGATCTCGATGACCCGGCTGCCGGCCAGCTGGCTGGCAGCGGTAAGGTGGCTTGGCTCGCAGCCCTCCGGATCGCGGATGGGATCCACGCTCATATGTGACCCTCCTTGCCTGACCCGTTCTGAGAATTCGGTCGAACGGGGCTCCTTTCCAGCTTCAACCTGCCATGACCAACGATTTCCTTGGAGGGAGGTACGGACGGATAGAGAGGGAAGCCCTCAGGAAAGCGGTCCTCTGGGATCGTAATACAGGCTCTCTCTGGCGATGCTGCCATCCCGCAGCTCGATGATCGAGGCTCCCTTTACCCGGTAAGCCTGCCCCGAGGAGCGCTTCGTGCCGGACCAGGTCCATTCGACAGCCGCGAAGTTCTCGCTCTCGTACACCTTGACCTCCGAGAATGCCACCTGCGGGAGAGCGAAGAGCGCCTCGAAATAGGCTCTCAGCTGGGCGCGGTCGCTGATGCTCTCCCCGGAGGGCACGTCCTCGAAGACGAAACCTTCGGCGTAAGCGGACAGGATCTTCTCGGTATCGAGCTCTTCCAGGCCTTCTTTGGCATGCTGAAGTGCGGCTGATTTCATCCTATGGCCTCCATGCCGGCTGGGTCAGGTCATCAAGTGGCCTGGTTGAGATTTCACCTTTTGACCCCCGGGCCTTAGTTTAACGCCAGGGAACCCAGGGGAAGCTCTTTGCAACCCTAAATAAGCCTCTTCTCGATCACGCGACTGCCGAGCTTGATGAGATTGTAAGCAAGCTGGGCAAAGCCTTCACTGAATTTATCGGCCGGAACGACGTCATCAATGGAAGCCTCGACGCCCAGGATATGGCCATCTTTGTAAACCAGCACATGACCGGAGCGGTCTGTTGTGATGGGCTGGGTGATGATACCCACCAGGCCACCCCACTCTCCAGCGGTAAATTTGACCAGATCGCCGGTGTTTAGATTTACCTTTGACATCTTGGCTAACCTCCTCACGCATGATAGCACGATTCTATCCAAATCGCGCCAAAATATCCACAGTCGCCTACCGAGATAGGCTGTGTGAAAAGTCCGAAGATGAGCTAGATGGCGAGGCTTTTTCCCCACTTCATTCGGCGACTGTTGCAGGACTAAGAGAGCTTTTGTGTCAATTGGTTGCCTTCAAAGAAATCGAGCCACATATGGCCGGTGGTCACCCGGATATCGGGATGTGCCGCCTTGAATGCTCGCAAACGCGGCACATGTGGCCCCAGGACAAGACTGACCAGCCACTGTGGTGCATACTCTTCGAGGCCTACTGGGGCTGCATCTGCGACATGGAAGAGCCACGCGTTCCCAGTACGGATCGCAACCCCACAGTGACCACGTGTATGCCCATATAGAGGGACCAGCCACATCTCGGGTTGGAAGGGTAGGCGAATGGCAGGGAAGTCCATCCAGGTATCGCCACTGTCACCGTAAAGGATCAACTCTGGCTGATGAGAGATGTGCCGGCGCACATACGCAAAGTCGGTCCAGCTGCGTGGAGGGCCCATGAAAGCTTCGTATTCCCGTTTGTGCACGTGGACGCTGGCATGAGCGAAATCTCGAAGTCCACCACAGTGATCGAAGTGCATGTGGGTTAGGACGACATGCCGCACGTCTTCTGGTCTGTATCCGAGGCTGACAACCTGGCGGACCGCAGCCTCTTGGATATTCATGGGCACTTTCGTGACGACCTGGAAGAGACGAATGATGCCCGGCCTATGTATGTAATCCTCTTGGCCGGGACCAGTGTCCACAAGCACAAGCCCCTGGCTGCTTTCGATCAACAGGCAGAGTGTGCCCGTGCGCCAATTCGAGGGCACGCGGGCGTTACATGTGAAGCAGTTGAGGAAGTGAATGGTCATCGGATGGAAGCTTTGGTGTCCTGGATATAGACGTCTTTGTAAATCAGCACGGGACCGAAGCGGTTTAAAGTTATGGGCTGGGTGACGATACCCACCAGGCCACCCCACTCTCCAGCGGTAAATTTGACCAGATCGCCGGTGTTTAGATTTACCTTTGACATCTGAACTGCCCTCCATGCTCATGATAGCACGATTCTATCCGAATCGTGCCTGCGCTCGAGGGATTAAAAGATAGGGAAAGTCGGACGCTCGAGCGCCTTTCGTACCTGTGATAACATCTCTGCATCCAACTATATTCAGTCCCTCCGTTTGGTCGACGCCATATGTGACCTATTTTCGAAAGGTCGACCTGCTACGAATCCCCAAGAAATTCAGCGCTTGCAATCAAATAAAAAATCCTGTATAGTATTTATGGACGCAAAGGAAGGCGCAATCATCCTATCGACATTCCAATCTAAATAATTATAAAATATCTTGTAACAAGAAAACATTTAAGCGTTACGAAAAATGAGACCACCTCAAACCTCTCGATTTAAAGATGCTATAGTTTAGGAGTTCGTAAGCGTAATTTCAATATAATTAACACCCCAAAAGGGGGAACCTCTCGTACACCAATCCATGCATGACAATCGATCACAGGCGCGGGCAATCCTCATCGCTACCTTGGGCACTGAACCACAGGTGGTCACTGCGGCTTTGGATTTACTCATCGATCAAAGGCAGCAAATTTCTCAAGTTAAAGTTGTTCATACTACTGCCCCTGGAACACCTATTGAGGCAGCGACTGATCGCTTAAAAGATGTCTTTGAGGAGCCACCATATAAAGGGCAAATACAATTCCTATTGGAACCAATATCTGATAAGGATGGCCACCTGCTTCAAGATGTAGATACACCCCTGGCAACGCAGGTGGCTTTTCGTTTTCTGTATAACCAGGTCAGGAAGGCTAAAAAAACGGGGAACAAAGTCCATTTGTTGATTGCTGGTGGGCGCAAGACTTTAGCCGTCTTTGGAATGGTGACAGCCCAGCTATTATTTGATGAAGGCGATCACTTGTGGCATCTGTATTCAAGCGGTGATTTCCTTCAAAGAAAGCAGCTTCATCCAGAATCTGGCGATGAAGTACACTTGATTCAAATTCCTGTCGTTCAATGGTCAACTGTCTCCCCAATCTTGCTCGATTTTGCCGATATCGAAGACCCCTTAGAAGTACTTAGACGCCAGGAACAATTACACCTGGATGCGCGCCTAGAAGACACGCGCGCCTTTGTGCGCGGATCGCTAACACCCGCCGAAGAACGTGTTGTCGTATTGCTGGTCAAAGAAGGTTTAAAGGATCAAGAGATCGCAGAACGGCTATATCTTTCTCCCAGAACTGTGGAACAGCATTTGCGGTCTGTATATATGAAAGCAGCCGCGCATTGGAACCTTGAGGATGTTAATCGCACTAATTTGATTGCGCTCTTAAATTTATTCTACGCGATGCAAATTACGGGAAATCCCGCATGACAAATTAGTGCCGGAAGGATAGACTTAGATTGGTCTACCTTCACTGATACTTTGGAGGGGGAAAGGTTCGGGAAGGTAGACCAAATGGCGGAGCAGTTAAATTTCTGCTTGGAGGACGAATGGAGAATAATGTTCTGATCGCAGCTTTAGCTGGCTTGTTGCACGATATCGGTAAGTTCTCTCAGCGTGCGGGAGTGGGGGTCACCCGTACTTGGGATCAGGAAGCTAAGCGTGACTATAAATATAAACATGCTCTTCTTACTGCTGACTTTGTAGATAAATTTGTGCCAGAACCCTGGAGAGTAGAGGTCAAGAATATGGCTGGCAACCATCACCGGCCTACTAACCATCGAGAAGGGCTGATTCGCCTGGCTGATCAATTTTCTGCAGGAGAACGAGCACATGGGGGTGAGCCTGGCGACGATGAAAAAACGGTTCATCCTCGCCAGCTGCAGCGCATATTCTGCTCTCTAGATTTAGATGGAGAAAAGACGCCTGAGGTGGCATATTGGCCTATTGCCGCACTTCAACTGGAGGAAACTGTTTTCTTCCAAAAGGGAGCGCTTGAAGAAGAGAAGGTGTGGAATGCGTATGAGCAGCTATGGGGAGAATTTAAGCATGAAGCAGCCGAACTGAAATCTGCTTATGCAAATACCGAAAATCTAGCTGCTTTTATTGAAAGCAACCTTCTCTTGATGCAGCGCTATACCTGGTGTATTCCTTCTGCCTATTTTAAATCGCTGCCAGATGTAAGTTTGTATGACCACGGGCGCATGACAGCCTCATTAGCAGCGATATTCGTTCAGGATGGGTTATCTAGAGAAGATGCGGACAATTTACTCAAAGACCCTAAATCGTCGGAGAGTGAATTAGCTTATTTGATCGACGGCGATTTATCCGGTGTGCAGGATTTCATTTATACGATTACCTCGCGTGGGGCGACCAGCGCTTTGCGAGGCAGGTCCTTTTACCTGCAAATCTTGACTGAAGCGATCGCACGCTATGTCCTTCACGTCTTGGAGCTGCCTGCCACTAACCTGATTTACGCAGGTGGCGGGCATTTTTACCTGCTCGCTGGCAGGAAAGCTGCTCAAAAGTTAGACGTAATAAGAGCCAACATCAGCCGCATACTTTACCTCCACCATCGTGGAGACTTATACCTGGCGTTAGAATCAATACCTTTATTTAGCAAAGATTTTTTCGACGGTGAGATCAGCAGGAAGTGGCTGCAATTAAGCCAAAGAGTACAAGGTGCCAAGCAGCAGCGGTTCAGCGAACTAGGAATTGAGATCCGATATTTGTTTAAGCCCCAAGGTCATGGTGGCAACCAGGATTTACAGTGCCAAGTCTGCGGATTAGAGCATCCCGAAACGAAGGCTTATGGAAGATCTCCAGAAAATCCCGAAGGCGTGCGTAAGTGTCCTCCCTGTTTCTCTTATGAACAACTCGGCGATCTACTTCGGAAAGCGCGCTATCTGATCTACCAATCTACAGAAGCCACAGATCTACTTCCATTGGAAGGTGGACCTCACCCAGGCGACTGGAAGGAAGTTCTCAAAGCTTTCGGTGCGAGTATAGACCTGCAAGAAGAAATACCGGAAGAAGCTCATACCAATCATGGTCACAAAATGATCTTAGCGCTAAACGATGAAGCCTTCACAGTACTCAAGCCCGCCTCGAATGTCGTCACTGGTCGGCGTTTTCTGGTTAACGTGACACCTGTAATCACAGAGCCTGAAATAAAAGAACTGCGCCAGAAAGGAATACAAGACTTGCCCGTAGCTGGTTCTGTAAAACCATTCCATGCCTTGCAAGCGCACTCTGAAGGCATAAATCGTCTGGGTATTATGCGTATGGATATAGATAACCTAGGAAAGATCTTTTCGGAAGGCCTAGGCGAAAAGGCTACCCTATCCAGGGTTGCCTCTCTGAGCTTCGCGGTAAGTTTGTTCTTTGAAGGTTGGGTGGGATATTTAGCCACCAGGCGTAATAAGAAAGGATTTGACCGGTTATATTCAATTTATTCTGGTGGGGATGACTTGTTCTTTGTTGGTGCCTGGGATGAGGTTGTGGAACTGGGACGAGAAATTCGGAGCGACTTGGGCCATTATGTAGCAGATCACCCTGGGGTGCATGCCAGCGCGGGTATTGTATTGGTGGGAGGAAAATACCCTTTGTCCCAGGCTGCAGGAGAGGCCTACCAAGCAGAAGCACGCGCCAAAGATTTGTCTTGGCGGGACCGAGATGGAAGGCAAAGAGAAAAAGATGCGGTAAATTTCCTGGGCCAAACCCTCCCCTGGGAGAAATTTGGCTTAGGTTATTGCTATGACCCTGGAATAGAGAATGCGCATGCGCTGATGCATCAGTTGAAAGATATGGTTGAAACCAAGGGTATTAACCGGTCTTTGCTACGCCGTTTAATCCGGCTACACGAGCGCTATTTAGAAGCTGCTGAAAAACGACGCCGGAAGGGTGATGACCGATCGCGTAGCGGAGAACCCCAAGTCCTGTGGGGACCTTGGAACTGGTTGGGTTATTACACCCTAACCAGGATGGTGAAACAAATGGATAAGCACGAGTACAAAGAGGAGGTTGAGAAATTAAGAGACCAGCTAAAAAAAGACGAATTTAGGAGCATGGAATGGATAGGGTTAGCTGCCCGGTGGGCGGAGTTAATCTCACGAAAATAAACCATAGATCTTATTCGGAAGGACAATATGAGCAAAATTCCTGATACTGAATTACGAACGATTATCACCGATCCTGACGGCACTGAAACATTAGTGAAACGGGCGGATGAGTTAGGCAAAGACCTAACCAATGCAAGATTGACCACCAGCCAGATCCGTGCCCTGTTTGGAGAGGTTCGCCAGATTGAGGCTCAATGGGGTATGAGTGCCGATCAACGCCAGCGAGCCCAAAGGCGGTTGGTACTGCTGAAGCCCAAGATGGCTTATCGAGCACGAAAAGAACGCGGTAAGGGTGTGCAAGAACTTATCGATGTGCTAGATCCAGCGGTCGATTTGGTCATAAAAGAGCCAGATATTAAGAAGCAGGATGGTCATTTTCAGCGTTTCGTTGAGTTCTTTGAAGCCATTCTGGCTTATCACAAAGCTTATGGCGGCAACTGATAATTTATTTTAAGGAGTTAGCGATGGCAAAAATTGAACTGACCGGACGGATCTTTTTCACATTCGATATACAGTCTGTAACCGGTTTACACATCGGCGGGTCTGACACTGGGATCGAGATTGGCGGTGTCGATAAAACTGTTATTCGAGACCCTCTGACCAACCAGCCGTATATACCCGGATCATCCCTCAAGGGAAAAATGCGCAGCCTTCTGGAAAAATATAAAGGTTTGGAGCAGAACCAGCTCATCGGGCGAGATAGCCGTATACATTCATGCCAGGATAAAGATGAATACGCTGAGTGTGATGTTTGCCAAGTTTTCGGTGTGCCGGGCGAGCGAGACTTCGCCACCCCAACCCGGATTGTGGTGCGGGATGTACACATGCATCCAGCCAGCGCAGCCAAGCTGGAAGCTAGTGGACGTACCGATTTACCCTACACGGAAATCAAGACCGAAGTTTCTATCGACCGGGTGACTTCTGCGGCCAATCCCCGCCAGATGGAGCGGGTGCCAGCCGGGGCAGTATTTGGGGGTGCAGAAATCGTTTATAGCCTGTATAACGGAGATGGTTGTGACGTTGAGGCAGACGTGGCACGGTTGAAGACCATTGTGGAAGGCTTTCAGCTGATGGAAGATGATTACCTGGGAGGTTTAGGCACCCGAGGATCAGGCAAGGTCCGCTTGCAGAATATTCAAACAAAGATGCGGGGAAAGGAAGATTATCTAACTGAACCGATCGTTGTTGGAGAATATGAGAGCTTGGAAGCGCTGCTGAAGGGCTTGGAAGAACTGCAGGCCCAGGTGCGCGCTAACCTCAACCTCACTTAACTGGGGAGGCACGATGCCTGATTTGACACCTATCAAGATGACGTTCCAAAGCGGGTTGCACGTGGGTATCCATGGAGATAGCCTGGAGAGCACTAACATTACAATCCCATCCGATACGATTTTTGCTGCCATGATGGATGCATGGGCGCGCGCCGGCGGCAGTCCGGAGAACTTCTCAGCTCCCTTTCTCGGTGAAGGTCCCCAACCGCCTTTCCTGATCAGCTCGGCATTTCCTTTTGTCGGTGAGGTGCGCTTTTATCCAATGCCGGTAAACATTGCCTGGCTCGTGGGCGAAGATGCCCTTGCTCAAGTTGGGAAGAAGGTCAAACATACTCGTTTTATTTCCGAAGGGCTGTTGATGAAGGCGCTCTCCGGAGAAAATCTCGCCGCTTATCTTTACCCAACCGACTACCTCACTGAACCCACGACGGGTGTTGCCCTACAAAACGGTATTTTTTGGCTGACGGTAGAAGAAGTGGAAAGATTACCGGAAGGGTTTCAACGTTCTAAGGGCAAGCTGCGGGCCTTACAATTTTTAAACGTGTATGGCCTCACCCGGGTTCCTCGGGTGACCATCAGTCGGATCACCTCAGCGACGAACATCTATCATGTCGGGAGGGCGACTTTTGTTCTGGGTTGCGGATTGTGGTTCGCGGTTCACTGGCGCGATCCAGACCAAGAGGTTGGTGGAAATGGAAGTAAATCTATGCGTGAAGCTTTCCTGAATACGTTAGGTATATTGCAGGAAGACGGTCTGGGAGGGGAGAGGACCGCCGGTTATGGAGCTTTCAACTTCCTGGAAGAAAACCCTGTACGATTACCCAACCCCGTCCCTAACCATCCTGCGATGCTCCTCAGCCGCTACCACCCCCGTGAAGACGAACTGCCAGAAGCTTTGACCGGGAATGGTTCCGCATACCAGCTCGATTCGGTTGGGGGGTGGCTTCGCTCTGCTGATGGCGCCGCGCAGCGCCGTAAACGGTTGACTATGGTATCCGAGGGTAGCTTTGTGATTTTCGGTTCTGAACCGATGGGAGACCTCACCGATGTCCGCCCGACCTATGTACAGGAACCAGACGGGAAAGAACTCCCAGGTCTGCCTCACCCGGTTTACCGCGCTGGTTTTGGGCTGGGGATTGGTTGGCCTGATCGCCCCTCAAACGAGATAGGTAGGGAATAAATCATGCCTGATTATGAAAGCTACCAACTAAAAGTGTCTATCTTGACCCCCATGCACATCGGCAGTGGGGTGGACTTGCTACACGAATACGACTATGCCATCCACAAAGGGTATACCTGGCGTATCAATGAATCTACACTCTTAGAGGACCAGGACATAGATGATCCTAAGCTGGCAGAAACATTAGCGGGAACTCCGCCAGCGCGCTTGCTGAAGGAGTCTGATTTCTCCCCTGACAGCCATTACTTTAGATATGTCATCAAAGGCACACCCCGTTCCACTGCCGAAGGCGCCCAGCTGCGTGAGCAGCTCAAGGACACTTTCGATCGGCCTTATCTTCCCGGCAGCAGCCTGAAAGGCGCTCTGCGCACCGCCCTGGCCTGGTACGCCTGGGGGCAACTTGGGCTAAAACCACAAATCAATCAATTAGGCCGAAGTCGTCAGAGGGCTGGGCAGGATTATGAACGCCAGATCTTCGGACCTGACCCCCAAAAAGATCTCCTCAAGGCGCTGCAAATTAGCGACAGCCAACCCGTGGATGCGGATCGGGTGATGATCCTGAACGTGCGGGTGCTTAATCAGGGCGGGAGCACTGGTTCGCCTATTGAAGTGGAAGCCATCCGACCGGATACAGAATTCGCTCACGATCTCAAGTTAGATGAAGCCCTCTTTTCAGAATGGGCGAAAAAGCACGCTTCGAGTCTCAGAGGGGAGGAATGGTTGCGAAATATCCCAGAGGCTGTTAACCAGCATGCCAGAGCTCGCATCCAGCAAGAATCTCGTTGGTATGAGAATAATCCTGCCGGAAATCGACCAATGACATTTTACCGCCAGCTCGAGAAAGCCCAACCGGGACCGGGGCAATTCTTGATCCAGCTCGGTTGGGGGACTGGTTGGGGAGATAAGACATTTGGCACCCGGCTGAGTGAGGACCCGGTCTTTATGGAGCAGATGATCAATAAATACCACCTGGCGAGAGGTAAACGAAAAACCGGTGATCCTTTTCCTAAAAGCCGGCGCGTAGCCGTGTCCTTCTCACAGAGCAGAGACGGGAGACAACATGAGGTGCCTGCTTCTCCGCTGGGTTGGGTGTTGGTGGAGATGAAACCAAAATGAAATTGCTCACTTTCCTGGGAGTAGCCGACTACCAAAACACGACCTATGTCTGGCAGGACAAAGAATACACCAGCTGGTATGCTCCTGTGGCTTCCTGCCATTTCCTGAAACCGGACGCGTTAATCGTCTTCCTCACCGAAGATGCGGAAGACAAGGTTTTCAAGGATTTTAAGTCAGCCCTGCCGCAAACCCTTGAAGTACGTTCAGTGCCTGTGCCCCTTGGAAAAAACGAACAAGAGCTGTGGCAGATCTTTGAAGTGGTCAGTGGATCCGTTGTACCGAATGAGGATGTGGCATTTGATATAACCCACGGTCTGCGGTCTTTTCCATTATTAGGCTTACTGGCAGCCGCTTTCTTGCGATCCGGATTGGATGTCTCGCTCCGGGCGGTGCTTTATGGAGCCTATGACGTGCGTGACAAGACCGCTTTACCCCACCGCACACCCATGTTTGATCTGAGCTCCATGGTGAAATTATTGGAATGGGCGGCTGCGGCGGACCGCTTCAACCGTACCGGAGATGCTCGCTACCTGGCCTCCCTGGCAGAGGAACAACATAAGCAGCTAGCATTAGCCTCCCAGGAGGATCATTTGCTTCTAGAACAAGCGGGTAAACTCGGGAATTTGGCCAATATCTTGATCAATATCTCTCATTCCTTACGATTAATCCGCCCTCACCAAGCCATGCAGCACATCTCCAATTTAAGTAAACAGATCCAAGAGGCCCAACCTGCCTTGAAAAGATCGGCAGCCGCGCGTCCTTTTAATTTGCTATTACAAAATGTGCTCGATTCGTATGGCCCATTGGCGTTGATAGATCCGCTAAATAAAAGAAACCAGCTTGAAACCCTTGGTGTGGAAAGGGTCATGATCAAATGGTATGAGGAGAGGGAGCAATGGGTTCAGGCGGTTTCCCTGGCACGTGAATGGCTGGTGAGCTACCTCATGATCAAGTCAGGGGAGAAAACCATCACGAAATTGAACCTCCGGAGAGGATTCGAAGACCTGATCAATTCGGAATCAATTAAATTGGCCCAGGCAAAAAAATCAAACCGATCTTATGAACCGGTCAGTCTTAACGGTATATCGGATTTGGAAAACATTTTGGGACTCTGGAACCAATTGACCGATACCCGCAATGACATCCTCCATGCTGGGATGCGTGAGAATGCTGGAAAACCAGAGGGCTTGATCAGCCGGATACAATCCTGTATTCAATCCATTGAGAACTTGGTTTTGTAAGCTTTTGGACCTAACCCCCCAGCCCCCTTCCTTTCAAGGAAGGGGGAGTCGATTAGTCAGATATTGAGTTATAGAGATGCCAAAGGTAAATATCATCACCG
>Ga0315554_1002011_pt1 | contig 11934 bp, 11 predicted proteins | sample SalMarSW160370MG_FD_202114 | JGI IMG/M metagenome (GOLD analysis project Ga0315554, IMG submission 202114) | Salt marsh sediment microbial communities from the Plum Island Ecosystem LTER, Massachusetts, United States - Salt Marsh Sediment SW1603-70 ... | reverse complement strand
GATGAATGACTTTCCGGCTTCCTTCACGATCACCGTGATCTTCGAAGCCTTGGCGTCCAGGCAGTTTTCTATCAGCTCTTTCACAACCGACGCGGGACGCTGCACCACCTCACCGGCAGCGATCTTGTTCGCCAGCTCAGCCTTCAGTATGTGGATTTTGCCTGCCATGTCTTTCAGTCGATTCTCTTCTCAACTCCGATGCCCGGCCGATCCGGCAGGATCATTTTCCCCCGAGCGACCTTCACACCGTCGAACGGATCGTTCTGCGTTAGAAGATTGCCATCGAGATCGGCGTAGTCAATCAGCGGCGAGAGTTGCGCAGCAGCGGAGATGCCGATCGAGGTCTCGATCATGCAGCCGGCCATGACTTTCATTCCGCACGCTCGTGCAGTGTGAACCATTCTCAACGCCTCCCGCAAACCGCCGGATTTCATCAATTTGATATTGATGCCGTCGAAGATGCCCTGCAATTTCGGAACATCGTGGAGACGGAGAGAGTTCTCGTCCGCAATGAGCGGGAGCGGAGAGCGCTCGCGCAACCACGCTGTTCCCGCCAGATCGATCGCCGGCATGGGCTGCTCGACGAACTCCACACCCACCTGGTGCAGCCATTTGATCTTGTCGAGCGCCTCTTCTTTCTTCTTCCAGCCTTCGTTCGCATCCACGCGCAGCCGCTTCTGAGTCACCTTGCGGATCGTCCTGATCATCACTTCATCATCGCTGCCGCCCAATTTGACCTTCAGAATCTGAAATTCCTCCGCCTCCCGCACTTTCTGTTCGAGCACGTCCGGCGTATCGATGCCGATCGTGAAGGACGTCACCGGCGCCCTGTCCTTGTCGAGGCCCCAGTATCGATGGAGAGGGATGCCGAGTTTCTTCCCGATCCAATCGTGCAATGCGATGTCAACGCTTGCTTTCGCAGCCGTATTCCCTTCCGCGACCCGGTCGACAGAGTCGAGAATCGTCTCGAGCTGAAAGGGGTCTTCAAAACGGCTGAAATCCAATTTCGCAAGAAACGCCTCGACCGTTTCAACAGTCTCTCCGTACCGGCTCGAAGGAGCAGCTTCGCCAAAGCCGGTGATCCCGTCGTGCTCGAGCTCCACGATGACAACCGGCGAAACATCTCGTGAGCCACGAGCGATCGTGAAGGTGTACTTCAACCTGAGGTCAAATCGCGAGTGTGAGAGCTTCATGACTGCTCGGCTCCCACATCCAGAGAATTCCCGAAAAGAGCGTCGACGAACGCTCTTCTGTCGAACGGCTGGAGATCGTCGATCTGCTCTCCCACGCCTACGAACTTCACGGGGATCTTCAGCTCGGTGCTGATCGCCAGCACGATCCCGCCCTTCGCCGTACCATCGAGCTTCGTCACGATGAGGCCGGTAACCTTCACCGCGCTGGAAAATTGTCTTACCTGCTGAAGGGCGTTTTGTCCCGTCGTCGCATCAAGAACGAGCAGGACCTCGTGAGGCGCTCCCGTCATGCGTTTGTCCAGCACCCGCCTGATCTTTTTCAACTCCTCCATCAGGTTCACTTTCGTATGGAGGCGGCCTGCGGTGTCGATGATGACCACATCGGCCTGCTTCGCGATCCCGGAGCTTAGCGAGTCAAAAGCCACTGCTGCGGGATCGGCTCCCCGTGATTGCTGAACGATTTCCACCCCCGCGCGCTGCGCCCAGATCTCGAGCTGTTCGTTCGCCGCCGCCCGAAATGTGTCCGCGGCCCCAACGAGAACCTTGTATCCCGACGCCCGGTAGTTGTGCGCGAGCTTCCCGATCGTCGTCGTTTTCCCGACCCCGTTCACTCCGACGATCATGATCACATACGGCCTCGGTTCCGCAGGCAATCTGCTATCAGCCGGGACCTGTTCACCGTCGACGTGCAGGACCCTGGCAATCTCATCCTTCAGCAACGCCGTCAGCTGGTCCGATGATTGATAGCGCTCCTCCTTCACACGCCTCGTGATGTTGTCCAGGATCACCACCGTCGTCTCGACCCCGACATCGGAGGAAATGAGAATTTCCTCCAGCCGCTCCAGCATCTCGTCGTCGATGACGGACTTTGAGCTGACGAGCTGCGTCACTTTGCCGAAGAGGGTGTCGCGCGTCTTCGCGAGCCCGCTCGTCAGCTTCTTCAGCGTTTCCGAGAACTTCATCACAGGGCCGCCCTCTTCGTAACGGAGCTGCCGATGAAGAGACGCTGGACATACTTCACGAGTGAGAACACCATCATCACCAGGCTCGCCCAGAGAATGACGCGGCGCAGCGGCTCAAGCGCCTGGCTCTGAACCACTGAAAGCAAGAGAAACAGGCCGATGAGCGATACAGAGATCTTTCCTGGCCAGTTCGACTGCGTAACGATGTTCTTCTTGGTCTTGATATACAATCCACCGATGAGAATGAGAAGGTCACGCGCGATCACGATGACGACGTACCACAGTGGGACATATCCAACGGCCACAAAGAGAACTCCAACTATGCCGACGGTTATCTTATCCGCAACGGGATCGATTATCTTCCCAAAATCCGTAACCTGATGAAGCTTCCTCGCGAGATACCCGTCGAGGAAATCGGTCGCCGCCGCCAGCGTAAGCACTGCAGCAACCCAGAGTCGGTTGTTGGGAATTTCGGCGTACAGAAGAAATGCGAGAGGGACAACAAGGATGATGCGGCTCAAGCTCAGGAACGTGGAGATTGTCCAAACTCTCTGCAGCATCAGTTGTCGTTTTCATCCTTTGTCGATTGGCGGTCAATCGGGATGGGGTAGTTGCCGCTGAAGCACGCCGTGCAGTAATGGGCGCCGTTCTCCTTCGGGGCAGATTCGAGAAGATTCTCCATCGAGAGGTAGCTGAGCGTATCGACCTGCAACTCCTGCCTGATCTTCTCGACGTCACTATCACACCGATTCGCGATCAGCTCTTCTCTGCTGGGGAAATCCATTCCGTAGTGGCACGGAAACTTTATCGGCGGGCAGGTGACACGGAAGTGGATTTCTTTCGGCTCCGCCTCCCGAATCAACCGGACGAGCTGCTTGGAAGTCGTGCCGCGAACAATCGAGTCGTCGACGATGACAACCTTGCGTCCTTTGATGACCCCCTTCACCGTGTTGAACTTGGTCTTGACCTTGAACTCCCGGCCGTCCTGGTGCGGCATGATGAATGTCCTCCCGACGTAGTGGCTTCGGATCAGGCCGATTTCCAAGCGGACATCCTCACCCATCTTGTTCGATTCCCTCACAAACCCGAGCGTCGCAGTGTTGCTGGAATCCGGCACGCTGATCACAACGACGCGGTCATCATCGTCCTCGGGTTTCACGGGCGCCTGTTGCGCCAGGAGTTTGCCAAGCTTGCGCCGTACCCTGTCGACGTTGTCACCGAAAATCTTGCTGTCGGGGCGGGAGAAGTAGATATACTCAAAGATGCAGTAGTGAGGTCGAGGAGGTTTTGAGACGTGGTACGATTTCAGCGTCCCCGTTTCAACCCCCTCCTGGTCGATCACGAGGATTTCTCCCGGCTCGATCTCGCCGACGTACTCGGCGCCGATGATGTCGAACGCACACGTTTCAGAAGCGATAACATATGCATCGCCGAGTTTCCCGAGCGCGAGAGGGCGCACGCCGTACGGGTCCCTCGCAGCGATGAGACTGGTGTCGGTCAGAATGACGAGCGAATAGGCGCCCTCGACCGCCTCGAGCGCCTCCTTGATCTGATGGATCTGATCTTCATGTCTGCTGCGGGCCGCGAGGTGCAGGATGATCTCGCTGTCGGAAGTGGATTGAAAAATGGTTCCTTCCGACTGGAGTTTCTCGCGCAGTGTGTGGAAGTTGGTCAGGTTGCCGTTGTGACCGAGGGCGAGATTGCCTGCCTTATAGTTGACGACGAACGGCTGAATGTTCAGTTTGTTCTCCGCCGACCCTGTCGTCGAATAGCGGTTGTGACCGATGGCGGACCGGCCCCTCAGTTGCTGCCTCAAGATCTTCTCATCTTTGAACACATCCGCCACGAGACCGACGCCCTTGTAGGCGTTGAAATGCCACTTCCCCTTCTCTTCGACGAACTCGCTCGTGACGATTCCCGTTGCTTCCTGTCCCCGATGCTGCAGTGCATGGAGACCATAGTAGGTCATGACGGCGGCTTCAGGGTGGTTGAAGATGCCGAAGATACCGCAATGGCAGCGGGGTTTACCCTCAGTTCGATCGTGCTCGGTCACGTGTCAAAGGTAAGAAGAAATTGGCGGCCAAACAAGAAAAGGACCGTACTCGATCTCTCTGGTCCTTACCTGTTCACCGAACGCTGACGGGGAGCGCGTGCAAAGGTCGGGCTTCAGGGACACGAGGAGAGGATGACGTGCTGACAGCTCAGACAGGCGCATCAAGAATCGACGATTGCGGTGCGATCATCAAAGCTTTCACTCGGGTCCGACTCCTTTTCGGATACTGAAGCGCGAGTCTTTTCCGATCATCGAGCCACCCCCTGGGAACAATTCCAACCAGTTCCGGGACCTCGAGGGAGGACCGCGTGACCTCCGCAATAACAAAACATTGCCTCCCGAGGAAGACCAAACACCCCAAACAGAACTGCGTCAGGACAGGATTTCCTTCGTCGTGACAGCTTTCTTTGTTGATTCCAACGTACGGAGAAGAGCGGCCCTGCAAGATGAAGATGGATTCTCGTTTCAGAAAACAAAAGGGAGAAAATCCTGTTGGATCTTCTCCCTCCGCACTTACAGCGTTCGGAATCAAGACTAGAGTTTGTAAGCAATGCCGATATTCACGAGGCTAAGACCATATCCGACTTCGATCTGGGCTGCTAGGTTTGGATTGAAGTAGTAACGACCGCCAGCAAAGACTCCAAACACGACTCCACCAACCGATTCGGCTGAAGGTTGAAGTCCAAAGCCTCCTGCCCAATTGCCTGTATACTCCGCTGAGGAAGAAGCAATATCGTATCCAACCATAACTCCGCCGTACGTATCAAACTTAGCATTATGTATCAAATCGAGGTGATATGCCCCGCGAGCGGCAATAATCAGATAACTATAAGTGAATTTATAACCATAACCATAACCGCTCCAGTCATATTTTTCCGATTCAAATCCGATTATACCACCGAACGAGATATTCTGATCGTAGCCATAATCAAATGCAGCCGACAGGGGTGGAACCGCTGTCGTTGTTCCTGATAACGAATGTGTAAAACCAAGACCAAACATAGCTGAGACAGTCCGGTCACCTTTCTTGTATGCCATCTGTCCGAAGGAAACAGAGGCGATGAGGATGGCTAGCACAGATAGAACCAGAATGCGTTTCATTGTGTAGCTCCTTGGTTAGGTTAGTGAATTGATTGAAAAACAGCGAACTCTCGATGTTGAAGATTGTTTCACAGAAAACCTTGCGGAAATATGCATCCACAAGGCATCAATGTCAAGGAATTTCCTTGAAGTGTCGGACGAAAAGTGCCGGGTTAACCCCGTGGTAGAGGAACAGACCGCCGATGCCAACTGCTCCGAAATCCATCTTCATTCCATGTTCAAAGTTGAGACCAAACTCTGGTGTCGCGCCTAGGAACGATAGTCCGATCGCTGATCCAGCGTAGTTCCTCTCCGCCTGAAACTGGCCATACGCGGAAAGCGGCAAGGAGATGAACAGAATGCATGCAAGCGGAAACACAAGTCTTTTCGTCGCCCCCCCTTTGGCAGGTTGTTGGCATTAGTTGATTAAGAAAACACACTCCCGTGATTTCTCATCCAGGAGCCGGTCGCCAACCTAACAAGCAAGCACGAAGATCTCAGGGACTGGGTCGACGCCGACAAGCGACTTCTGCGAGCACGCTTCACGCACGCTCAGCAACCAAAACATCGTGTAGTGTTTGGACAAGGGCCCCACATTCTTTCCGAGTCACGATGAGCGGCGGCAGAAACCTCAACACCGTATTGTGTGTGCAATTGACCAGGTAGCCGCGATTCTGAAGCTCGTCGACGACCGGCTGGCCCTCCCGCGTCAGGTCGATGCCCAGCATGCAGCCGATCCCCCGCACCTCCCGAATCAACTTCGGAAAGCTCGATTGAAGCTTCAAGAACTCCGCCTTCAGATATTCACCCATCCCGCCTGCTTTCTTCATCAGGCCGTTCTGCAAAACTTCCTCAAGGACCGCGATGCCGGCAGCGCACGCCACCGGATTTCCGCCAAACGTGGTACCATGCGCGCCGTAGGTCAGCACCTCGGCCACGCGCTCGTTCCCCAGAAAGGCTCCCAGTGGAAGCCCTCCGCCGATCGCCTTGGCCACCACGACGATGTCGGGCCGCAAACCGAAATGCTCGAAGGCAAAGAACTTTCCCGTGCGCCCGATGCCCGACTGAATTTCATCCGCGATGATCAAGAGCCCGAACTTCTCGCGAAGCTCTTCCAGAGCCTCGACGAAGGCGGAGCTCGTTACGAAAATGCCCCCCTCACCCTGAATGAACTCCAACACGATCCCGAGCGTCTGCTCGTTCACGGATGCCTTCAGCTGATCCACATCGTTGTAGCCGACGTGGCTGACGTTCGGCAGGAATGGCTCATAGCCCTCCCGGTATTTCTGGCGCTCCGTCAGCGACAGCGCACCCATCGTTCGGCCGTGAAAGGAGTTGGAGAGCCCCAACAGATGGCTCTTGCCGTCCTTCGTCCCCCATTTGCGGGCAAGCTTGATTGCCCCCTCAATCGCCTCCGTCCCGCTGTTGGAGAAAAAGATGCGCTGGAAGCCCGTTGCCGAGAGGAGCTTTTCGGCGAGCCTCACCTGCGGCTCCTGGACGTAGAAATTGGAGAGGTGAATGTACTTCCGCACCTGGCTAAAAATAGCTTCGTTCACGCGCGGATGGTTGTATCCGAGCGCGTTCACTGCCAGTCCTCCGAAGAAATCCAGGTAGCGCTTGCCATCCCGTGCGTAGAGATAGACTCCCTCGGCCCTCTCGATATCGAGGGAGAGGCGCTTGTACGTTCGGAAGAAGAGCTTCTCTTCAAGAGTGAAGACTGTTTCGGCCACTATGTTCTTTTCAGCGTGATGTGAGTGAATAAGGTGTGAAGGAAACGGACAGTTCTCTCAAGATCCTCCTTCGAGCTGTCGTTGTGGATGACGTACGCCGCCTTCCGTAGCTTGCGCGCAGCCTCCCACTGTGAGTTCATGCACTTGCGCACGTCCGCTGGCGACGACTTGTCGCGCTCCACGACTCGGCGAACGCATTGCCTTTCATCAGCGTCCACGACGATGACGACGTCGAGTCTCCGATCGTAGCCTGCTTCATAGATCAGCGCGGCTTCAACGATCGCGACCTTCACGCCGCTCTTCTCCAACCCTGCAAGCTGCCGGTCAAGTTCCCTCTCGACCCGGGGATGAACGATGGCGTTGAGCTTCTTCTGGAGGGATTTGTTGGAGAAGATCATCGAAGCGATGAAGTGGCTGTCCAGGGAGCCGTCCTGCCGGTATGCAGCCTCTCCGAGAAGGCGGACAATTTCCCGCTTCACGTCACCATCCCTCCCCATAATCTCTTTCGCGATATCGTCTGCGGAGAGCACCGGAGCACCGAGCTGCGCGAAGAGCGCACAGACGAGAGATTTTCCGCTGCCGATGCCACCCGTGACGCCCAGGCGTATCATATACGCGAACGCGGTTTCAAGCCCCGGTTTTCAAACGCACAGAGTTGGAAAGAGTGAAAACGCTACTTGGCAATGCTAACAGAACGCACTTCCCGGATCACCGTTACTTTGATCTGTCCGGGGTACTCCATTTCCTGCTGGATCTTGTTGGCGATATCGTGCGAGAGCTGATCCGCTGCTGCGTCGTCCAGCAGCTCGTGGTTGCAGATCACGCGAATCTCCCTCCCTGCCTGGATCGCATAGCAGTTCACCACCCCGCTGAACGACTTCGCCAAGGACTCGAGCTTCTCGAGGCGCTTGACGTATCCTTCGACCGATTCTCGGCGGGCGCCGGGGCGCGCCCCGCTGATGGCATCGGCAGCCTGCACGATTGCAGCGATCGGATGCTCCATGGGGATATCCTCATGGTGCGAGCCCACGGCATTCGCAACGATCGGGTGCTCGTTATACTTCTTGCAGAGCTCGTAGCCCAAGAGCGCGTGCGGCCCTTCGACGCTTCGGTCGATCGTCTTGCCGATATCGTGCATAAGCCCCCCCCGCTTCGCAAGGTTTGGGTCAAGCCCGAGCTCCGCCGCCAAAATACCGCAGAGGAAGGAGACTTCGATGCTGTGTTGAAGCAGGTTCTGGCCATAGCTGGACCGGTACTTCATCCGGCCGATGTGTTTGACAATCTCCGCATGCGCGCCGTGCAGGCCCACCTCCAGGAGCGCATTTTCGCCCGTCCGCATCACCTCTTCCTCGAGCTCCTTCTTGACCTTTTCCACAACCTCTTCGATCCTGGCAGGGTGAATCCTTCCATCGGCAATCAACCGCTCGAGAGATAATCGAGCAACTTCTCGCCGGAAGGGATCAAACCCCGACAGGATAACGGCTTCCGGCGTATCATCTACAATAACATCTACGCCTGTGGCGGCTTCGAATGCCCGGATGTTCCTCCCCTCACGACCGATAATCCGCCCCTTCATCTCATCACTTTCAAGATTCAAGACGCTTACTGTGGTCTCGACGGTATGATCGGCCGCTGTTCTCTGGATGGCCTGAACGATCAGCTTCTGAGCCTCTCTACGAGCCTCCTCCTTCGCCTTATCCCGCATCTCCTTCAGGAATTGAGCGGCCTCTGTCTTGGCTGAATCGGTCAGGTTGTCCATCAATTGCCGCTTGGCCTCTTCCCTCGAGATACCCGAAATCCTCTCCAGCCGGACGTTCTCTTCCTCGACGAGCTTTGCGATCTCCTTCTCCCGTTCCTCGCTTCGTTTCCTCTTTTCGGCAGTCTCCCGTTCAATCCCTTGGAGATTCAATTCCTTCTTGCTCAGGAGATCCAGCTTCCTGTCGACGTTTTCCTCCCGTGAGATCAGTTGCTTTTCAAAGGCCTGCAGCTTGTTCCGCTTGGACTGGGATTCCGCCTCGAATTCCTTCTTGCGCTTGTACCACTCATCCTTCGCCTCAAGCAGCTTCTCGCGCTTCAGGGTGCCGGCATCCTTCTCCGCGTCCTCGAGGATCCGTTTGGCGCGCTCCTCAGCGCTGCTGATCCTGTTCTGCCCGGAACGCGCGTTGAGATACCAACCGCCGAAGAACGTCAGCCCAGCGATGACGACCACCATTGGCAGCAAAATATAGATATCCATGACAGCTCCTAGGTTCTGCTCCGTCTCGTTAGAACGAATGACAACCTAAAAAAAATCCGCACGCGCCGGCCGAAGGTCAAGGTGTATTTTAGAACCTCTCGTCATACACGGTGGGTGCCTGCCTAGGCATTTCACGCTTCCACTACCCGCTCGTCTCGGTGCATTGAGAGTCGTCGCATGGCATCTCCGTTGTTGCGGAGAGGTGGCTTGTGCTCCACGCCTACGAGTCAGGCTCCCTATTAAAGTAACTTGTCAGGTTCTTTAATAAGTTTTGACCACGGCTGGCGGTGCGGACAATCAAAAGAACAGAATTTCCGACCGTCTGATGGAAAAGAACGTTCCAGACGAACTCGATTAACCGCTTTTTATTTCCGACGATACCTCGAGGCAATTGTCCAAGTAATTCGAGAGCTTTACGATCTCCGTCTCAAGATGCGTAAAGGCCTGCTGGTTTCGCTCTCGTTCTTTCATAAGGTCTTCGGTAATGTTGAGAGCGGAAAGCACAGCCACGGTAAGCGGCGGCTGCTCCGGTATCTTCTCATGAATGCTCGAGATCATGGTATCCACGTACGATGCGACCTTCTTCGTGAAATCTTCGTTCTCACCGCGCAGCGGATACTCCGAACCGAAGATCTTTACTTTGATGCTCTTGCCGTTCATATCTTTCGACAGCTTGATAAGCGAATCGATCTCAGTCTCTGGAACTTGTGTCTTCAGCCACGGCCAATTTGGCTCGTGCAACGATTACAAATGGGAGTTAATCTTGGTAATCAGCTCTCTGATCCTCGATTTGAGCGCCTCCTTTTCCTCCTTCGTCAGAACATTGGATCCATTGGATTGTAGTCGCAGTGCTTCCTGTCTGACTCGCTCGAGCTCCTTTTCTCGCCCCTGCAGCTCTTGCTTCAGCCTCTGCTCGCTTTCTTCAAGCTCCTCCACCCGGCCCTGAAGCATGACGTTCTTTTCCCTCAACTGAACAAGAATCTCTGAGACCTGGCGTGCCTTCTCCCACAACGCCTGGAGCGAAGATTCAAGGCTTTTGATGTCATTGCCGCTCATAACCTCAGGTTCCACTTGCTCGTCGGGCAAAGCTGGACTCCTTCAGGGTTTTCCGACAATCAGACATCACGTTGAGAGACTTCGCAAGACCGCCCGGCATGTTGACTTTACGCGAGCAACAATGCCTCCGACGATCCCATCCACCTCGCCGTCTGTCAACGTGCGATCGTTTGGCTGAAACTCCAATGCATACGCCAAGCTTTTCTTACCGCCGCCTATCTGCTCGCCCGCGTAGAGATCAAAGAGCACCAGCCCCGAGAGCAAGGTTCCACCAGCCTCCCTTATCGCTTCTTCCACGGCTTCCTGCGGCATCGCGGAATCAACGATGAACGCCAGATCCCTTCTCACGCTTGGAAATCGTGGAAGCGGCTCGAACTTCTTCTCGGCAGACCAAGTCGACTGAATCGCGGCAGTCTTCAATTCGACGACATAGATGCTGTCATCAATATCAAACTTTTCCGCTAATGACTTGTTGATCTTTCCGAGGAACCCAGCATAACTGCCATTGATTTCAACCGCTAACGCGCTCTCAATTAAAGCGCTGCCGTTATCATAAGAAATAAAACGGTATTTGTCAAGGCAAAACTTGGCAAGGAACGCCTCAGCTTCTCCTTTAAGATCGAGAAAGTCAACCTCTCGACTGCTTGAACTGAAGTGCGTGGGCGAAATCGAGCCAGTCAGCAGCACCAAGATGCGCTCTTCTTCCTCAAACGCCTCAAGGTTTTGCCCGGAAGACGCATCGAGCAGCCGGAAAACGTTGCCGATCTCGAAAAGGCGGAGGTCCTTCTGACCGTGAGATAGATTGTTCCGAACAACCTGCAGTGCTCCCGGAATCAGACTCGTCCTAAGGACGGAAGCTTCGATACTCACCGGATTGAGGACTTCTACCGCTTGTTCACCGGCCAGGTGGCCGCTCGTTTGATCCTGGAGACTGTAGGTGAGCATCTCGTTGTAGCCGGCACCGATGAGGTACCTGCGCAATTCATCCTGCAATCCCGCCAAAGCGAGCGGCTTTGAGAAATCGACAGTCGTTCTCGTTTTTGTCTCGATCTTGTCGTACCCGTAGACCCGCGCCACCTCCTCAATGAGGTCGATTTCCTCCCCCAGGTCATACCGGCAACTCGGAATGGCAAACGTTACCACGTCCCTAGCTTGTGCGACGGGACGCAGATCCAGCCGTTTGAGGTATGAGACGATCTCCTGCTTCGATATTGTGATGCCGAGAACGGCATTCGCTCTCGAGATCCTCAGCCGGACTCTCTTCGGTCTCATCTTTCGGGGATACACGTCGATGACGCCCTTCAAGACCTCCGCGCCCGCGAGTTCCTGCAGGAGCTGAGCAGCTCGATTGACGGCATAGACGGTCATATCGACATCCACGCCGCGCTCGAACCGCTGGGACGCGTCGGTGGAAAGCCCGAGGAACTTTGACGCACGCCGGATGCTGCTAGGCTCGAAATTCGCACTCTCGAGCAGCACCGTCGTGGTCCGATCGCGGATCTCCGTGTTCGCGCCGCCCATCACGCCGGCGACAGCGACGCGCTTCTCCGCATCGCAGATCATAAGGATGTCGGAATTCAGAGCGCGCTCCTTCCCGTCGAGCGTCGTAAACCTCTCTCCCTCT
>Ga0315554_1002010_pt1 | contig 11934 bp, 4 predicted proteins | sample SalMarSW160370MG_FD_202114 | JGI IMG/M metagenome (GOLD analysis project Ga0315554, IMG submission 202114) | Salt marsh sediment microbial communities from the Plum Island Ecosystem LTER, Massachusetts, United States - Salt Marsh Sediment SW1603-70 ... | reverse complement strand
GTCGTTTCCAGTACCCTTTCATCACCTGAGGTCCGCTGACCAGCAGCTCACCAATCTCACCCACTGGCAAGAAATCAGTACCATCGGGGTCGGCTATGGCAGCCATAGTATTGGGCAAGGGCGTACCGAAAGAACCGACCTTCGGACGGCCATAGGGGCTAAGCATCCCAACCGAGCTGGTCTCGGTCATTCCCCAGCCCTCGTGGATTTTGGTGCCGGTCCGTCTCTCCCAGCCCCGGGCAGTGTCCTCAAGGAGAGCGTCCGCCCCGGAGATGAGGAGCTTGATACGCTTCCAGTTAACACGGTCGGTCCGGGCATAGTCACGGAGGGCCTCATACAGAGAGGGGACGCTGTAGAAAATGGTTGCCTTATCGCTCTCAATGGAGTTCAGGATGTCATCCAGGTCCGGCGTGGTGAATATAACCAGGGTGTAGCCCTGAGAGATGCCACCCAGCATGACCACGGACTGTCCGTAGATATGGTAAAAGGGAAGGTACGCCATAACAACTTCCTTACCAGCCTCAACAATGTCCCCCGAAAATACGTTCCCCAGGTGTTCTGCGGCCACGATATTGTAGTGGGTTATCATAGCGCCCTTGGGCAGCCCGGTGGTGCCGCCGGTATAAGGAAGCGTTACCAAGTCATTGTGGATATCGAACTCAACAGCTGGCGGATTTGGCGGATACTTCTTCAGCAGCTCCTGGAACCTGTAAAAGCCTTCTCGCTCGAAAATTTCTATCGGTGGTGCCGACATTCTCTGGTAGACGGCGCGGAGCATGCTCTTCCCCAGGATTCTCTTAAGGCGAGGCAGATATTCAGTGATGTCCGTCAGGATTACCCTGTCCAGTTCTACACCGGACTTTTCGACGTGGTCATAGAGGATATCTTGGCACACCAGCGTCCTGGCACCGCTATCTTCTACCTGGTGCTTGATTTCCGGGGAGACATAAACGGGGCTGATGGGAGTCAGGGTTGCCCCGGCTTTGAGTGCCCCGAAGTAGGCAATAATGAACTGGGGAGAATTGAGGAGGAGTAAAGCGACCTTGTCGCCTTTCTTGATTCCAAGGTCGGCCAAAGCCGTGGCGAACCTGTCCACCTGGTCTCTCAGCTGGCGGTAGCTAATCTTACTACCGTAAAAAATCAGCGCTGTCTTGTTCTGCCATTCTTCGGTAGCCTTGTCAAATGTGCTCACGACAGATTCTTCGGGAATATCGACGTCAGGCGGGACCCCTTCACGGTAGAACTTCAGCCAAGGTCTTTCTTCATAGACAGTTGTGGTAGCCATCGTGATACCTCCTGTCCTAGTCTCAAGATGCGTCCAGCAACATATAGTATAGCATGTTAAGGAATTGACCTTCTGGAGAATAGACTATCCATCGTGGCATGTCAATACTGCGTACTCGTTCATATGATTGGTGACACCATGACATTCCGCATTCACCTCGCACGCCCTGTTTAATAGTGGTGGCCCGCACCCCATCAAGTATCATTGCGGCGGTCTGAGCCCCCGTGGCAATCTCATTTCTACAAGTTACGAGATTGCTTCGTTCCTGCCCGCCGTCCCTTCGGGACTATGGCAGGCGGGTCACTCGCAATGACAGAACGACCAGATACAAAAAAATCCCACCACGACTGTCGCCAACTGAAAAAGGGCCTTGATTTTCTATATAATTATTGGAGCCCTGCCGCCTAAAAAGATGCGATTCATGGTGAGTGTCGCCTAGCGGTTAAGGCGCCAGGTTGTGGCCCTGGAGACCGAGGGTTCGAATTCCTCTGGGTGCGCCACTTTTTGGGAATGGCACTAATTACATTGAGAGCCAAATCCTGGTCTCTTATATGGAAAAGGAGTGTTCTCGCACTAATATATATAGGTATAAGGAAGATACCCGACAGTAACCCGTTCAATCTTCACTCTGGATATATTCCCATAGCTGAGTAATATAAGGCGGGTGTTGTGGCTGAAAGCGAAGGTGGTTGGGGGTAGGATAACGCAAAATCCCGGAGCGGTGGCCAGCTTCCAGACCTTTTACTACACCCTCGACCTTACTCGCCGGAATAGCGCAAGCCATCTCCACATCTTGAGTAGAGCAATTGATACGCTCTCCGGGACCGGGCAATACAATCTGACATTCATCGGTAATTATCGGTAACGCAACACAGTTTGCACAGCTAGCACCGGAACTTACCCTGCAAGTAAGTGCATTTTCTCCCCCGGCTAATCTACCCTGCACCATCCTGATTACTTGTGCCGGGTTACCATAGACGACTACTACCTGGGGCTCAAAAGCGGCCCTTTCCAACGGGGCTATAAGTACATGGCTGTACTGCCCGTATTCCAGCCTGGGCATACTCTGAGCACTGGCCGCGGCTGATTCTTTGTTCTGCCCTATTGATTCACCAAAGCTGCCGTCGAGCCAACCCTCCTTGGGATAAAGAAGTCCCAGTGTAATGGCTCCATAGGAGCAACTGGAATCATCCACACCTTGGGCAATCACCCAGCCGTAGCGGCGGGCCATGGTAATCGCTTGGCAAAGAGAAACCTTCAAGCCAAGGTCACGCATGGGCAGCCTTACTCTCTCCGGAAGTTCATCTTCTCGGCACATACGGACAGCCAGGGGGAAGGTCTGGGGACGGATATATGTGGTAATAGCTCCATCGATTTCTTTTGGTTCCACAATACTTCTCCTTAAAAATATCGATATGACAATCATACCATCTTTACTGAAAACTCTGCTAAGTGCAGATGCAAATGGCCCAGCATATCCAAACCAGGGAGCTTATCACCAATTCTACTATCTTACAAAATAACCTTTTGTCAGATTTGTAACAACAATTGTTTTTACTGATTTTAGATGGATATAATTGGGTGCGCCACCTTTTAATAGATATCTCTGATAGCGTATCCCAGCCCAAGCCGTTCGAGCGTTTCCGGCAGGGGTTTCCCAGTCTTTTCGTCCCAGCCCATTTTCCGGTAATACATATCAAGCATGTAGTCCAGTGAGGGCATATAGGTCTTTCCGGCAAAGGGGCCATCAACAGGCGTTGAGCCGTACCTGGGAGACGGAGCATCCAATTCCCTTGTGTGACCCTGCCTGATATTATAGACCCTCGCCAGGTTCACAATGCGGAGTCCGAGAGCCTCGGCCTTCTCTTCGGTGAAGTCCCAGCCGGTGGCAGCACTGAGGGCCTCTGACAGAATACGCATACTGGCCATGGTGGCGAAGAAACACACCCCCAGGGAATCGACAAAAGACATCCTCCCCTTTCCCGAGGTGGCTATGTCGACAACGTCTTCGGGAGACATCTCACCCCTGTTAGCCACAACCATAGGCCGTGATTCCAGGGTGCCGGTATTGGAGGTGATTTTGTCGAACTGCTCTGTCCAGTAGGCCCGGTGGTCGTATCCCCTCGGGGTATTGCCTTTCCTGGTATAGATGGCGAAGTTCGGGGCCTCCCCCCCGATGGCAAAGGAGGCACGCATTGCCCCCTCCGCCAGAACATCGCCGAACCCCTCCCGATGAGCGATGTTCTGGAGTATCGACCGGACCGCCTCCACGTTCCCCCAGGTCATCTCGATACCGCCCGTTTTCGCCTTATCGATTAGCCCTTTCTCGTAGCATTCCATGGCCAGGCCGATAACCCAGCCGGTCTCATTCATCTCAAGACCGAGGCGGTCGACCACGTTGGTGAGCATCATGGCCGAGGCCACTTCCATATTGCCTATCTGGGCACCCATGGCCGAGAGGCACTCATACTCCGGCTCTTCAACGACCATGCCCGCATACGGCCCCTCGGTAATGGTGGACTCGTGGCAGTGGTGCATCTGGCAGGCCCAGCATGGAGCTGGTCTGGGCTGAAAACGCCCACGGATATATTCCGGGGTGAACTGCTCGAGTTTTTCTTTGTCGGGGTAAATGTTGGTCGTATAGTTCTTAATCGGTAAGGCGCCTACCCGTTCCATCAGTCGATAGTTGCCGAGGGTGCCAAAATTATATAAGAACCGGCTCTGAGGGCTGTTCTTCATCGTGTCCGCTATCTGCCTGCCCAGCTCCGATACCCGCTTTGAGTCGTAAAGAGGAATCCGCCCCCTGCCCCGTTTGACGGCGATAGCCTTGAGCTTCTTGGAGCCCATCACCGCCCCGATGCCGTTGTGCCCGGCAATATGGCCCCTGTCCGAGACAATCGCGGCAAATTTGACCAGGTTTTCGCCTGCCGGCCCGATACAGGCCACACTCATCGTGGCTTTGGAGCCACCAAGCTCTTCCTTGAGCGCCTCATCCGTCTCCCAGGTATCCTTGCCCGTGAGATGACTGGCGTCCCGTAGCTCGGCGATACCGTCGTGAAGGTAGAGATAGACAGGCTTCTCAGCGGCGCCCTGAATAATAAGCCCGTCGAAACCGGCGAACCGCATAAACGCGCCGAAAAAGCCGTTGGCCTGGCTGAAAGCCGCCCCACCCGTCAGCACCCCCCGGGTGGTTACCGAATAGGTGCCGCTGCCCGGTATCCGGGTGCCCCCCAGCGGACCGGAGGCAATAATGAGGCGGTTTTCCGAACTGAAATAGTCTAAACCCGGCGGCACCTCCCGATACAGGTACCTGATGCCGAAGCCGGCCCCACCGACATATTTCCTCAGCTCAGGCTCATCCAGCCACTCCTCCTTCATGCTGCCGCTGGTTAGGTCTACCCTGAGCAGCCTTCCGATATAGCCCTTGGGAACAGACACTGACATGCTGACTTCCCTTTCTCCCACCGGATACTCATGTATAAAGTGAACTATTGCCGGGTCTATTATAACACGGGGGAGAGGAACGGGGAGGTTTTAGGGTACAGGGGAAGGTTAATTCATCTGAGCACGTATCATATAACCCTAATCACCTAGCCACTGTCTGAGAGAAGAAGAAACGTTGTCATATAGAGCAGACAAGTCACTCTCAGTAGCACCAATGCCCATGACTCTTAAAAAGGCGAGGTCTAGTTGAGCCCTTAGTTGTCTTCCGCTCCCATTACTGTTGTATTGTTCCGGTATTCGGCCTAAGTCCTTGTCGTGGAATTCGTCAAAGACGGAGGCAAGTGCCCTTACTTTCGCCTGCTCTAACACGTCAATGTCTAATACCGGAAGTAGTCTCCACTGCGACATTTTAATGCTGAGAAAGCCCCCGTGTGTCTCCTCTCTACTAGCTAGTATTGTGAGTATTCCCCAGGTTGTATTTAGCCAGAGGCAAAACACCTTCATCCTGTCAAGGCTTTCATCCTTGAATTTTAGTGTATAGAAGATATTAGATAAGACTGGCTCGTTTGAGAGCATAGACGTAACATGAGCGGTGTCTATCCTTATCCTGTCAGGAACAAGTAGTTGACCGGCCTTTTCCAGAAAGATCGCTTTACCGCGCTCTATGATGGGTAATATGTATGCGTTAGGCGTGGTTGCTATTGTCTGTCTCTGCTCTTCTTCACCACCATGAAGCATCCTCATACTCCCGGGGACGCTTTTATTAACAACCTGGAATGTATCAACAAAACGGTGCCTGTCAACCCCAATAGTAGCGATAAGATTATTCATTCTGGTCAATGGTAACTCTTCTTTCCTGTCACCGAGCTTCAGCTTCCCGTCAAGCATATTAGTGACTTCGTCCTGTAGCTCTATATTGGGCAGGAAAACAAACCTTCCCCAGTTATCCACGTTGTCCAGGAGTTCTCGCCGCTTGACGGTAGTCAGAAAGGCCATACTTTTACCAGCCTCAATGAAGTTACCTTCTCGGATATCAATCCGGTTAGCGAGGGCGATAGCTTCGATGCTGGTGTGGGGTTTTTTCAGGACAGTAACAAAGGTAGTCTCTTCGCCTTCCAGATGCTTATCCGTCTTTTCAGCCACAAACATACATTCACTTAAACTGGTAGATTCTGAGAAGTTGTAATTATTTGGTTCGTAGCTTACGATAACGTACTTTAAATGGTACTTTGCAGCCAGCAATATGCGCCCAAGAAACCAGGAAATACCACTCAAGAGGCTTTTGGGTAGAACGAAACAAATCTTACCATTGTTTTTTAACCTGAGGTCTGCGAAGTAGAGGAACAAGAAACCCTCACCCGCTTGCCAGATATTCATATAAGGACTGAAGTCACCACCTGTAAGCAATAAATCGAGGTTAGTATCTTTTAATAGTGCCCTAGCCGTTCCTTCAAGTTTTCGCCTAGCCTCGTCTCTAACAATCTTATAGTCTTTTAGTACTTCTGCACGTATATGCTCATCACTCATGAAACCAAACATACCACCGCCTTCTCTACCACCTCGCCCGGTAGTCCTAGCAAATGGGGGATTCATAACAATCAGGTCAAAAGGTTCTAGGTGAAGGAGTTTTTTCATCAACTCTCTGCTTTTTCTTTTCTTCTTTAGACCTACCTGAGTCACGTATCCCATCATCTGCTCAAACTTAGGCGTACCTCTTGCAAGCTCCAGAGAACCAAGAGAAACACTATCATCTTTCTCCCTATAGCCGAGGGGCATAGTATAAATTGATGAAAATTCAGGGATGGGTGTCTCAGGACTGTGTAAGGCAAGGTTTAATGCTGTTATCTGTGTGGCGTATTCAAGTACATCGAAAGCGTAGCATGAACTAATGAATTGAGAATGAAAATCAATTTCTATTTCCTTAGGATTGATATCTATACCGGTCTGGAGTAAGGTCATACGATATTGAGAATTCGCAGCACTGTAGGCTGCGACCAGTAGCGTACCACTACCACAAGCGAAATCTGCAATTCTAGAGAGTTTAGGCTTAGCGAGATACAAAAGAAGGTAGGCAGCGGGTATCTGGGTATAGAAGGTAGCTAAGCCCTTTTTAAGGCTCGGACTCCCAACTACCCTATGGTATACCTTGCCAGCTAGGTCTCTTCTCAACAGTGACTTCTTTGAAGCTATATCACCTGCAAGGTGTACCAACTTGGCAAATAAAGATGGTAACGGAGGGTAAGACTTCAACATCTCATCAATGGCTTCAAATATTGGTTCGTAGTCTATCTTAAGGATGTCCTTAGTAGCTTTAGCAATAGCGTTTTGCGGGTTGGTAGCCAGGGCTAGGTTTTCAAGAGAGTCAAGGTTATGGGCGTATCTGATGGAGTCGTAGTAGATAGAACTGAGAAGCATAGCAAGGACAGACTGAGCGAAGATAGCTTCCTTAATGCTACTCGGTTCACCAATGGAGAAACCGTAAAGCTCAAAAAGGACATCGTGAATATTTTGAGCTATGGTATCCGATTTATGGTGGAATGAGAGCGCGTTAACAAAGTCCTGAATTAGGTTACTGACCTCCTCCTCGACTTTCTTAATACTCTCTTCGCTGATAATGAATTGAGTAATTTCCTGAATAAGAGTAGTAAGGAGGGGGAGACTGACTTCATGCCAGTCATCTACAGGCTTGGCTATTACATTTTTCTGATAGAGGATCCTGAACAGTGTACCTGAAATATCTTCCGGTGCTATCACTCTGACTGACAATGGTTCAGTTTTTAGCTTGTTCTTAATCCGGTTATCACTTAGTTCTTGGGGGAATTCTTTGGGGTAGTGTACGGCTATACCAACGTCGGCTGTTAATTGTTCAATTCGCTTATTAGTGTCCTTTTCGGCATCCTGTCTGTCATAGGAGCCTTCCAAGACAATAGCAAGACCATGGTGATAAACCACCACATCCTCTCGCCCTTTGCCAATGAACTCTGACCTTGAGACAATACCTTGTTGTTCAAGTAGCTGAGACAGAAGAATATTTAACCGGCTTTCGTACGCTTGAGTCATTACAGAGATAATAGACTTCCAAAGAAAATTGGTCAAGCGTTTTAGAGGAATGAGCTAGCGTATAATATGAAACAAGAGGCAAAAACTTACTTCTGAACCGAAGGCCTGTCCCTACTCTATCAGCCCGGGTAAGCTGCCTTCAATGGCCAAGCGGACCTCGTCGTTGACCCGGCCGTTCCCGTTGGTGTCGGTGGTCACGGGAAAGAGCAGTGCCGCCAGGCCGCTGACATGGGCAGCGGCAAAAGAGGTGCCGCTCTTGTAGCCGTAGCTGTTGCCGGGGAGCGTGGAGTAGATTTCAAACCCGGGCGCGACCACGTCCACCCAGTCGCCGTAGTTCGACAGCGGGGCCAGGGCGCCAGTGCTGGTTGAGGCCGCCACGGCGATACAGTTTTCATAATAGGCCGGGTAGACCGGCAGCCGGTTGCCCTGGTTACCGGCCGCCGCAATCACCAGTGCCCCCTGCTCCCAGGCATAGTCGATGGCCTCTTCCAGGTCGGATGACGGCTCGAAAAACTCGGCACTGATATTGATAACGCTGGCGCCGTTATCCACTGCCCAGCGAATACCTTCGGCCATGACCTTCGCCTCGGTCCTGCCCCCGTCGTCAGCCACCTTGATATTCATGAGCCGGCTGGCGGGCGCGAGCCCGGCGATGCCGATACCGTTGTTACTGCTGGCAGCGATTATCCCGGCGACATGAGTACCGTGACCGCAGATGTCGTCCGCCGTGGTGCTGCTGGTGAAATTCATGCTGACGACAACCCTGCCCCCGAGGTCCTCGTGGTCTGAGTCAATACCGGTATCGAGGACAGCCACCAGGACACCTTCACCATTCGTTCCCGGCTGTGAGAGCAGTGTCATCCGGAACTGCTCCAGCCCCCACTGTCTGTCGAGGTAGGGGTCTTCATCCCCAGACAAAACAGACGGGTCGATGGACACGTCGTCAAGCACATCATTGTAGGCGGCGGGAACGCCCGTACCCACGGTGGCCTGGGCATCGGGTTGTGTCCAGGCGGACTGGCCGGAGAGCGAGATGTCGTCGGCAGACAGGACACCCTGCGTGACCCCCGCCGAGGCCAGCAGCAGGCCCACCACCATTACCACTGGAGATGCCATGTTGAACAGCTTCATTAATTCTACGTTAACACGGCATCGGAAAGGCAGGTATGACACATTCGTCCCGACGTGTATGGTACCTTAGTGCCAGTACGAATAATGCCGGTTGTGCGAGGCAATATAAAAAGGAGAAGGGCCTACCAAACAGTTTTCAAGCTTGGTTAGCCCTTCTCACATAACCTGCGAGAGATTCATCTCGTCAGGCGGGGGACCGGGTTAGCGGGGTGGGGCGGGTCTTGTCAGTCGGCCTACTCAGCCCGCGCTTTTTGTCTCTTTCTCAGGTACCAGAGCAGTAGTATGAGCAGTATCAGGCCAGCCGGCAGCCCCAGTATCAGGCCCCAGTTGAACCAGACGGAGCTCTCAAACTGTCCGGTCAAAGTGGCTACGGCGACCTGGTATATACCCGGCTCGTTCGGGCCAACGGTGAAGCTCAGCTGGCCGGTCTGCGCCGGGTCAAGGTAAATCTTTTGCGTGGCCACTATTATGCCGTTTATCTTGAGGAAGGCGGTATAGTTACCACCCTTGTTGCCGTCGTTCGTCACGTCAACTGTGATGGTGGCCTCTTCTCCCCTGGTCACCACGAAAGTCGGGAAGTCCCAGACCTTTGACTCGGAAGGTGTGATGGACAGGTTGGCCACTTCGAAGAAAGCAAATTCCTCACCGGTTGAGGGCGGAGACTGGACATCTAATCTGGCCAGGACGGCGAATATCGTGAAGTGCGTTACCCGGGCGCTCTCCTTACCGAGCTCGGCGACAGCGCCGCTCTCAGGCCCATACTCGGTCCACCCCAGCCCATCAGTGTAGGAGGCCAGAGCGACAGACGCCACATTATCAGGCAACTGGCTCACGTCGTAGCCCAGGGTAACTCTCCCCGGTATGCTGAAGACTATACCCGTTGGCTCAAAGTCATAGGCGTTGCCCAGGAGTACGGTATTGACCGGAAGCTCAGGCGCCACTGCCTCTGTTATCACAATCAGCTTGACTATGTTTCCCTGGCTATCGACCACCCGGGTACCCTGCTGCATTTCAAACAGGTGGCTGCCGTCGGGACTGGGGGCTGCCAGGTCTTCTAATAGTGCCCCACTACCTGAAATCGGCACCTTTGTAATCTCGCCGAGGAAATCGACAGTGAAGTATTCGGGTTCACCATTCTCTTCATTCTCTCCGCCGTTATTAACGGGCTTGGCAACAACGGTCAGGGTAGCCGTGTCTGATTTGTCATGATAGGTACCGGTAACCATCCACGTGCCCGCATTCTCCGAGGTATAGACATTACCTGACCAGCTACCACCAGCCCCCGACTCTATGGTGAATGCGGTGTCTGAGGTAACATCACCCATGCTGGTATTCTGCTGGTCAAAGGCCTCAGCAGTGTAGGTCTGGGTGTCACCGGCGGTAACACTGGCAGTATCCGGTGAGATTACGATATGGTCCAGTTCCCTCTTAGGTGGCTGAGGTGGGGGCGATGATACTTTGTCGCCGAAGTCCACCTGATAGCTGTGACCCGGGTCTGCATCAACGTCTACCTCGTTGTCGGTGGTAGAGATGTAGCCGGCAGGGTCAGTTTCAACCACGGTGTGGATGCTGGTAGTCTCAAGATTAAACGTGTATTGCCCGTATTTATCGGTGACAGTAGGTGTCGTTCCATCCAAGGTGACGGTGACACCGGGGATACCAACCTCGTTGCCATCCCTTTCACTATTATCATTGGCATCATTGAAGACCGTGCCGTAAATTACGGCGAATTCAGATTCTATGGACGCGTCACCGAAGTTCACCTCGTAACTGTTACCCAGGTCTACATCAACGTGCACCTCATTCGGAGTGGTAGACATGTAGCCCGCAGGATCAGTTTCAACTACCCAGTGTACACTGGCAGTCTCGAGATTAAACGTGTATTGCCCGTATTCGCCGGTGACAGTAGAGGTCGTCTCATCCAGAGTAACGGTAACACCAGGAATACCGACCTCACCAACATCCCTTTCACTATTGCCATTGGTATCATCGAAGACCGTGCCGTAAATTACGACGAATTCAGATTCTGTAGGTGCGTCACCGAAGTCCACCTGATAACCGTGAGCCAGGGCTACTTCAACATGCACCTCATTCGGGGTGGTCGAGAAGTAGCCGGCAGGGTCAGTTTCAACCACCTTGTGGACACCGGCAGTTTCAACCTTAAGCGTGTACTGCCCGTATATGTTGGTGGTAGTAGATGTTTCTCCGTCCAGAGTAACGGTAACACCAGGGATACCAGCCTCATCATCATCGAATATACCATCGCCGTCTACATCATCAAAGACCGTGCCGTAGATTACGGCGAATTCAGATTCTATGGGCGCGTCACCGAAGTCCACCTGGGAGCCACTGTTCAGGTCTACATCGATAAGTACCCAATTCGGGGTGGTGGAGAAGTAACCAACAGGGTCAGTCTCAGCTACTGTATGCATACTGGCAGTCTCAAGATTGAACGTGTACTGCCCGTATTCGTTGGTGGTAGTAGATGTTTCTCCGTCCAGAGTAACGGTGACACCGGGGATACCAGCTTCACCGGCATCCCATACACCATTACCGTTCGCATCATTGAAGACCGTGCCGTAGACAGTACCACCGGTAACAACATCAAAGGCATTACTATCACCGGTAATATCTCCATCGGTAGCGGTAATAACATCATCATATCGAGTATTGGCTATGGTGACTTCTCCTGTCCATACACCCAGCGTGAAGTTGGTTGTGGTGGTAGGACTGATGGTGCCGGTGAGGTCGCTGAGGTCAGCCGTGCCCTCATAATCGGTGACGGTATTACCGTACTCGTCGACAGCCCTCACTGTAATCGAGAATGGTTCTCCGGCTACCTGCGGGTTAGAGATTTCATCGAAGACAAAGTCGCTAACCTCGTTGGGGCCAATTGTGAAAGGATTGCTGTCACCGGTGATTTCTTCGTCATCGGTATCAGTGGCTGTGATAACATCATCAGTATAGACAGTGGTTATGGTAACATCACCGATCCATACACCCAGAGTGAAGTT
>Ga0315554_1002009_pt1 | contig 11937 bp, 13 predicted proteins | sample SalMarSW160370MG_FD_202114 | JGI IMG/M metagenome (GOLD analysis project Ga0315554, IMG submission 202114) | Salt marsh sediment microbial communities from the Plum Island Ecosystem LTER, Massachusetts, United States - Salt Marsh Sediment SW1603-70 ... | reverse complement strand
TCTTGATTGAACGTTTTCCAGTAGTCAGCAGTCGAAGAAAGTTCAGGATATCTTGGATCCAAAGGATCAACTTCGTTAATAATATAGGATGTACCGTTACTGTAAGTGATTTTTACATTACTTTCATTGGTCAAACCAGCTATCGTATCAAGATATAAGGTTGAAATTTCAAGACTCCAAGTGCTATTCGAAAGAAATATTCTTCCTGCAAATAACAGAGTTGTTCTATTATGTTCAAAAATGAGCTGTGTCCACTCTACAGTAGTCATTGCCTCAAAGAAAGAGAATTCCACATCTTCTGAATAATTGTAACTGACTTTCAGTTGAATTAGGTTATATGGAGAATCTCTTGGTTTGAATATATCTTCAACTATAACTTCATTTTTCCAGATCAACACATCAGTATGGGTATCATTCGTATAGAGATAGTTACCTTTAACATAACTTCCTTTCGTTAATTTTAACTCATCTGGAGCTATCAATCCTTGAGAAAGGTCTGAAATAAAGATTGAAGATATAAAGAATCCTAAGACGAAAAATGTAACAAATAATCTCTTCTTCATAGTAGATAAAAATAGTAACACTGGACTAATTAATATTATGGAAGGATTCTTTATACACAAGTTAGTTATTTGTAGATTTAGTTTAAGAGATGTATCTAATTGAAAACTTGGTGAAGTATTTGCTTAAAGGGTACTTTATTTTTTCCCCACTAATAAGTTACTCTGTTCTTAGCTCTTTTCTATTCTCTTTATGCACTCCATGGACAAAAATCCAAAAAGGATTATCTAGTATCCTTCTGATTAATACTGTTTTTCCCTTATGTTTCTATATCTTTTTGATACCAACAATATAAAAGGTATTTTTTTATTTATTTTTTACAAAAATATGACATTCTAATTATGTTTATATTCAATGGTTTGGATAATTAAAAATGAGTGAAGAGGTGTAGAAATGGAGAAAGCACTATTAAATCTCTATAGAATAAAACTAAATTATGATAAACTTAACCTATATGAAATACAGTTAGATACAAATCTTTTGAAAGAGAGTGAAAAATTTTCTATAGTAAACAAGATAAGTTTCAGATTGTATGGATTAAATAAATTTTTCATCTCTGCCTATCTAAATTACATAGCATGTAAACAATTTGATAAACTTGATATAAGACAGGTTGAAAATGTATTAAAAGAAGAACTGAAGTATGCAGGTTTGGACATTAATTTCAAAGTAAATTATAAGGAAATAAAGTTTGAGAGTGATCCAAGACTTTTTCAGCAATTTGTAGAAAGATTTCTTATCTTAGAAATAAACGATTTTCTCCGTAAATCTGGTTTTCAGACATTTCGAAGGAGTCGATATATTTCCGTTAGATTAACTGAATTAGTAGATAAATCTCTATTAATAATGAACAATTATAAAGCAGAAAGATTTGTAAACTTACGTATTATAACAAATCAAAATAATCAAAAAGAGCCATTTCTTCAAATTGATTCTACTTCCTCAATTGAAGGTACTACAACTATATGGGAACAGTTAAACCAATATATATCTAAGAATAAAATATCGATAGAACAACTCAAAGAAAATACTGAACTACAAGAAGAGCTTAATTTAGAATTCAAATCAAATAATCCTAGATTAACTACAACATATAGTAGAAAACTTGCTATGGGTGGTGAAAAGAAAGATCTTTATTTCTTTGTTAACTTTGATTTTAATAATAATCCTTATACAAGAAAAATAGTGATAGATAATAAGGAAATTTCTGTAAGCGAGTATTATAAATCCAAGTACAATATTGCTTTTGAGGAAAAAGAACAATTCATTGTAAATGTTCGAAGAGCTTCTCTTGGTGGTTCAAGAAGAGATACAATTCAAGCGATTCCTATTCCTAGTAACTTGATAATTGAAACTCCTGATACAAAATCTTTAGAAAGATATGATTTCTCTTATGAGTATTCTAAATTTACTCTTTTATCTCCTGAAGATAGAAAAAAGCTCATCGATGTTATATCATCCATCTTAATAGCAAATAATTTTATTTCTGCAGATTTAGAAGTTGATATCTTCAGAACAAAATTGCCAGAATTATTTGATGGAAAAAGAAAATTTTCATTCTATGATGAGAGAGATTACTCGGGGCAATATTTGGAATTTCCCGATATCAAACGGATTAAGATTTTAGTTTTTTCAAAAACAGAATCTTGGTTTAATAGAAACAATGGGGGAACTATTATTAATTCATTAAAAAACGAGATTTTTTCTCATCTAAATTTTGTTTCTACTGATTCAAGTAACAAAATTGAAAATATCAATTATGAAATTTTCTTTGAAATTCAAAAGAATTGGAAAAATACGATAGATAGATTGATGCATAATAACAAGTTTGACGCCTATATAATTGTTACTTCACCACCTTCACAAACTTTCTACAATTACGTAAAACGAACATTTAGTATTAAAAAAGGTATACCAACACAATTTATCCTATTTTCAACGCTTCAAAAGCTTTACAAGAAAAAACATATGAAAGGTTTGGCTAAATCTTTGGTCAAACAGATTGTGGTGAAGTGTGGAGGAATCCCATATCTTCTAGTTAATAACAATATAAAAGAGACTATTTATATTGGTGTAGACAGATCAAGAGATGTTTTTAGTGATAAGCCTTCTTTAAGTGCTGGAGTTGCTGCTGTTGCTCCTAATGGAGAATATTTAGGTGCAGATTCTACATATCTAGACAAGTATACTGATGATTTCATCGACATAGCTGAAATACTACCTAGGATAATATCTAAGATAAAAACACAATGTCCTAAAGCTAAAAAATTAGTGGTTTTACGTGATGGTGGAAAATACAATATCACTGACTATGAATTGAATACTGCAGAAAAAATTACAGAAGAAGAAAATCTCGATCTTATTTTTCTTTCTGCTAATAAATCTAGTGGATTTAGAGCTTTTAAACATATGAACAATAAATTTGAAGGTTTTTCTCAACCAGTTTTAATCAAAGATCTACCAAATGATCAAGAAGATTTTCTCATTTTCACTACTCTACCAAGACATGGAACACAAACACCCATATTATATTCTATCCTAAAGAATACCACAGAGTTTTCATATAGTGAGATTAAGGTAGAATTAGCTGATGATTTAGCAGGTTTATGTAGTCTCGTTTGGGAAGCGATGGGACCAACAAACTTACCACTACCTTTACATTATGCAGACAAACTAGCTGGTTTTTGTAAGAACATTGAAACTCCTTGGGATTCTGAGATAGAAGCACCTCTCTTTATCTAAAGCTTACTATGAAAGAGTGAAGTGATACAATGAAAGAAAATAAACAAAAAAAAGTAAGATTTACTTGGATCACTCATATATTTGATTTTGGACAAAAATATAGTATAGAAGGAAAAGATAAACATAAACTGATATACAACTCACTTTTTGTTCCTCTTATGATTTCTCATATAACTATGATTGTAATAATATCAATTCTATCACACTTTCAAGTAATAAATGTACATGTTTCACCTATATTCCCCACGCCATATTATAATAGCGCTGGATTTTTTGTGCTTTTTTCTGTTATTCCTGAATTACTTTATGTTAGTGCATTTTTACTTTTCTTTTATGATTTAAGAGAACAGAAGGAAGAAGAGAAAAACAAAACTGAGGAGAAAGATCATCTGAAATTGGTACTTTTCCTTATATTTTTAGCTGTGATTATTCAGTTTATCATACTACTATTCTTTTATCTTTAATTTCTTTTTCTTTTTTTCAATCAAAAACATTCCTATTTATTTTCTGTTTTGTACGATTCTTCCTTAAATAATCGAAACAAGTTCTGTATATCTTTACTGAGAAGAAGTTTATGGTGCCACCTTTTATTATATCTACAGACCAACTAATCCTATCTGGATTATGGAAGGAATAACACCTATTGACTTTACATCAAACACAGATTTTATTAATTATTTACTGGATGAAGGTACATATTATTACGCTGTTGTAGCAGATAATTTTGTAGATAATAGTTTGACATCTCGCTTAGCTTATGTTGAGTATAAAATTCCGCATCTAAGAGAATTTGCGATAATAACAAGTTTACTAGTAAGTACAGTTATTATCTCATTTTTGTATTTAGAAAGTGAAAAAAGCAATGAGATATTTTTTTCTTTCTATTTTATCTATACTTTTCTTTTTTTTCTTTCCACCAAGTTGCCCATTCTTCTCTAAGCTCTTTCCTATTTTCTTTATTCACTCCTCCTACAAAACTCCAGAAGGGATTATCAAACATCCTTCTAATCAAAACTATCTGCCCTGTATGTCCCAGCATATGGAGAGCTACTCTTTTTATCAGATCTGACAGTTTTTCCTGTGCTTTCTCGTGTGGTATCTCTTCAAATTTCTCTTCTTCTAGATTCTCTAATATTTGATAGAATTTTTCTGTTATTTTCAGATGAGCATCTAGTAGTTTTACATATGAATAAGGATAATTTTTGATTCTATCTTTGGAAATTCCATAATCATAAAAATCCCCTTCTTCTTTGGTCGGCAATTGTTTATTAGCTAACAGAAACAAATACCAATCAACATGTTAAACGCAAAGCCCAACGATCCAGGCGATAGTATTGACATTTTCTACTGCTCTTTGATTTACTAGTTCTGGTTTCACTTCTTTTAAAGCCATCAGGAAATTAATCTCTGCTATTTCTAAAAATGATAGAAGTTCTTCTTTAGTATCCAAGCTTCTTATCCCTATGTTCAAAGGTTCAAGTTCTTATTGAAATGGAAAATTATTGTTCCTATTTTCTTAATTCTAATCATTATTCCTGATACTTTTGTAATTATCTTTCAACCTTTTAGAATTTCTAATACTATTGATTATTCTTTGTTCCCCACTAAACTCTCTTCTATTAGTACTCAAGAGTTCTTTTGCGAGGATTTATTTGTTCATGATGAACCATTTTTTTCTCTTATCTGAATTTTTTTCTACTGTCACGATAAGATTTTTATTCTTTCATTATTATAACGTAAGGTATGAATGAAGAAAATAATGAAGAAGAAGAAGAAGACCTAGACTATTTAGAGTGTTGGGAAGAAGTAGAACCTTTGCTTATTGAATATATAAAAAGTGGTCAAGATTCTCTTATGAATGAGATAGAGAAGATTTTGTTTTCTGCTGATTATTATGACAGTAAGACGATCTATGCTGCAGAAGACATTGCAAAAAAAATACATGGAAAAACAGTTACTACTAGTCAGTGGTCATCTCTAACTACTTTACTTAGAAATATTATCGAATCTGGTGATTATGACGATGATTATTGTAGTATACTTAGGGATTCTGTTTCATTTAATGATATTGAAATTGGTTACATAACCATTATTGGTGGTGGACTCAGAAGCGAAGCTTCTTCAACGACTGTTCTATGCAGAATCATAAAAGAATAAAAAATGAATCGAGGTTCATTTTTGCACTTCCCACCAGTTAAATTTACTAGATGTAAATTTTTAAAGTATTGTCTGAGATGTTTTACCAGATGATAATGAAACTTCGTTTTAAACGAAAACTTTGTTTGTTGGGATAAACAACAAGTAAAGAAACTCAACCTGCTAGATAATCTGATAGTTCTCGAAAATTTTGATTAGCAAATAATCTTACCACGGAAAATTTTTTTGTGTGGTAAGATTTCTCAAATAATCGAAATTTTTTAAGGTTTTTAGTTAAACCAGATCTTCGTTCACAATAACTGCTAAAGAAAGAGTAGAATCATTTCCCTACTCTTATTGCTTTAGCTAGTTTGGGTCCTACAAGTCCTTGCAATAATACACCTATTAACAGCAAGAAAGCTAAGCCTATTATCCAGAGTATTTCTAGAGTATTGTAATCTATAAAGAAAATCAATACAGCTGGTACAATAGATATTAGTAAAATTGTTGTTCCTACAATCAATTTTTGTTTTATCATAGGTGTCTTCAAAGTCTTGTATCTCACATTTGCATCAAATGCTCCTGCTAAAACTGTTATTAGCACAACAAAAGGTAGAACAACAGTTAGAACCTTTAGAGCTATAAACAAATTCAATCGCAAAGGATCGTTAAACACTGCTACCAATATCGATAGAATAAAAATAAAAGGGATAAGACCACCTGGAAAATGTACCAAGAGGGGATGGATATTAAAGTCTAATATTTTCATTCTTTTCTCTGAAACTTTACTCTCATAGGGTTTAAAAGCTGAGCTTTTAGCTCCACAAGCAGGACAAACATCTTTCACTTGACTCTGCTTTATTACATAACCACAAACATTGCATTTCACAAATTCTACCATTAATTATCGCCTTCTTCAAATATAAAATGTTTAATAAATGCTCCTTTTTATGTTTTTCTGAAAAAGAATTCTTAGAGCTTATTTACATATGAAATTCCTACTAAGAGATGAGAATATTTCTACAAGTTAGTACTTCCTCAACTTTGAATAGAATAGCATGAAAACTACTAAAAAAACCTAATTTCTTTTCAATTTTCCTATATTTCTACACAACAGTTATTGGGGGGAACTAACCTAATTTTTCTATATTCAATTAAAAGAGGTTTAAAAAAATGAAAGATTTTGTTAAAACAACTAAATTTCTAGCTTCTTTTCTACTTTTAGTCTTTTTTTTAAGTATGGGAACTAGAAATACATTAATTGCACAAACACAAGTTAATACGCAAAATAATGCTATTATTTATAGTAGCACAACTAAAACTAGCTGGGATTATACTGCACTAGAATTGGTATCAGCTGAGAGTAACGAAAATTCTAGATATCCATTTATTGCGGTAGACTCAAAATCAAACATACATGTAGTATGGCAGGACTATACTGATTTATATGGTTCTGGTACAGATGGTGCTATATTCTACAAGTATTGGGATGAGGAAACTCAAACATGGACACCGACACAGTTTATTTCTAATCAGAGTGGGCAAGCGTTCTATCCAGCAATTGCAGTCGATAATAAAGACAATTTACACGTAGTATGGGAGGATTATTCAGGCTATGCTAGTTCAGGTTTCGACCGTAATCAGCTGTAGTATGAAATCTTGATCAATCTTGCCAACAAGAAATTTTGGGATAATTTTTGAAAGGGAAATTGACGAAGAACTTATGTTAATAAGAATAGGCATAGCAGCTCAGTTACAAGGAGTGTCAGCGAGTACACTAAGAAGATGGGAGAAAGACGGAAAAATGCTCCCCTACGGAAGGACAAGGGGAGGACACAGAAGATATAAACTCTCCCAGAGTGTAGAAGAAGAGAAGAAAGGGAACAGCTTTAATCACCAGCACCTTGTTGTGGGGGGAGATCCGCCTGATCCATTACCAGAGATAATGCCAATGTTCTATTATATTAATGCAGAAGCAACTATTAATAGCATAACATATTCTTTCAACTTAAAAACCTATTCTGGAATAGAAGGTTTTGAAGAATTTCTCGACGAACATTTAGATTGTGTAATAGTTTCTTTTGAAGCGAAAGGTTATCTTACACATTATGAAACAGAATACATTTTTGGAGGATTAGTTTATACACAATATCCAGTTACTGAACACAAGATTATTCGTCAAACAATGCAAGTTACAACCGGATTAGTATATGTTTATGACTATGATGAATATGGTAATCCAATAGGCTATCATTGTGAAGAACATACTTTGGTAGCAACATATGGACATACTGTTAATGATGAACCTGTTTCATTAGCACAAACTACTGATTATGATCTAAATGAAACAGAAGATGAACATCAAGGAGACAGTCAACTAGGGAACTTAGCTGAAATACTGTTTAGTTATGCTGGAGTATCATTGTCAATTGGAGTAGCAATGTTAGGAGTAACTGCTGCAGCGTCTAAAGTAGCAATAGACGCGGGAGCAATTAATACTGTAATGTTTTCATTATTTGGTCTTGAGATTACTTATGAATCTGTATTGACTCTTTTAAGTGAAGTAACACTTATAATTGGTTTAGTTTTGGTAATAGTAGGCTTTATTTTACTTATAGCTTCTTTAATAATCAGATTACTAGCAGCATAAATAACTACAACAAAAATAATAAAGTGATACAATGAAAGAAAATAAACAAAAAAAAGGAAGATTTGCTTGGATCACTCAGATATTTGATTTTGGACAATCATATAGTTTAGAAGGTAAAGATAAACATAAACTGATATACAATTCTATATTTGCTCCTCTTATGATTTGTCATCTATTTTTAATCGCAATAACATCAATTCTAGCATACTCTAATGTAATAGATGTACAAATATCACCTTTATTTCCAATAACTCAGATAGAAGGTGTAAGTTTTTTCTTGGTTTTTTCAACAATTCCCGTTTTTCTATATATCTGTGCATTTTTACTTTTCAGATATGATATAAGAGTACCAAAGGAAGAAGAAAAAAACTTGATTGAAGAGCAAGATCATCTGAAATTAATTCTTTTTCTTACATTTTTAGCTGTTATTATTCAGTTTATCATATTACTATTTTTTTATCTTTAACTTTCTTTTTTTTCTTAATTAATCTAAATGTTCAGTTATAACAATTGCTGGTTCTATTTCCTTTTTATCCATTTTTGCTGGTTCCCTTCTTTTCACAAAAACCGCAAAAAATATTGTTACACCTACCAACAATGCTGCTGCAAAATAGTAAGGCAATCCTAAATTCACATCAAGTAAAGCTATTCCTAACAATGGTGCTATTACTCTCATCAACGCTGACATTCCCTGGTTGATTCCTAGTATCCCTCCTTGTTTATCCATTGGCGTCCTTTGTGATAAGAGTGCTTGATTTGTTGGATTACCTATTGAACTTCCTATTGATATTGGCCCAGAAACAAAAATCATGAAGAGTAGACTATTTACTTGCGAAAATATTATTATTCCTGTAGTCATTATCAGGAATCCTACTACCATCAGAGTACTATTGGAGAATTTTTTCGTCAGAAATCTCAGAATTATCCCCTGCGTTATTATAGAGATTATCCCTACGATTAATAATACTATACTTGAGTTCTCCTCTGTTAACCCGAATCGTGCTATTCCATAAGGTAGCAATGTTGCAGTATACGTTGCAAAAGCTAAGGTTAGCATTGAGAAAGTCAAAATTATTGCTAGCACTTCTTTATTTGCAAATATATACCTGAAAGCATCTTTTCTAGATGTAGTGGTTTCTACTTGATCGTGGTTATCCTTTTGTTTACTTCTTAGAGTTTCTGGTAATAAGAAAAAGCCTGTTATCAAGTTCAACACCGACATTCCCCCAGCGAAATAGGCTAAAGTGGAATATTGATTGGTTAATGCAAATAATCCTCCTCCTACTCCTGGACCTATAGCAAAACCTAAACCAAAAGCCGCACCTATTAGACCAAAACCTTTAGCTCTATCTTCTCCAGTTGTTGTATCACTTATGAATGCTTGAGCAGTTGGTAGTGTTGCAGCTGTAAACATACCTTGGAGAGCTCTCGAGATTATCAACATAGCCACTGAAGATGTAAAAGAAAGCAACAAGAAACTGATTATACTCCCTGAGATTCCTGTAAGGATAATAGGTCTTCTCCCATGTTTATCGCTGATTCTTCCCCAAATAGGAGCAAAGATGAATTGCATCAAAGAGTAAATGCTGAGGATGACACTATAAGTAGTATTTGTCCCGTTTAAAGCTGTGTTCCAGTAAGGGAGAACAGGGATGATTATCCCAAAACCTAGTAAATCGATGAATACAGCAAGAAAAAGTACAGCGAGAGCTTTTCTATTAGAAAGTGGTTTAGTAGCTGGTTCTTCTTGTAGAGTATTCATAGTATCAACAATTTACAGCTTAAAATGGAGTTTAAAATAATAACTATTAAACAAAAGAAACACAGTATTCTCATTGGGAATTAATCTAAAGTTAAAAAATAGTTTTAGGTTTAGCTAACTTCTTCAAAGTAATGTTTTTATTTTACTATAACCTTAACGTGAGGTATGAACGATAATTTTGATGAAGAAATGGAGGGAGACATGGATCCAGAAGAAGCTTGGGTAGTAATTGAACCTCTGCTTAAAGATTATCTTAAAACCTACCAAGAATCCTTAATAACTCAAATCAAAGAGATACTCAATAGTACCTATTGTTATGATAGTGAAGTGGAAGATTTTATCCAGAATGTTGGTTTTCTTATTCATGGTAAAACAATCACTTCTGAAGTCTGGGAAAATATTCAAAGTCTTCTTACTCATGTTTACGAAACATCAGAATATGATGAATATGTAGTAGGATTGAAAATGGATACAATAACCTTGAGGCAGCAAGTTGTGGGATTTGTGTCTTATAACATTTTCAGTATCGAAGACCACATGAACGATATTAACACGTATCTTTGCGTCATCCAAAAGTAATTATTTTTTTCAGAAATCTTTTTCAAGTATCTTTTCTTTTATTTTCTTTGAGAAACTAATCTCGATTAGTAGGTGAAAAACCATGAAAATATTTAATATTCTCAAAAGAGGATGCATTAAACCTATAACTAAAAAATACACTACTGCTCTTACAGCTGTCCTAGAAAAAGGAGATATTATTCTTCATAGATCAGGTAGCAGCTTTATTGGTTCTCTTATCTCTGTCTTCACTGACTCCCCTTACTCTCACGCTGAGATCTATATTGGCGATGGTTGGTGCGTCTCTGCTGAAGCTAAAGGTATAACCTTTTCTGACAGTCTCAATAAAGGTTTTATTGACATCATGCGCTTAAAGGAAGGTTTAACTCGTCACCAACGAGGGATAGTCTTGGAGAAAGCTTACCAATCCCTAGCTAAACCTTACGATTATCTATTGCTGGTTGGTTTTCCTTTTATCGGTCCTAAATCAGCTGCAGAAAGAGCAGGACATGTAGCTTACATCTGCTCTGAACTCACTGCTTGGTGTTACAAAGAAGCAGGGATAGATTTGATTCCTGGTTTACCTGTGGAGATAGATGCTCCAGCTGATATAGCTAAATCTGATAAACTGGATTTCAAAGGATCGTGGCGTAAAGGAGAACCTCAAAAAGATGCCAAACTGAATGTTCGTCACAAATTACAAGGAAAGAATCATTGGCTAGCAAGAATACTATTCAAGCTTGTTGAACCACTTACCTTGAAAGTTGAATACGAGAAAGCAATAGTTGTCAAACAAGCAAAGATAAAAGAGGATTTGGGTAGAAAGTAATAGAAAGGTATGAAAACTGATAACTGGCAAGAGTTCGAACAAAAAATAAGGAATATTCCTAAAGATGATTTGAATATTAAAAGTATCTTAGCTTTAGGTGCAAGTATCGAAATTACCTTTGATGTCGCAAAAGCCAAACTAGCAACAATCTTTGGTATATTTGATTTAGCTGAAGAGATTACTCCTAATCTTTCTATTTCTGCTACTATTGACCGAATGACTACTCCTGATGACGATTTTACTACTATAAAACTAGAAATTACTCAAGTATCTGATTCCTCTGAAAGTTCTTTTTCATTTATTGAGACAGAGTCTGAGATAGCGGAAGATTGGGAAGGAGGAACAGCTGCAAGAGACTTTGAGATGACAACTCCGTGTAACTCCTTGGATGAGTTAAAAGAACAAATCAGTAAGTATCTGAAATATCTGATTTCGCAAGGTTATGAAATTTCCTTAGATACTTGAAAAACTGACATACTATCCAAAGAAATATGATTAAAAGGAACTCTAATGCAGGAATCTGAACACAAACTTATAAATGAAGAGAAATGGAACAAACGTTCTGAAACTTTTGATAAAAAACGATTTATTTATTTCAGAATTTTTCAGAAACACATTATTTCTCTTTTAAATCTAAAAGGAAATGATTATCTTTTAGATGTAGGTTGTGGAACTGGTTGGGCTGTACGTTATGCAGCT
>Ga0315554_1002007_pt1 | contig 11949 bp, 8 predicted proteins | sample SalMarSW160370MG_FD_202114 | JGI IMG/M metagenome (GOLD analysis project Ga0315554, IMG submission 202114) | Salt marsh sediment microbial communities from the Plum Island Ecosystem LTER, Massachusetts, United States - Salt Marsh Sediment SW1603-70 ... | reverse complement strand
GGGCATCAGTACGCATCTCGATCACCTGGAGACGCACTTTTCATATCGCACGCGCCTGCTCGACTATTTCTGGGCGGGTTTGCCTGTGGTGACGTCCGGCGGAGAGGCACTGAGCGATGTCGTCGCTGCGGAGGGCCTGGGGCGAGTCGTTGGCTTTGAGGACGTGGAGGGTGTGTCGGATGCGCTGATCGATTTACTGTCGATGCCGGACGCAAAGCGACAGATGGCTCCGGCATTCGCACGGGTTCGCGAGCGGTTCGCGTGGGAACGGGTGGCTGCTCCTCTCGTGACGTTCTGCCAGGCCCCTCACTATGCTGCAGACAAGACGGTGCGAGTTCCGCAGGAGGGGCGCACGCCGTACTGGCGGCTGCCGGGCCGGGCGTGGCAGATCCTGCGCGAGGAGGGGGTTGCTGGCGTGGCACGGGAGGCCCGCTCCTATGCCAGGTGGTGGCGTGACCAGCGTGTGTGAGAAAGAGCAGCGGCGTGCCAGGACGCTGTCACTCGCATGGAGTGAGCTGCGGTGGGAATGGAGGCTGCCCTGATGACGACGGTGCACGCTTCTGTGATTATCCCCGTCTGGAACGGCAGATCCTACCTGCCACAGTGCCTGGATGCCTTGCTCGCCCAGGAAGGACCCGCGCTCGAGGCGATCGTGGTGGACAATGCATCGGCGGATGGATCGGCCGACCTGGTTGCACAGCGCTATCCGACTGTGACGCTGGTCCGCGAACGCAGCAATCTGGGCTTTGCCGGAGCGTGTAATGCTGGGCTGCGTGTCGCCACGGGCGAGATCCTGGTCCTGCTGAACCAGGACACGCAGGTGGGGAGAGGCTGGCTCAATGCAGTAGTGGGTGCCTTCGAACAAGCCCTTCGCGGCGTGGTCGGGTGCAAGATCAGCTATCCAGATGGGCGCACGATCCAGCACGCGGGAGGATGGATCGAGTGGCCACGCGGGCTGGCCCATCATTACGGTCAGGGCGACATCGACCAGGGACAGTGGGACACGGGGCGCGAGGTCGACTATGTCAGCGGGGCAGCGTTGGCACTTCATCGCCGGGTGATGGACCAGATCGGCCTGCTGGACGAGGGGTTCTGGCCTGGTTACTTTGAGGATGTAGACCTTTGCCAGCGAGCGCGCGAGGCCGGCTATACAGTGTGGTACGAGCCCCGCGCGATGTTGTTCCACGAGGAGACGGCTTCATTTTCAGAGGCCGTTTCGCGATCGCGTGCCTATCACCGCGGGCGGCTGCGGTACCTGCTCAAGCACCTATCGCCTCGCCGCTTCCTGGCCGAATTCATCCCCGCCGAGCAAGCGTATCTTCGCGCCCTAGGAGACGAAAGCGCGGCGGGGCTGTTACGGGCCGCCTATCTAGAGGCGATCTCGACCGCCGCCGAGATCATCCCCGCACAATGGCCCGAGCAGGGCGAGTTGTATGAGGAGGTACTGTCGGCGCTGGAGGGACTGTACCAGCCCCAAGGTCGGGGATCTATGTCCCTCGTGCCTCCGCTGCAGGAATACCGGTTCCGCTCTTCGGTGCCGGTGATCGGCCCGCTCATTGCCCGCTTTCGCTCGGCGTGGTATGGCGCTGCTGCCCGGTGGGCGGTCCGAAACCTGATGTGGCAGCAAGAGGCGATCAACCAGCAGCAGGAGGCAAGCGTACGGTCGTTGGTGGCGCTCGCCCGGGCAGTGGGCCGCTTGCGTCTCGATCTTGATGGTACAGGAAACGAGCGCCGGGAAAGAAGGGCGGACAGGTGAGCAACGAGTGGTTGGAGATCCGGGATCAGGAGATCAGCGTACAGGAGATTATGCAGCGGATCCGAGAGCGGATCGGGGAACGTGAGACGAGCGATCCAGGCACGCGAGATACGGAAGCCGAGTCGCTGGCCGAGGACCTGTATCACGAGATGCTGGGCCAGGCCATGGAGGGGACAGCGCTGCAGCGGCGGGTCAGGTTGTGGCGGAACGACTGCGACATCGTGCCGCGACACTATGTGGTCGACTGGCGAGTGCCCGTGCTCGGTCCGCTCCACGCGCTGGTGCGGCGGGTGATCAACGCCGAGATTCGCCGCTACCTGTACCGCTCGCTGGAAAAGCAGTCGCATTTCAACCGGCAGGTGCTGGAGGCGGTGGAGACGCTGGCCCGAGAGAATGCGGCGCTCTGTGAGGAGATCGAGGCGCTGCGCCAGACACACGCAGGAAGCGAGTAGGGCGTCGCCATGCAGGTGCACCAATTCCACCCGACGGCCACGTTTGGCGATGCGACCAGCGACCAGATGCTGAGCCTACAACGCATGCTGCGGGAGATGGGCTGCGAGAGCGAGATCTTTGTCGAACGGGTGCCGCTGCACTTTGAGGGGCGTACGCGACCGATAGCGGATTACAGCCGCTTCTCTGCACCAGGGAATGTCCTGCTGCTGCACTATTCGCTGGGATACGCGGCGCCGGTCCTAGAGTGGGCTCGCCAGGTGCCGGACCGGAAAGTGCTGGTCTATCACAATATCACGCCGCACCACTTTTTTGCCGGCGTCAACGCCGTCTACATGGAGGCGGCGCAAGCAGGACGGGAACAGCTAGGCGAGCTGGCGCGCCTGGTGGACGCCGGATGGGGGGACTCGCCGTACAACTGCCGGGAGCTGGCGGCACACGATATGCCGCACATAGGAGTGCTGCCCATCATCTTTGACCAGAGGCGCTACGATGTTCGTCCCGACCGGCGCGTCCTGAAAGAGTGGGGCGAGGGAGTCAACGTACTCTTTGTGGGGCGCGTGTCGCCCAACAAGCGGATCGAGGACCTGCTCCTCACGTTCTACTACCTGAAACGCCACGCAGGCATGGACGCGCGCCTGCTGTTGGTTGGGTCGTGGACGGGGATGGAGCCCTACCTGGCCTACCTGCAAGCATTGGTGCAGCGGCTCGATCTGCCCGACGTCATCTTTGCCGGCCACATCAGTGCTGCTGCCCTGACCGCAACCTATCGCTGTGCCAGCGTCTATCTGAGCATGAGCGAGCACGAGGGGTTCGGTGTGCCGCTGCTGGAGAGTATGTATTTCGACGTGCCGATCGTCGCCTACCGGGCTGGCGCGGTGCCCGAAACGCTGGGAGAGAGCGGCATCCTGATCCGCGAGAAGGACTATGCCGCCGTGGCGGAGCTGGTTGGGCTGCTGATCGAGGACGACCCGCTGCGGTCGCAGGTTGTATCACGACAACGGGAGCGCCTGGCCCATTTCCAGCCAGAAGCGGTACGGCCCAAGCTCGCACAGTTGCTCCGGGAGATCGGGGTCGAGGTGTGAACATTGTCCTGGTGAGCAGCAGAGGACGCTGCGGGATCCACGACTATGCCGAGGTCTTGCGTGGAGGACTGGCCGAGTTGGGCCACCGGGCCCGGTACATTGGGGTCGAGGACAAGCGCAACCAGGACCTGCTGCGCAAGCTGCGCGCGATCCGGCGCGACGACGACATTGTGATATTCGAGTACGATGCGGGCATCTTTCGCCTGGGGGGCCTGGTGGCAGCGATGGCCTGGCTGCGCCTGGTCCGCCGTAAGCAGGTCTACCTCTCTGTGCACGAGATCGCCCCGAATAAGTTCCCGGCGGCGCGGCAAGTCGAGTGGCACCTGTCCAGGCCGGTCTCGGCACGGGTGTGGCAGGAGGTGGCGCTGATTCCCGCCGCCACGCTGGACGTCACGGCCCGATTTGTCACGCTGCGGCTGGGGCTGCTGCTGCTAGGCCTGTTGCCACACTGCGTTCTCGTGCACTCGCCCAAGGCCGACCAGAACGTGCGCTTGGCCCTATCGGGCGCTGATAAGGTGCGCTATGTGCCTCTCGCCGTCAAGCACCTGTCGGGCGAGCGCGAGGCGCTGCGCCAGGCGCTGGGCTTGCCCCAGGATCGCTTTGCGTTCATCGTGCCCGGCTTTTTGTTCCGGCGCAAGCGGATCACGGACGTCATCGCCCAGCTCCCCCCTGGTGTCGAGCTCTGGATCGTGGGCACCGAGTCGAGGCACGAGTCGGGCTATCTGGCCGAGGTCGAGGCTTACCTGGAAGAAAGCCCTCATCGTGGGCAGGTGCGCCTCATCCAAGACTATGAACGGATGGAGCAGTATCTGCTCGCGGCAGATGCCGTCGTCCTCTACTATGCGGACAGCTACCAGAGCGGGGTGGCGAGCCTGGCGGTGGGTGCGGGCAGGCCGTGCATCTTTTCGGATCTACCGGCTTTCTCTGACGTGCGCGATGCGGGGCTCGTGGTCAGGAACGCCGACGAGCTCCGGCGGGCGATGGAAGAGATCCAGGACCCAGCGCGGTACGAGCGACTGCAGCAGAAGGCGCTAGAGCGACGCGCGGCGCTGTCTCCTCGGCGCATGGCGGCGGCATACCTTGCCCCTACAGAAGGCTAGCTCCGCTGTGTCTCTTCCTCGCGCTGTCCTACGCAACGCGGATCGCCGCGGTTACTGGCTTGCGCTGTCGTGTTGTTTGTTCTTTTTTGCCACGTATGTGCTCGTGGGCGCCCACGCTCTCCGGGTGATCGGCCTCGGTGGCGACGAGCCTTACTACCTGCTGATCGCGCACAGCCTGGCCTACGATCGGGATATCGACCTGGCCAACAATTTCGCGGAGCAAGATTACTGGGCCTACCATCCCTCTCCCCTCGAAGGTCTACACGCGATCCCCCAGCAAGCGGGAAGGGCGATCATTTCTGTTCACGATATTGGGCTACCTGTCCTCATCGCACCGTTTTACCGGATCGCGGGCCGTTGGGGGGCGATGGTACTGCTGAGCGCGGTCACAGCGCTGACGGTCGCATTGTGTGCGCGGGCCGTGTTCGCGCACACCCGTTCGCCGATTGCCGTTGGACTGGCTGCTCTCACGATAGGGCTGTCGGTCCCCAGTCTACCCTACTCGGCGCAAATCTATCCGGCGGCGGTAGCGGCACTGTTGGTGGTGTGGATGTTGAGCTTGCTGGACCCGGTTCAGCATCCGGCCCCCACGCAGGGGCAGATCGTTGCCTATTCGGCAGCGATCGGTTTCCTACCGTGGTTGAGCATCAAGTATGCAGTTCTCAGCGCCGTGCTCGCCGGGATGGGCCTGTCGTTCCTTCGCCCTTCACCTGGGGAGAGACGCGCGCGACGGTGGACCGGCTACGGCGTGCCCGTGCTCGTCTTTGCTGCCGCATGGGTTGCGCTCCGCTTGCGCTACTATGGTTCGTTGTCGCCTGCCGCGCAATACGGTGGGTGGGGACTGGGCGCAGGTCGCATTCTACGCAACATAGGGGCACTGCTTCTCGATCAGGAGCACGGTCTGCTTCCCTACACGCCGGCCTACCTTCTGGTTCTGCCCGGCATGGTGGTGATGTGGCGTGCTGGGAGGAGGCGCTCGCTCGCCCGTCTGTCCGCCGTCCTGGTTCCGTACGTGCTGTTGGTTGCTTCGTGGTCCGTGTGGTGGGCGGGATGGAGCTTTCCGGCGCGCTTTTTGGCAGCGGTCGTTCCTGTCCTGGCAGTGCCTCTGGGCTATCTCTATGCCGCCGCCTGGCACAAGCGGCGCCGCGTGCTGTGGAGAGGCGGTGTCGTCCTGCTCATTGCCGCAAGCGCCGGCCTAAGCCTATTCGGTATGTACGATCCGGGCTACCGCTTGCGAAACCGGCGCGATGGTTCGGCCAACCTATTCCTCGACCTAGCACCCCGCCAGGTCGACCTGACCGCGATCCTACCCGCCTTTGTTCCCTACTCGAGCGCTGTCATGTTTCCCGCCGCTCGCCTGTGGGGGGAGGTGGGCGAGGTGGTCCCTGCTCCCGACCTGGGTGGAAGGGAGGTTCGCCACACGGGGCAGGGCGATCTGGCCGGCTATCTGGCGCGTGGCGCACAAGAGATCCTCGCGGCAGGACTGTATCGCGTGTGTGCAACGGCCCAGGTTGGGGCTGCACGAGAGCAGGCTGGTCGCGTGGAGGTCGTGATCCCGGGCAGCGAGGAGGTACAGATCTTGGCGTTGGCGATCGGGGGCGCCGATGCAGGGGCTTCAACGGAGTACGAGGACATCTGCAAAGAGCTCATCGTCGCGGATCGAACGCGCGTGGACGTGCGGCTGTGGTCGACCGGGAAGGCGGACTTCTCTTTGTCCGATCTGTGGTTCGAGCGCCTCGGTCCGTGGTCGCCCGAGCTCTATGCGCTGGGGGAGACAGTCCCGTTTTCTGACCCGGATCTCGATCGATACCTGGGGGAAGGGTGGTCGGCAGCGGAGCCGTGGGGACGGTGGGCGGTCGGCGCGTCATCAAGTATGCGCGTGCACCTGAAGCGGCGTGACACCGTGTTGACCTTGATCGTCTTTCCGTACCCGGTGGAAGGACAGGTACAGCGGCTTGACATCAGCTACAACGATCTGAGCCTGGGCGAGCATGAGCTCGGCGTCGCCGACGCGCAAGAGGTGAGCGTGACGATCCCACGGGCAGCGATCGGCAGGCAGGTGGACGTGCTGCGCTTCGAGTACGCCTACGCCACATCCCCTTCCGGGGCGGGTGGTGGGGATCGTCGTCCCCTGGCAGTTGGGTTCATCGAGGCCAAGATACGGGGGCAGGAATGAAGGTCGCGTTCGTCGTGCAGCGGTACGGGCTGGAGGTCAGCGGCGGCGCTGAGCTACTGTGCCGCCAGGTTGCCGAACGGCTGGTGGGCCGGCACGAGGTCGAAGTCCTGACGAGCTGTGCGCAGGACTATGTGACGTGGGAGAATGTGTATCCGGAAGGGACAGGGGGGGTCAACGGGGTCAGCGTGCGCCGCTTCAGGACGAGGCGCACGCGGGAGAAGGGCTTCCGAGAGCACTCTAGGAGGCTGTACACGCATTCGCATACGCTGAGCGAAGAGATGGAGTGGGTGCGCGCACAGGGACCGGAGGTGCCAGACCTGCTGCAGTTCCTCGTCGATCAGCACACGGCGTACGATGCATTCGTGTTTTTCACCTACATCTATTATCCGACCGTATTGGGGCTGCCCCTGGTCTCGGACCGCGCGCTGCTCGTCCCAACTGCACACGACGAGCCTCCTCTCTACCTGGATGTCTACAGGCGCTTGTTCCACAGCCCGCGCGCGATACTCTACAATTCTATCGAGGAGCGGGAGCTGCTACAGGCGCTCTTTGGGATCGGTCACATCCCACACGCCGTGGCCGGTGCAGGGATCGAGGTGCCAAATGCAGTGGATGGGACCGTCTTTTGCCGGCGGTACGGGCTCTCGCGCCCGTACCTGGCATACGTAGGGCGTGTCAGCGTCTCGAAGGGGTGCCAGACGCTGATCGAGCACTTTTGCCGGTACAAGCGGGCTCGGCCTGGGCCCCTGGCGTTAGCCCTCGTCGGACGAAGCGAGGTGACGATTCCCGAGCACCCCGACATCGTGGCAACGGGCTTTGTCTCGGACGAGGAAAAGTTCAGCGCGATCGCCGGTGCCGAGCTGTTCGTGCTTCCTTCGCGGCTGGAAAGCCTGTCGATCGCCTTCCTAGAAAGCCTGGCGGTGGGGACGCCTGTGGTATGCGATGGGGCGAGCCCCGTATTGCGCGGACACTGCATACGCAGCGACGCAGCGCTGTACTATATGAACTATGCCGAGTTCGAGGCCAGCCTGGACTTGATGCTAGGCGACGAACGACTGCGAAGCCTTCTCGGACGGCGTGGCCAGGCGTACGTGGCACAGCACTATACGTGGGAGCGGGTGCTGGACCACTACCTGCGGTTGATAGGCTGGGTGGCCGACAACCCGTGGTGGTAAAGTGAGCGTCCACTCATCTCCTGCGCTGCACGAAAGGCTGGGGGCGGCAAAGCGGCGCATCGAGAAGGCCGTGAGGAGCGCCTGGACCTGTGAGCTGTTCCTCGTCCTGCTCTGCACTGGCGTCTACCTGAGCAGCTTGAACACCAGCGCCGACTCGGGCGACGTACTGCCGAACTACTTTTTGGCCAAGAGCATCGTTCACAGTGGCGACTTTTACCTGGACGAGTACCAGGAGACGATCGACGCGTACCGCAACTACTGGGGATTCGCCTACGTGGAGCTGGGCCTGCCGCTCGGCATCCTGAACGCGAGGGAGCGCCTGCAGGGGTACCGCCCTGCCGGAGAGGTGGGCACAGACAAGGATCTACGAATCGTATCTGCCTACCCGCCCGGGGCTGCATTTGCGGCCAGTATACCCTACTGGGTCGTGTCCAGGTTGTTTCCCGCACTGGTGTCACAGTACCTTTCTCCCCCCTTCAAGGCGATCAGCGCGCTGTTCGTCGCCTTGTCCGTGGCGTGCATGCATCGCGCGCTGTCGTTCCTGGCTCGACCTGCCGCAGCGCTGGGTATTGCCGTCCTGTATGGGTTCGGCACCTCGGCGTGGAGCGTGGCCAGCCAGGATCTGTGGCAGCACGCGCCCTCGCTGCTGTTGTTGAGCATCTTCCTCGCTCTCTACCTCGCGGGTACGGCGCTTACCCGCCGCAGCCTCGTACTATGGGCCACGCTTCCACTGACCCTTTCAGTGTCCTGCCGCCTCACGAATGGGCTGTTGCTGGTCGCTTTCCTGGTCTACGTGCGCCTGGGCGAGTCCTCGGTGTTCCGCGGCGCCCTGCTGCTGGCGCTGGTAGGGATGGTGCCCCTGGTTGTGTACAGTGTGGGTACGGTCGACGTGCTTTTCTCGACGGGAGGGTACACGGGGGGCTATGGCGGGCTACCCAGCATGCTTTCGCGTCTTCCTGAAGGTATAGCAGGGATTCTCGTGAGTCCCGGACGGGGACTGTTTGTGTATGCTCCTGTGCTGGCTTTTGCCTTTGCGATCCCAGCATGGCGCAAGCGCCGGGAACTGTGGCTGATGGCGGCGTGTGCGTTGGCCGTGCTGCTGTCTGCTGCGACCTGGCACACGTGGTGGGGCGGGGGCGGGTACTCTTATCGAATCGTGTTGGAGGCAGTGCCCTTTTTGTGTGTGCTGCTGGTCCCTGCCTGGGGTTGGCTGGCGAGATCGCGCCTGCTTCGCACTCTCTTTGTGCTGAGCGCGCTGGTTTCGTGCTACGTTCAGGTCTTGGGCGCATATGCGTTTGACTACTCGTGGGAGCAGCACATGCGGAGCGAATACCAGCTCGCGGCAGGACTAGCTGAGCCCGTGCCCCTGCAGCCGTCCTTCCTGTGGCGGCTGCGCGACAACCCGATCTTCTGGTACCATCGGAAGCTGTGGATGGAAAAGCCTGTGCCGGACACATTCGGGCGGATGTGGGGCGAGATCGTGCGTCCCTCGTTCGGAGATGAGGATGTGACCGGCTGCTGCCGATGGAAAGGCACGACCAGAATAGGTCTTGCTTGGCCCTGCCGAGTTCGAGTGCGAAAAGGGCCCGACATGACGGAGATGAGGATATGAGGATGAAACGTACGGAACATATACGTATGCTGATCGCTCGACTGTGTAGCCTGGTGGCGATCGGAGTGCTCCTTGGAGCAGGCTCGTCACCGGCACCTTCCGGGGCGGCAGGGGCGATCGTGGTACCGCTCGGAGATACGATCGGAGACTCGAGCCCGGCAGCCTATGATTTCAATGGCGACGGCCGGAAAGAGATCGTGGTCGGTGGGGATCGGGGCAACCTGTTCGTGTTCGCCTACAGCGGTAGTACATGGTCGGTAGTCTGGTCACGACAGACGCGGGATGATCTGAACGCGGCGGGCGCACCGGGGGGCAGTTGCCGGAACAACAGCGTAATCAAGTCTTCCCCCGCGGTGGGCGACCTGAACAAGGACGGCAAAGCTGAGATCGCGGTCTCGGTGGGAGGAATACCGGGTGCGGATCACAACGGTGGGGTGCTGGTGTACAGCTACCAGCAGAGCAATCCCTGGTCCTTTGCCGTGGTCTCGGGCTGGCCCAAGCCACGTCTCGACAAGCTGGGCGCAGCCGGGGGACCGGATGGCTGCTGGGATGGGTTCTGGTCTTCGCCCGCGATGGGGGACATTGACGGTGACGGGCAGCAGGAGGTGGTGGTACTCGGCCTGGACCGCCACATCCACGCCTGGAACTATGACGGAAGTGCTGTGGCAGGCTGGCCGATCTATCGCTACACGGACGAGAGCGACAGCACGGAAGGCACCGACTGCTTGCTGCGTGGTGGCTGGTCCTCGCCGGCACTGGGCGACATCGACGGGGATGGCCTGCCTGAGGTCGTCGTCGGCACGGACAGCCCGCCGTGGTCGTGTCCGGGCAACTGGGAGCAGATCAACTACCGATACGGGACCGTGTGGGCGATCAATGGCGATAGCAGCAACGTGCCAGGCTGGCCGGTGACGACACAGAACAACGTCAAGTCCTCGCCCGCGATTGGCGACATCGATGGTGATGGGGAGATGGAAATCGTGGCCAGCAGCGCCGACTCGGACGAAGGGGGGAACGGGCGCTATGTGTACGCCTGGAATGCAAATGGCTCACCGGTGCCTGGCTGGCCGAAGGTCTTGCCAGGCGACGTGCAGGCTCCGCCGGCGCTGGGCGACCTGGATGGGGATGGGCGACCCGAGGTGGTCGTCGGCTGCGGAACCGTCACGGATAACTGCGGTCGTCTCTATGCGTGGAGAGGCGACGGCAGTTCCTACAGCGGTCACTACCCGGTCTCGCTCGGCGTAAGCCTTCTCTATGCCCCCGTGCTGGCCGACTATGACGGGGATGGCCGGGTAGAAATCCTGCAGTCAGGCCTAGGATCCCCGTACATTGCCGCTGTCGAGGCCGACGGGAGTGCGGTCAATACAACCTCGTTTGACGATCCCGGCCCGCTGTTCAGTTCTCCACTGGTGGACGACGTGGACGGCGACGGGGCGCTCGAGGTCGTCATCGGGGCGGGTGGCTATCTCTATATCTGGAATGTCTCTGGTACGACAGATGACGCGCTGCCGTGGCCGATGTTCCATCGGGATGCGCAGCGCACAGGCGCGTACCTGCTGTCACCACGGCTCGGGTTCCAGGACGAGATCCGCGTCTACCACCAGGCTGGGAGTGGAAACGTGGCGTACCAGCCGGTCACGATCCGCAACCTGGGCGACGTTCCCTTTGACTGGCAGATCCAGGAGTCGATCTCGCGCCTGGCGGTGAGCCCTTCGCTCAACGGCACGGTGGTCGATGCCTCTACGGTGCAGTTGGAAGTGAACGTGCAGGGCTTGGCGGCAGGGAGCTGGCACAACCTAGGCTCGGTCCGGGTTTCTGGGACGTGGAACGGGGGTGCCGTCGCGAACAGCCCCCAGGACGCGACACTCTATGTGTACGTGGGCGACATCGAGCGTGTGTATCTGCCGGTCGTGAGCAAGAGTTACCAGCGGTAGAGCGCTGGTCAAGGAGCCAAGCGCTGAACGGTGCTACCTGGAACCATCTGCAGCGCGACCGGCGATGGCACGCTCGTACACGGCTCGCACGCGGTTGGCGATGATCTCCCAGGGATAGTTGGCCAGGACCTTGTGTCGTCCGGCACGTCCCATCTCGGTGCGGCGAGAGGGGTCATCCAGCAGCTCGACGATGGCACCTGCCAGCGCGCCAGCGTCTCCGTAGGGCACTAGTAGCCCGTCGCGGCCCTCGTCGATCACGGAGGAGATGGCACCGCTACGGCATCCGATGACGGGCGTGCCGGACGCCCACGCTTCCAGGAATGCAATGCCAAAGGACTCTTGGCCAGAGGGCAGGACAAAGATGTCGCTGGCGGCGAGCAGGTCGGGTTTCAGCGCCTCTGGGAAATCGTCGAGCAGTGTGACCTGGGCTTGCTGTCGAGGTGGGAGTCGAGCGATGGCTGCCCAGATCTGTTCCGAGTAGGAGGTGCGTGCTCCGGCGAGCAGCAGTCGCGCTTTGGGGTGCGCCTGCCACACGGTCGCCATTGCCTCGACCAGCAGGTCGAAGCGCTTGCGCGGGCTCTGCTTGGCCACGAGCGCAATCAGCGGGTCGTCTCCCCATCCATACTGCTGGCGCACGCTGCGCCCGTCGGCTTGCGCAAAG
>Ga0315554_1002005_pt1 | contig 11950 bp, 9 predicted proteins | sample SalMarSW160370MG_FD_202114 | JGI IMG/M metagenome (GOLD analysis project Ga0315554, IMG submission 202114) | Salt marsh sediment microbial communities from the Plum Island Ecosystem LTER, Massachusetts, United States - Salt Marsh Sediment SW1603-70 ... | reverse complement strand
GAGAAAAAAAATAAAATTTTTGTTGTTTTTACTAAATCTCATCCCCTAAATCCAAAATTGGGACGCATATCAACACAGGTTAACAGGATTTTTTTTGTTTTATAACGCGAAACTCATAACCCGAAGCTATAGTCAATCAAAAATGACTTAAACGGTTTTTCCTGACTCCTGACTCCTAACTTCTCCCTGCTCACTATCACCTGATCATAATCATTTTCTTAAATATTTCTTCGTCTCCGCACTTAAGAACGCCGAAATATAAGCCGGAGCTTAGGACTTCTCCTGAATCACCTTCACCATACCAGGAAAGTTTAATCTGAGAAGAATTGGTATTAATGTTAGAAAAAGTTTTCACCAATCTTCCGCTCACATCATATATTAAGAACTCAGCGTCTTCTCCTCTACTACCGGCAGGAATATTCAAAACAATATTAGTACTTTTATTGAAAGGATTGGGACTTATATTTAAGTTAAGTTTTTTTGGATTATTAAGAGCCTCTTCTACCCCTCCCGTTCCATCTTGAAGAACCCAAATGGTACCATCCATAAAACAACTAACGTATATCCTGTCTGTCTCGGGATTTACACAGACACCATATGGCGAATCACCAACTTCGATAGTCGTGATCACCGAATCCGTGGCACCATCAATTACACTTATGTTATCGAACACGCCATCCGTTACAAATATACGATTCAGATCTGGATTTGAGGTTATTGCACTAAGACTATAGGTTCCAGGTAAAATAGTGCCAATGACAGAATCTACTGTCCCGTCAATTACGTTAACACTCATATTATTCGCAACATATATTTTGTTTGTTTCTGGATTTACACAAATACCATAAGATCCCGGTTCAACTCCGATAGTTTTAACCACAGAGTCGGTATTACCATCAATCACACTAACAATCGAATCACTACGATTCGCAACATATATTCGATTTGTCTCTGGATTTACACAAATACCATATGGTGTAATCCCAACCCCAATATTTGTAGTCACTGAATCACTTGTTCCATTAATTACACTAACACTATCATCATAACTATTTGCAACATATATCTTATTCGTCTCCATATTTACGCAAACCGCATACGGACGAATCCCAACATCAATCGTAGAAACTACCGAATCATTGATTCCGTGAATTACACTAACATTATCATCGTATTCATTTGCAACATATATCTTATCAGTCTCGGTATTTACACAAATTCTTCGAGGAGAATCTCCAACTTCGACTGTCGCAATTACTGAATTAGTTATCTCATCAATTGCACTAATATTATCACCTCCAAAATTTGTTACATACAGCCGGTTTGCCTCCGGATCCACGCAAACTCCCATTGCTGCAACCCCAACTACAACAGTTTCAATCACCGAATTAGTTATTCCATCGATTACACTTACATTACTTCTACCTTTATTCGCTACGTATATCCGGTTTGCAGCTGAATTTATCGAAATTCCTATGGGTTCATCTCCCACTCCAATAACAGCAATAACTGAATCATTTTCTCCATCAATTACAGTTACGCTATCATTGTACCGATGAGCTACGTAAATAAAGTTTGTTTCAGGATTTACACAAATCGTAGTAGGATAATCTCCTACCCCGACTCTGGCAATCTCCGTATTGTTCTCTCCGTCAATCACGCTGACACTATCATCATAACTATTTGCCACATATATTATATTCGTCTCCTCATTCACGCAAACCGCAGACGGACGAGTTCCAACATCAATCAAAGCAATTACCGAATCATTGACATCATCGATTACACTGATGTTATTATCATATGTATTTGCAACATAAACGAGGTTGGTTTTTTGATTTAAATCAATCGCATACGGATAAGATCCTACCTCAATTTTACCAATCTTCGAGTAAGTCGCTCCGTCAATCATACTAATACTATCTTCAAAAGGTATTAATACATATATTTTATTTGTATTTGAATTTACGCAAATTCCATTAAGGTTGGGGCCAATATTAATTTCTGCGATTATTGAATCAGTTGAGCCATCAATGACACTAACATTATCCCACGGTAAATTTGCCACATATATCCGGTTTCTCAGCGAATCAACTGCAACCCCACATGGCAAATCAGCCATAAAACCTGTCTCATCAAACCAAACAGTCGCAGTAACCAAATTAGTAATACCGTTTATTACAGAAACATTGTTACTCCCCGAATTTACCGTATAAATACGGTTAGTTTTGGGATTTACACCAATCTCAACAGGACTTAATCCATTCCCTGCTCTTGGACCAAGAAAAATCGTATCAATAACCGAAATCTGACCAAACGTTGAAATCGTAACAAACAGTATTAAACTTAACAGTAAAATTTTTCGTAAAACACTCATATTTCCCCCTTAATGCTTAATATTAGTATAATGATATTTAACTACTTCGTCAAGGTTTTTTGTTCCTTATTTTAACTACCGATTGCACAAAATTAACACAAAAATTTTTTTGTCCTCTATGGTTCAACAGCTTTTGGGCTTGTAGGAGTTCTTTAAAAAACATAATAAATGAAGGTTGGATGTGGAGTGGCTTTGTGTACTTTGCGGTCTTTGTGGTTCAATATTTTTTGTTTTGACTCATGACTCGAGACTCATAACTCATGACTGCCGAAGTGCTCTTCGGCAAATTCGGTCTTGACATCACTGTAATTCTCATTAAAGTGTAAATACTATAGAAAAAAGGAGGTTTCAAAAATGAAAAGAGTACTAATATGTTTTTTTAGTTTACTTGTTATCCTAATGGGTCTGATGAATACTGGCTGCGGAGAAAAATCAGAAGCTCCAACTTTCATACTCGTTCCAAAATCAGTGGGACATCCTTACTGGGCAGAGGTGGAAAGAGGGATGAATGCTATGGCAAAAGAATTGGGAGTAAAAGCTATATTCAACGGCCCGCCAACAGGAAGCAGCGCGCTCCAAATATCGATTATAGAAGGTGCAATTGCCAGCAAAGTTGCCGGAATAGGCATTTCTCCTAACGAACCCGAAGCTGTCCAGGCTATTATTAAAAGCGCTACCGAAAAAGAAATTCCCGTAATAACTTTCGATTCAGATTCGCCTAAAAGTCTGCGTAGTTATTATATAGGAACAGATAATTACAAAGCGGGAAAAACATTAGGCGAACATTTTATAAAGATAGCGGGGACAAAAGGAAAAATAGCTATCTTTACAGGCGGATTGGGTGCAATGAATCTTAACGAACGAATTAAAGGTTTTAAAGATGCGATTGCTGATTATCCCGATTTAATGATAGTATCCATGCAGGCTAACAATGATGATGAAGCGTTGGCTCTCTCACAAGCAGAATCAATCCTTCAATCTCATCCCGATCTTTTGGCGTTCGTGGGAGTAAACGCGCCTGCAGCCCCCGGTGCTGCCCGTGCGGTAAAAGCACTGGACAAAAAAGGTGAAGTCAAAATTGTAGGTTTTGATACAGTGCCTGTTACCTTAGATTTTATAAGACAGGGATATATTCAGGGAACAGTAGGACAAAGGCCTTACATGATGGGATACGTTAGCCTTAAAGTTCTTTATGATATTCATATGAGCAAAGAAATTCAGTTGCCGGAAGGATTCAAAGCCGCAGACAAAATCATAGATACCGGAATCCTTTTTGTAACTGCAGAAAATATAGACGAACACTTCCCGGAGTAACAAGAAAACGCCTATATATATATAATACTCCGTATGGAATACCCCGGATGAAAAAGAAAATAGCTGATAAATACATTTTAGAGATGAAAAATGTATCCAAAGCTTTTCCCGGGGTAAAAGCATTAAATAATATACATTTTAATCTAATACCCGGAGAAATACACGCCCTTGTCGGAGAAAACGGAGCAGGTAAATCCACATTACTAAAAATTCTCGCCGGTGCTTATAAAAAAGACGAAGGCACCATAAAATTGTACGGTTCGGAAGTAAAAATGACTAATCCGAAACACGCTCTGGATTTGGGCATCAGCGTAATATACCAGGAATTCAATCTCATACCCAATCTAAGTATCGCAGAAAACATATTCATAGGAAGAGCACCCCTCAAACACAAAGCCTTTATCGATTTTTCGGAATTATACCAAAGGGCCGAATTTTTCCTGAAAAAGGTAGGTATGAAGAAAGACCCGAAAACTCTGGTAAGTCAGTTAAGTGTAGCTGAACAGCAAATGGTAGAAATAGCAAAATCTCTGTCTCTCTCTGCTAAAATAATAGTTATGGATGAACCAACATCGGCTTTAACGAAATCCGAGAAAGAAACCCTTTTTAAGATTATCAGGGAATTGAAAAGTAAAGGAGTCTCTATAATTTTCATTTCCCATATAATCGACGAAGTTCTTGAGATATCTGATAGGGTAACCGTTCTAAGAGACGGAGAATATGTGGACACCCTGGACGCTGCGGATACAAATCCCGGAAAAATAGTGCAGATGATGGTCGGAAGAGAACTAAAAGACTTCTACCCGAAAACAGACGTAAAAAGAGGGGAAGTTATTTTAGAAGTAAAGAACCTGACAAAAAAATCAAAATATGAAGATATCAGTTTCCGGCTTCACGAAGGAGAGGTACTGGGTTTTGCGGGACTGGTTGGCTCCGGAAGAGCGCAAGTAATGCGAGGAATTTTCGGCATAGAACCTCCGGATGGCGGCGAAGTATATATAAAAGGAAAAAAAGTAAAAACAAACTCTCTTTTCGAAACAATCAAAATGAAAATGGGGTTCGTGCCGGAAGACAGAAGAAAAGAAGGGCTTATTTTGAGTCGTTCTGTAAAAGATAATATCAATATAACAAAATTATCCCGGATTAACTCTTACGGATTTGTAAAGCAAAAAGAGGAAGAAAAAATAGCAAACGAATATTGCAAACACCTTAATATAAGAACACCAAACAACAACGAGATAGCCCAGAACTTAAGCGGGGGAAACCAGCAAAAAATAGTAATAGCCAAATGGCTTGCCATAAACCCGAGAATACTTATCTTAGATGACCCTACACGTGGTATAGATGTAGGGGCAAAAAACGAAATATATTTACTTATAAATAACCTGGCGAAAGAAAAAATAGGGATTATTTTAATATCCTCTGAATTGCCTGAGATAATAAATATAAGCGATAGAATATTGGTGATGAGGGAAGGAAAAATAACTCATGAATTTTCACGAAAAGAAGCAACTCAGGAAAAAATTATGCGGCACGCAACCCTAAAAAACTAAGGGGTAAAAAGATGGATTTTAAAACTATTTTTAAAAGTACGGAATTCGGCATATTCATAGCGTTTTTAGTCTTATGTACTGGTCTTTCTCTTGCCACTCCGAATTTCCTTTCGGTATACAATATATTCACCGTAATGAAACAGGTCTCTTTTATCGCAATTATAAGTGTAGGAATGACTATGGTAATTCTTACAGCGGGAATAGACTTGTCCGTAGGAGCAGTTCTCGGGCTGGTAAACGTTCTTGCGGCATTATTTATCAAAAAATTCGGTTTAGCCCCGGGAATAAGCACGGCTTTACTATGCGGTTCGTTTCTTGGTTTTGTAAACGGAATAATTATAGTCAAATGGGACTTACCACCCTTCATAGTCACTCTCGGTATGATGAATATTGCAAGAGGTTTGGCACTGGTCATCACAAAAGGCTGGCCAATCACAGGACTGCCGGAATGCTTTGGCTGCCTTGCCGAAGGAAGATTATTAGGAATGCCTGTTCCTGTTATAATAATGATAATTGTATATATTTTAGGATATTTATTCTTATCCCGGACTATCTGGGGAAGATATATTTACGCTGCGGGAGGCAATGAAAAAGCCACCTGGCTATCGGGAGTAAACGTAAATAAAATTAAAATTTTGGTTTATACTATTACGGGATTCTTAAGCGGTCTGGCAGGAATAATGCTCGCGTCCCGTTTATCTCAAGGCTCGCCCATAACAGGTACAGGTTATGAACTCAGCGTTATAGGAGCCGTTGTTATCGGAGGCACAGACTTAATGGGAGGTAAAGGCTCTGTTCTTGGTTCTCTAATCGGTGCCTCTATCATGGGGGTTCTTGCAAACGGACTCGTGCTTTTAAACGTTTCCGCATTCTGGCAGCAGGTAATACTTGGTCTGGTTATAATCATTGCCGTAGCCGGAGGAAGTATGAGGAGAAAATTATCTCTTAAGGGAGAATGATGAAAAAATACGCGATAGGTCTTGACTTCGGAACTAATTCCTGCCGCAGCTTAATTGTTGACTTAAGTGATGGCAGTGAACTTGCAAGTTATGTCTTTCCCTACCCTTCGGGTAACGCGGGAGTCCTGCTCGATCCAAAAGAGCCCAACCTGGCCAGGCAAAATCCAGAAGATTATATAGAAGGAATAAAGGAAACAATCACCGGAGCAATTCTCGATGCCAAGAAAGGAAATCCGGACTTTAATGCTGAAAACATTATAGGTATAGGGATAGATACAACAGGAAGCAGTCCGCTGCCTATAAATATTGAAGGAAAACCCCTATGTTCTTTACCGGAATTTAAAAATAATTTGAATGCCATGGTGTGGCTCTGGAAAGATCATACTGGACACTCTGAAGCCGCTCAAATTACAGAGCTCGCAAAAAAGATGCGACCTGAATATTTAAATAAAATTGGCGGAACCTACTCATCCGAATGGTTCTGGAGTAAAATATTACATTGTTATAATACAGACCCGAATGTCTTCAATGCGGCAGAAAGTTTTATGGAAATCTGCGACTGGATACCCGCAGTGCTAACAGGAGAAACCAAACCAAAAAAAATAAAAAGAAGCATCTGTGCAGCCGGACATAAAGCTATGTATAACGATGAGTGGGGCGGTTTGCCCGACACGGAATTTCTATCCTCCCTATCCCCCGCGCTCGTGCCTCTTCGAGACAGATTATATGAAAAAGCATTCGCGTCAGACCAATTAGCCGGGAAACTATCCAACGCTTGGGCGGCAGAGTTGGGTTTAAAGCCTGGAATCGCAATCGCGGTAGGAGCTTTCGATGCGCACATGGGAGCTGTGGGAGCCGGGATAAAGCCTAACACTCTGGTAAAAATACTCGGCACCAGTACCTGTGATATCATGGTCGCACCTAATGATAAAAAACTTTCCGATATACCAGGTGTATGCGGAATAGTAGATGGTTCTGTATTGTCGGATTATTTCGGAATCGAAGCGGGGCAATCCGCTGTCGGAGATATTTTTTTATGGTTCGTAAACAATCTGGTACCGGAAAAATACGGAAGGTCGGTCGATGAAAAATTTAAAAATCTCAGCATAGAAGCAAAAGAGCAGAAACCGGGAGAACATGGACTCCTTGCTCTCGATTGGAATAACGGTAACCGCACTATACTTGTGGATGTTCGCCTCAGCGGACTTCTGCTCGGTCAAACATTACATACAGAACCGCATGAAATCTATAGGGCTTTAATCGAAGCAACCGCATTCGGCGCCTTAACAATTATAAATCGAATCGAAGAATACGGAGTATCCGTAAAGGAAATCGTAAACTGCGGCGGGTTGGCTTCTAAAAATCCTTTTTTAATGCAGGTTTACGCGGATATAACCGGACGCCCGATGAAAGTTTCCAAAAGTGAACAGACCCCTGCACTCGGCGCTGCAATATTCGGCGCCATAGCCGCGGGAAAAGAGGTAAGCGGTTTTTCAAATATCAGAGAAGCTCAAAACGCGATAACCGGAATTAAAGAGACCTTTGAACCGAATCCTTCCAATCACTTGGTATATAAAAAATTGTATGCGTTATATAAACAATTACACGACGCGTTCGGAACGAAGACTCACTCGGGAAAAATGCACAATGTCATGAAAGATTTACTCACAATAAGAGACCGGCAAAGGAAAGGAGAATAATGCTCATCGAATTAAAAGAAAAAGTACTTATCGCAAATCTGGATTTAATAAGATATAAACTCGTTACATTAACCTGGGGTAATGTCAGCGGTATAGACCGTGAAAAAGGATTAGTCGTAATTAAGCCAAGCGGTTTACCTTATGATGAGATGAACTCATCCGATATGGTTATCGTCGATCTTGAAGGCAATGTAGTCGAAGGGACGCGTAATCCTTCATCGGACACCGCGACTCACTTGAAATTGTATAAAGCATTTGAAAATATTGGAGGAATAGCTCATACACATAGCAAATACGCCACAATGTTTGCACAAGCGGGTGTAGAAATACCCTGCCTCGGTACGACACACGCGGATAGTTTTTGCGGACCGATACCTTTTACAAGATTCCTATCGAAAGAAGAAGTAGAACAGGGATATGAAGAAAATACAGGAAAGGTGATTGTCGAACGCCTTAAAGGTATAAAACCTCTGGAAACACCTGCCGTTTTAGTAAGAGGGCACGGATCTTTCACTTTCGGAAAAACACCCCTCAATGCGGCAGAAAATAGTCATATTCTTGAAAATATTGCAGAAATGGCTTTCGGAACATTAAGGCTCAATCCCGGATGCGATAATTTACCCGAACACATTTTAAAAAAACATTATAATAGAAAGCACGGTCCGGATGCCTACTACGGACAAAAAAATAAGGAGAAATAAAATGGAAAATATGCCAACAATTAATCTTGGTATTATTGCAGTAAGCAGAGACTGCTTCCCTATCGAATTATCAAGAAAAAGAAGAATAGCAGTTGTGAATGAATGTAAAAAAAAGAAATTTCCAATAACCGAGATTGAAACGATAATAGAAAACGAAAAAGATGTGCTGAAAGCACTTAAAGAAATTCAAAAGAAAAATATTAACGCGCTTGTGATTTATCTCGGCAACTTCGGACCGGAAGGACCGACAACTATGCTCGCTCAGAAATTCGAAGGGCCCGTCATGTTTGCCGCCGCAGCGGAAGAAACAGGAAAAGACCTTATTAACGGAAGAGGTGACGCGTACTGCGGTTTATTGAATACATCTTACAACTCAGGATTACGGGGTTTAAAACCATACATTCCGGAATATCCCGTCGGCACCGCCAGTGAAATTGTCGATATGATTAAAGATTTTATTCCAGTAGCAAGAATCTTGATTGCTCTTAAAAAACTTAAAATATTCGCCTTTGGACCCCGCCCGCAGGATTTCCTCGCGTGCAACGCACCTATAAAACCTCTCTTTGACATCGGTGTAGAAGTTATGGAAAATAGCGAATTAGATTTGTACGATATCTATAAATCCGCCGAAGGCAATCCCGCGATAAAAAAAGTCGCTGCTGATATGAAAAAAGAACTGGGGAAAGGGAATACTTATCCCGATCTCCTCAAAAAACTTGCTCAATACGAAGTGGCTTTAACCAAGTTCATGGAAGATAATTTAGGCGCTTCGGAGTATGGAATATTCGCCAATAAATGCTGGCCATCTTTTGAAAAATATTTTGGGTTCGTCCCCTGTTATGTAAATTCGCGTCTCGCAACGCGCGGAATACCAGTATCCTGCGAAACCGATATATACGGAACATTGAGTGAATATATAGCAGCATGCGCAACAGAACTTCCCCCCACTATTCTCGACATAAACAACACCGTTCCAACTGATATGTATAAAAAATCGAAGAGTAAAATCGGAAAATATAAACAAAGTGACCTGTTTATGGGTTTCCACTGCGGGAATACTTCTTCTACATGTCTTATCGGCGGAACGATAAAATTTCAGCTAATTATGAACCGTTTAATGGAACCGGACAAAAAAGAACCGGACATAACACGAGGAACTCTCGAAGGTCAGATAAAGTCCGGCCCTATTACGATTTTCCGTTTGCAATCGACAGCCGATACAATCCTTTGCTCGTATGTTGCCGAAGGTGAAGTTCTTGATATTCCCCCCAAATCTTTTGGTAGTATTGGTGTATTTGCAATAAAAGAGATGGGAAGATTCTACCGTCATGTTCTTATAGGCAAAAAATTTCCGCACCATACCGGTGTCGCTTTCAAACATGCCGGTAAAGCACTATTTGCCGCCATGAAAGTTCTGGGAGTCCAGGACGTTTCTTTCAACCAGCCAGAGGGAATGCTTTACCCCGATGAAAACCCATTTTAATTGATGAGATTTTAAATCTTTAGGACGTTAGGCTGAACCAACGAACTCACGATCCAACCAATAAACTATATTGTCGAGTATCGAGCTTTAATCCCAAACACACGAAGTTTATTCTTCTTCTCTAAAACTATTACAGAAAGATAAGAATTCGTTAAGTTCGCCAACAAGACCAGCTATATTTTCTGTTACCTTAGCTCCTTCCTCTCTACGAAAATCGTGACTATGAACTTCTAATTTCTTTTTAAAGATACAACCTATAACAATTGAAGAAGAGGTAGGAATAACCGCAAAATACTCTATAGCTCGAACCTCTGCACCAAGATTTTTAAAATTATTCTCGCAAGCCGCAATATATCCTTCATTCCCATATGCCATAATCGGCTCGACTACAGTTCTATTGCTTACAGGGTCATCCTCCATATATGCTTTGATTATATCTATGGGTTTTTTATCAGCAGGAAGATCATGTAAAAAAACACTGATATGAGTGCCTGTTCCCTTTTTTCCGTAAAAAATGGCACAGTTGTCTGTTGGCGGAGGGTGCGGCTCCCAGCTTGAATGTAGAGGAGAGAATGAGAATTGAGAAAACTGGGTTATAACCCATCTACCATTAATCTGCTCGAAATGCTGCGGTCGCGAACAACCTAAGAAACTTACCAATATTATGATAGTAATAAAACCCATAACTTTTCTATAATTTTTCATATCTTAATATTTTACCCCCTTATTAATATATATAGAAAAACGTAAATGTATGTCAAGAGGAAAATAATTCAAAAATCAAGACCATGCCCCCTAATCCATTAGAATTGATCAGGTGGTAAATCACTTGAAGTTCTTTCTTTGCAACAGGGATGAGTTGGAAAAAATGGGTAAGAGAGCACGGAAGTATTTCGAGGAACATTATACTATTAAGCATTCCATAGAAGAATATGTGAAGATGTTAAAAGAGGTGTAGTTATATTAACTATCCTTATTTAAGTTTTTGAGATTGCGTTTTTCTGCAACGACCCTGATCTGATAACTATTTCTAAATATAGCGTATATTCTTGAGGCAAGATGGAATATATTTCTGCCAAAGAGTTTTCTTATTGTTTTGTATCCCGGAGGCCACCTATGTCTGATGGTGTCAACCTTTACGATATTATACCCCGCCAGTTTAAATAAGTTCCCAAGGGTAAGTGGATTCCAGGTATATAAATGTTGATTGATATCGTTTTCTCTAAAGTCCTCACCGGGAGTCTGGTGAGGAACTACAAATATTAATTTTCCTCCAACCTTGATTTTTCTTTTTAATAGGCTTAGTCTTTCAAAGGGACATAATACATGTTCCAATACATGGTTTGAAATTACAACATTCGCAAAATTATCGGGAACTTCCTCTATACTGGAGTAAACTTCAATATTGTTTCTTGTTGCAGTTTCTTGTGCGGTTTTATTGGGATCTATTCCGATTTTTTTATTGCATGATAAATTCTTTAATATATAACCTCCACCGCATCCAAAATCGATCACATTATCCGTAGGTTTTATATAATCTTTGAACTTAAAGAGCCCTGCTTCTCCCTCGAACTCTCCAATTTCCTTTTGCCGATCAAAGTAATCTTTGTTATAATATCTCATACTATACTATATCAATATATTAACCTTAAGTCAAGATTTTATAACATTGCCACCCAATAAGTAGAATGCATGTTAGCTGACATTTTTGCTTTTTTCTCTGTGTATCTCTGTGCTCTCCTATGATATGTTTATATATATAATTAATTATTTATCTCTTGACTTGGTAGAAATAGTTGCCAGATTAGGGGTTGACCGGTAGGCCCCTTCGGGAGCACGATTGTTCATGTGTAATGCGGCTTA
>Ga0315554_1002004_pt1 | contig 11950 bp, 11 predicted proteins | sample SalMarSW160370MG_FD_202114 | JGI IMG/M metagenome (GOLD analysis project Ga0315554, IMG submission 202114) | Salt marsh sediment microbial communities from the Plum Island Ecosystem LTER, Massachusetts, United States - Salt Marsh Sediment SW1603-70 ... | reverse complement strand
CGCTTCCTGATTCTTCCTTGGGTGCACTCACCAAACCTTGCTTCCAAGATCCTCTCTCTGCTCGCGAAGAGACTTCCTGAAGATTGGCAAATTCGCTATGGCTATCGACCCGTCCTACTGGAGACATTTGTAGAATGTGACCGATTCCGAGGTACATGCTACAAAGCAGCCAATTGGATACATGTGGGGATCACTAAGGGACGCGGAAAGTTGGATGTAAAAAAGCAATATGCGTTGCCCAAGAAAGATATATTGCTTTATCCATTGGTAAAGAAGTTTAGAGATTACCTGTGTTCGTGATCTAATTTTTTAGCTTCGTACCTGACGGGTTAAACGAATATTTACGAATGGGGTATTCTATGTCTTTGGCCTGGCAAGAAATAATCGACTGCTGAAGCGTCTTCACAAAGAGCTGAAAAAGGTACGCAAGCGCTACTACGAAGACTGCCAGCCCAAGAGGATCTACAAGGATTTCACCTACCGGACCCTGGACAGCTGGTCTCGCAGTCGGCGGGTAATCGGAAAAGCGGAGTATCTTGCCAAAGGAGAGAATCCCCGGTTCATCGTCACGAATCTGCTTCGCACTGAGATTGCTGCCGGGCAACTGTATGAGGATGTGTACTGTGCTCGGGGCGACATGGAGAAACGCGTCAAAGAGCAGCAGCTGTATCTGTTTTCCGATCAGACCTCTTCGGCGACCATGCAGGCCAATCAACTGCGTTTGTACTTTTCCTCACTCGCGTATGTACTGATGAATGAATTGAGAACGCGGGTACTGCAGGATACGGAGTTTGCCAAAGCCCAGTGCCACACCATTCGACTGAAACTCTTGAAGATCGGCGCCCAGGTGCGCGTCAGCGTACGTCGCATTTATCTAAGCTGCGCTTCCAGCTATCCGTATCAACAAACCTTCTTCCAGATCTTGAGGAACTTGAAAAACGCATATTCACAACTCTGCTGAGCTGCCTCAAGACCAGCGGTTATTGCCATACTGAGGGGGAGGTCTGCCCTGAAACCAGGGCGCTTGTCATATTCTCCCCCTACACGACATGATTTCCCCCCCTTCGCCCTGCCCAAGGCGATTCCATAGAAGTGAGGGAGGTTATATTCCAGTCATTCACGACTTGTAGGCTGCCTCAGGCTCTGCCCGCCGCTTACGAGCGGGGCGTGTGAGAAATGCGGGCTAAAACAGCGATCCGGACCTACACTCAAATGCCGAAGATGATTTCCTCTCCGTCGATTTCCCAGCGGACCTCCATGAGGTTGGGCCAGAGGGGAGGGGAGAGCTGTTTCTCCCAAAGCCGGATCTCCTCCAACAGTTGATTGACGGTTTCTGATTGTTCATCGGCCAGGTTGTGCATCTCCCCCCGATCCGTGTCCAGATCGTAGAGGCGGATCGCCTTCTGCCTGTGATTAATGATGAGCTTCCAGCGGTCCTGGCGTACGATGCTGGCATAGATCGACTTCCAGTGCAGGCGCTCATGGGGCGTGCCTGCCTGTCGTCCCAAGACGAAGGGCAGAAGGTCTACACCGTCATAGATCCGGTCTTCGGGTAATGGCAATCCGGCGGCTGCCGCCGCCGAGACGAACAGATCTGTCTGGATCACCGGATCGTTCAGTCTCGTGCCGCCGGGGATGACTCCATCCCAGCGCATCACAAAGGGAACCTTGAGGCCTCCATCGAAGTGAGTCATCTTACCGCCACGGTAGGGATCGTTGTCGGTCCCCTCCGTGTATTCGGCACCGCCGTTGTCGCTGCAGAACATGATCAATGTGTTTTCGGCGATGTGCAGCTCCTCCAGGACATCGAGGATCTCTCCGACGGCATCGTCCAGCTGCGCCACCATGGCGCAGTACACCCGCTGGGCCGGATTCTCGATGTGGCTGAAGCGCTGGTAGTACTCCTGGGTGGCCTGAAACGGAGTATGGGGAGCGTTGAAGGAGGTGTAGAGAAAAAAGGGCTCTTTGCCCTGCCCGGCAACGTGGTTTCGGATGAAGTCGACAGATTCCCGGGCGATGGCGTCCGTCAGATATTCGGGCTCCTCTATCCGTTGACCGTTGCGGGTAATGGCGGAGGGTCCGGATCTCCCCGACTTCCAGATGTGTTTCTCCCAAAACAGATCGTGCTTGTAGTTGACGATATCGGTGCTGCTCTCCTCTGCGTAGAGGGAAAAGGCCTCTATGAATCCGTACTGGTAATCGAAGCCTCGCTGATTGGGATGGTGCATCTCGTCGTAGCCGAGGTGCCATTTGCCGATCATGGCCGTATGATAGCCGGCGCTCTGCAGCAGCTCCCCCAGGGTGATCTCCGAGGGGGGCACTCCCTGTTTGTGGATTTGCGATCGGGGCGGCACGGATTTTCGATAGACAGGGTTCATGGCGTCGGTGTCAATGAATGTCTGGGCGAAAAAGTAGGTTAGGCGGTTACGGAGATAGATGTCATTCATATGGCAGGTAAAGCCGAAGCGGTTTTGGTCCCTGCCGGTCAGAAGCGCGGCCCGGGAGGGACAGCAGATCGAGGCGGTGGCAAAGCCTTCGCTGAAAATCACTCCCTGCTCACCGATGGAATCGATGTGGGGTGTATTGATCACCTCTCCTCCGTAGAGCGATACATCCATGATTCCCAGATCGTCTGCGCTGATGAGCAGGATATTGGGCTGCTCTTGTTCCCAGGGCAGGGGGGACAGGGTTTGGTTCTCCGCGGAACGGGACGCGCTCAGCTGCTCGAGGTATTTCTTCTTGTAGTCGATCATTTTCTGATCGAAGCTGATATCCCACTCGTGTTTTGAAAAAGGCCAGAGCAGGTACAAGAACAATCCGCTGAGGAAAATCAGAGCAACGAGCAGCTTTTTCATGTCCAAACCACTGTAGATAGTGAGTGTAATCATCAGCCGAACATTTTCAAGGGCTCAAATAACCGGCTCGGGTATGCGCTCGAGTTGTTTGCCGTGCGTGGGGATTATCTAGAAAGAGCTGTAACTGCTCAGTTGCGATACAAGGGTATTTCAATTAGGGTCTAGGTATGGAGATCTGGTGGATCGGCATGAGAGAGCTCGGAGCTCCCGGATTAGCTGGATGATCGGAGCGATAGCCGGAGACATCGTCGGCTCGGTGTATGAAGCACGGCCGATAAAAAGCAAGAACTTTCCCCTCTTCGATCCCCGCTGCACCTTCACCGATGATTCGGTGCTGACGATCGCCGTGGCCGCGGCCATTCTCTCGGGATGTCCGTACAGGGACACCGTTTTAGAGATCGGCAGGCGCTACCCCCATGCTGGATACGGCGGTTCCTTCATCCGCTGGTTGTTTTCAGCCAATCCGCAGCCCTACAACAGCTGGGGAAATGGAGCCGCCATGCGGGTCAGCCCGGTCGGTTTTGCCTTCAACACAATCGAGGAAATCCTGGAGCAGGCCCGGTTGACCGCGGTGATCTCCCACAACCATCCGGAGGGGATCAAAGGTGCCCAGGCCACCGCCCTGGCCGTGTTTTTAGCTCGAAAGGGTCACGGCAGGGAGGAGATTCGTGAACAGATCGGCCGGTGTTTCGGCTACGATCTGCAGCGAACTGTCGGCGGGATCCGTCCTGTTTACAGCTTCAGGATCTCCTGCCAGGAAACCGTGCCGGAGGCTATCGTGGCTTTCTTGGATTCCGTGTCCTTTGAAGATGCGCTGCGCAATGCCATTTCCCTGGGAGGGGACAGCGATACCCTGGCCTGCATCACCGGCGGCATCGCCGAAGCCTACTACGGTGAGGTCCCCGGGAATATCCGCGCCAAGGTGCAACAAATCCTGCCCTCACCTCTCTGGAAGATCGCGGAGGAGTTCCGCCGGGCATACTGTCGCCGTGGCAGGGATTCGAAGCGGTAAAAAAGCCGACGGGCTGAACCCGCCTCTACTTGAACACCAGCGAGTAGTCCAGAGGCTTGTCGAGCAACAAAACCCGGATCAGGGGCACCGTGAAGGTCACACCCCCGGGGGTGATGACCCCGCCGGATTGGGAAACCAGGGTTCCCCGCACGTTGACCCTGGTCTCGATGTACGCGTTTCGCACACTGTCCGCGCCTCCCTCACCAAGAGCCAGGTCCATGAGCTCATAGTACTCCTCTTCGGTGGTATCGTCGTTTTCCTGCGGCCCCAGCCCTTCGAACATGGGATTCTGGAGAGCCGGGATGAAGGTCATCACGGCGGGGAAATTCTGGCGATCCAGGTGGAAGCGAACCGAATATCCCTGACTGACTTTTTCGAAGCGAATGATCCCGGATTGCTGCAGCTGCTGTTCGCTGGAGAACACCTCTTCGATGCTCCTGTACTTTAGCTTCATCTCCAGGGTGTCCGGCGTCGGCGTGCTGACTGCCAGCAGGGTCACATCATCCCGTTCGGCAAATCCCTTCTTGATCTCCTCCAGGTTGAAGATCCCGCCCTCCCGGGATTCACCGGTGAGGGCGGACAGATCCTCGATGTATTGCACGAAAACGGGCTCCAGGCGGATCTGCATGGAAAGGGTTCCGGAAGCATCAGCTTCCAGTTCAACCTGCTGCTTGATCGTACAACTGAGAAGCGTGGTGACGGCGAGCAGCGCAAATGCTGCCGACCAGGTTGTTTTTTTGTAGGTGTTTCGCCGTTTCATGCACTGAAAGATAGACCCTTCTTGGTCAGAAGTCAACGTAAGCACCGGGGCTGGCGGACGGGTGTGCCCCGCCGGATCGGCTGCGTGGGGAACGCATTCGGCTGCCGGGTTGTCTGCCATGCCTTGTCGGGTCAGTGCTTTTTCCCTATAATCCCTCACCATGCGACAGGTGACGGTGCATCCGGGAGGCATGATCATTCACGTGGAAGAGGGTACGGCGATCCGGGACCTCTTGATACAAGAGGGACTGTTGGTCGATTATCCCTGCGGCGGCCGAGGCCTTTGCAACCAGTGCAAGGTTACCATAGATCCGCCCACCCGGAGTGGCAAGGCGGGGAAGCAACCTCTCTCAAAAACCGAGATCGAATCCGGCGTGCGCCTGGCTTGCCAGGCGGTGGTGGAGGGGGACTGTTCGATATTCATTCCCGAAGAAAAAGAGGTCGAGGTCGTCTGGCGGGATCCGGCAAAGGCTGAAGGCACGCAGCTGCTGTACGGGGATCCGATCGTCGTGCGCAGGCATCTGCGGCTGGACGAACCAAAGCTGGACGATCAGCGGGCCGATTGGGAACGGCTGCACGAGGCTCTGGACCGCGGTACCACCACCATGCCGGAGGTCACCCCGCAGGCGGCCGAAGGTTTTTCCAGGGTACTTCGGGACAGTAACTGGGCGGTCGATGCCTTCCTGGAAGATTCTCATCTGATCTGCATCACCAGCCCGTCTGATGAACCCGTGTTCGGATTTGCCGTAGACCTGGGCACGACAACTGTGGATGTGTCTCTTCACAACCTCGAGACCGGGCGCCGCATCGGCCGCAAGACCATGTTGAACCGGCAGTCCGCCTTCGGTGCCGATGTCATCACCCGCACTCAGGCGTTCCACGAAGATCCCCAGGCGGTCCGCAAGGCCGCCCTGGAGACGATCGCCGATTGTGCCGAGCTTCTATTGAAAGAAAACTCCGTGGATAGGCGGAGGGTGGTACGCAGCACGGTGGTGGGCAACTCGATCATGATACACATCCTCCACGGAATGGATCCCCGCCAGTTGACCCTGGCTCCCTATGTTCCTCTGATAGCGAATATGGTGCGGCGCCGGCCGGAGGAGTTCGGCTGGTCCTTTCAGAGCTGCGGCCACGTGGAAACCCTGCCGCTCATTTCCGCATTCGTCGGCGCCGACACCATGGGCGTCATCCTGGCTCTGGGTCTTGAGCACGAGGGGGAGATCTCTCTGTCGATCGATATCGGCACCAACGGGGAGATCGTGCTGGCCAAGGCCGGGGAGTTGATCACTACCTCTACCGCGGCGGGACCGGCCTTTGAAGGCGCCCAGATCTCCTGCGGTATGCGCGCACTGGACGGCGCGGTGACCGGGGTTTCGATCACAGAAAGCGGCCGGATCAATCTCGAGGTGGTCGGCGGGGGAAAGGCCAGGGGAATCTGCGGCAGCGGTCTGATCGCCGTGGTCGCCGAGCTGCTGCATGCCGGCTTGTTAGATACCAGCGGAAAACTGGCCGATCCCGATGAAGTCGAGAATCCGGAGCTCAAAGAGCGCTTCTTCAGGCTGGAAAAGATCATGGCCTTCAGGTTGACCCCCAAAGGTGGAGAAGACGTCTACATCTCCCAGAAGGATATCCGGGAGCTTCAGCTGGCCAAAGGGGCCATCCGCACGGGCATAGACATGCTCCTGGCTGAAACCGGAGTGGAGGTTGAGGCGCTGAAGAAGATCCGCCTGGCCGGGAACTTCGGCTCCGGGGTGGATATCGGCAAGACGATCCGCATCGGCCTGATCCCCGAAGTGGAGGTCGAGAAGGTGGACGTGGTGGGTAACGCCGCGCTTAGGGGTGCTTCCCTGGTGCTGGTTTCCCGGGAATACAGACGGAAAGCCGTTTCGATCTACAGAGGCTGCCGTTTTCTCGAGTTGGCGGCCAAGCCGGAGTTCCAGATGCGCTTCGCCTCATCCATGTTTTTCTAAGCCGACATACGAGTGCCTGGAAACTGGGGGCTGCAACCGGTAGGTTTTGCCGCCTAAACGGTTATATTGCCTCGGAATCCCCAAGATTTAAAGGAAACCAAGAAAATGCCGCAAAAAGAAGCGCCAAGACGGCAGAAGAAGAGATACAGTCGGTTGTTCGAATAGAACCGCCTCAGGAGGTTCTACTACGCCTTGAGCGCCGACAGGATTCCGGGGCGAGGGGGGAAGCGGTACCACTTGCCCGCCGTCCGGATTCCCCTGCCGGTCATCGTGTCGAAGATGAAGTCGGCCAGCTCCTCGATCCTGGTCGTGTGGGACTCGAATCCATTTATAAATACGTTCGCTTGACCGATGCCGGCGAATATCGCCTCCGCGGTAGCCCGGAAGCCGCCCCGCAGTGCGCTCTCCAGCGGAGGCGGGACAGCCGCTGCCGCCTGAGGCTGGTGATTGATCAGCGCCAGGAATCCCTCCTGTTTCTGCCCGTAAAGGAGGAGAACGGCCTTCAACAGGAACAGGGATCCCTTGATCCAGGCGTCTACAGCCCGGTTGATCGTTTCCGTGGCGGTTTCCTGGAGAAGTTTCGGTTCCAGCTCCGGTGTCAACAGGAGAAGGGTCTCGTCGATTCTGTCGAAGCGATTGCGCGCGCTGAGCACAACATTTTTAGCCGAGATAGGAGAACTCCTGTTCCATTTGATTACCAGGAGATCTTCCTCTTCGGATACCACAGGAGTTTCGATGCGAGCCTGACCGGAGCAGGTTGCCGCCACGCCGTATCCTTCGCTGAGATAGCGCCGCACCAACTGATCCCCCAGGGGAGTCGACGCATCCGTGATCAGGGCTACCCGTTTCATTGCACCAGCATCTTAGCAAAGCCGGAAAGACGTGGTCAACGGCAGCGGAAAGCACGGGGCAGAGTCGTATGGCTGCACCCGCTCACCCGCTGCGTCCGCTGCCTCCTATCCCGGTGGTCAAAGCCTGCCGAATCACGTAGGATGAGCCGTGAAAAGATCCGACGCTCTCAAGCTGGTCCTGGTTTCCTTCCTCTGGGGCGGCCAGTTCGTTGCCGCCCGTATCACCGCCATGGAGGCACCACCGTTCACCGCCTCTTTCCTTCGTTTCGTTTTCGCCACGGCCGCGCTGCTGGTCCTTCACCTGACCCGGGAGAAACGCTTCATCCGTTTGACAATGCGCCAGTGGACCTGGCTCACGCTTCTGGGTCTGTCCGGTGTGTTCCTCTACAATCTGTTCTTTTTCTCCGCGCTGGCCATTGCCCCGGCGGGACGCAGCTCCGTGGTTGTGGCCATGACCCCGACCGTGGTTTCCGTGGCGTCGATCATTTTTTTCAAGGATCGTTTTTCGTTGCTTCGAATACTCGGCCTGATGGTCGCCCTTTTCGGTGTATCCTGGGCGATCAGCGGAGGTGATCCGGCGAGCCTGCTGCGAGGTGAGATCGGCAGAGGGGATCTGTACATCTTCGGGGCCATGCTGAGCTGGGCCACCTTCTCCGTTGTCGGAAAGATCATCTTCAAAGAGCTGGCACCTCGTCTGGCGATAACCTACGCCTGTCTGATCGGGACTGCCGCCCTGGCCATTCCGGCTGTACTGGAGGGCGGGTTGGCTGCTGGTTCTGGGTGCAGCCATGGTCATCGGCGGGGTTTTTCTGACCAGCAGATCGTGAGGACAACGAGAGGAAGATACTATGGGTAATAAGGCAAGGGTACTGACGTTCGGCTTCACGGATTCGGAGCGGGAACTCATAGACGAGCGACTGGCAGAGATTGGTGTGCCCCCGCCTGCCCGGCTTGAAAAGCGGCACGGATCCGTTGTGATCGGCGATATTCTGCGGCAGGGGGCGACCGGCAGTGAGGAGTTCGACTGCCGGGAGCGGTTGGTGCTGTTCTACAACTTATCGGATGCGGGGGTGAGATCCCTGATGCAGGTATTCAAGTCCCTCGAGGTCCCCAAACCGATATTCGCCATCGTCACCGAAACCTCGATCACCTGGACACTACGGCAGCTCATGGAGCACCTGATCGAGGAAAAACGGGCTCACGAAGATTCGACGTAGGTATTGGAGAGAAACCACTTGCCGACTTTGGCCATCGCCCAGGGAGCATACACGCCGAGGGTGACGGCGCTCAGAAGCGTCTGTCCCCAGAGCAGGCCGAAACCCCTGCCGGTCTGACCTCGAAAACCGAGTCGTCCCTCCTGTTTCTGCTCAGCCTGGATCTCCGTGTGCCCGGCGAGGTAGCGATAGACCTTGATGTAGGCTGCGGGCAGGTAGATACCCAGGGTGAGGAAGCTCAACAACATCTGTACCCAGATCAGCGACACGGAAGGCCAGAAGCGGCTGTTCCAGGACAGAACCTTGTCGCCGTAGCGGAGGTTGGAAAAGAACCAGCGGTAGATCGCGTACAGGTAGGCGGCAAAAACACTGAAGAAGATCAGCAGCGCCAGGAGTTGCAGCATGAAGGCCTGGAAAGGATTCATAGCCAACGGGGAGGCGGAAATCGTCGGGTCCAGGCGGGTTTGAACCAGCACGAGCGGAATCATGGGAACTACGATGGTGAGCAGAAAGATGAGGAGCAGCCTGCCGCCTTTGCCCGTGAACTCCAGATGCTGCTCTTTGTAGGAGGTTACTCCAACCAGGTAGCGGCAGATGCGGGTGAGGTACCACGGCCCGTAGATGCCCAGAGTGATCACGGTCAGGAAGATCCCGAGCAGGTTCAAACCGAAAAACCTGCCGATCAATCCTTCAAAGTGAAACGGCTCGTTGTCGAAGAAAACCGCCGACACGAGCTTTCGAAGAATCGGAATATAGAACAGGACGGTGAGCAGGAACAGCGCCGCAACCAGCAGTAGCAAGAGGATGATGCTTGCCGTGGAGGCTGTTGCGGTCTCGGTTCTGCGGCTTTGAACCAGGATGAGCACCTCAAGGATCAGCCAGGGTATGAAGAACGAAACGAACAGGGGCAAAAACCTCTTCGCGTCCAGTTCAAAGTCGAATTCCCGTTTCATTTTTCACCCCCGCAGATCTTCGTAGATCGATAGGATCTGTTGTTTGTACTCTTCGGGAGCTTCAACGTGCCCCCAGCCCCGCTGCTGTTGCCACAGTCCATCGTAGGCCCTGTCGTGATAGCTGCGCATCAGATGGGGGATCTGCTGTTCGGCCAGTACGGCATCTAAGAGCCGAGCCTCGATCTCGTTGTTCAACACGAGGATTTTCTTGAACGTCGCCACGCATCTCTCCTCATTCGCACAGTGTTGCCCTGTATCTAGGAATATAGCGGAATCTCTATCTATTTGCTATCCTCATGGCAGGCGGAGGTTCAGGCGTGAAGATAGCTATCGGTCAGATCAATCCTACCATCGGAGACTTTGCAGGAAACGCGGGCAGGATCCTCGACTATATCAGTCGGGCGCACGCGCAGGGTGCCGAGCTTGTCGTGTTTCCCGAGATGTGCGTCTGCGGATATCCACCCATGGATCTTCTGGACCATGGATCATTTGTGGAAGCAAACCTGAAGTCCCTGCGCTCCATACAGCAGCGTGCACCCGACGGGATCGGTATCGTTTTGGGCTACGTCGACAAGAACAGATCCTCCTCCGGAAAACCGCTGGTGAATACGGTCTCTCTGATCCACGACGGCGAGGTTCGGTTCACCCAGAGCAAGTCTCTCCTTCCCACCTACGACGTGTTCGACGAAGCCCGCTATTTCGAGCCGGCGGGTCAACGCCGTACTCATGCGTTTAAGGGTGAGCAGATCGGAATCGCCATCTGCGAGGATATCTGGTGGGAAACCGAACAGAGGGGTGCTCTGCATTATCCGGTGGATCCGGTGAAGGAGCTTCTGGACAAGGGTGCTACTGTGATCATTTCACCGTCGGCCTCTCCCTTCTACTCCGGAAAACTTCAGGTCCGCTACAGGCTTCTCTCCAGTATCGGCAAGTCCTCCGGGGTGCCGGTTGTCTACGTGAACATGGTCGGAGGCAACGACAGCCTCGTCTTTGACGGACGTTCCTTGGTCACCTCGGCTGAAGGAGCCCTGAGTTTCATCGGTGTGGGTTTCGCTGAACAGCTCGCCTTCGTGGACACCGGAAATCTCAAAGCCATCCCGGATTTCGAAGTGGACAGATACGCGGAGATCGAGCAGGCCCTGGTGCTGGGGATTCGCGACTATTTGGGCAAGTGCGGCTTCAAGCGGGTCCACGTGGGTCTATCCGGGGGCATCGACTCCAGCGTCGTGGCCGTGCTTGCCGTCAGAGCTGTGGGGGCCGATAACGTCAGGCTGTTCGCCCTGCCCTCACGGTATTCTTCCCAGGGGAGTCGGGACGACGCGCAGTTGTTGGCCGAGAACCTAGGCGTAAAGCTGCAAAGTTTATCTATCGAAACGATGTTCCAGGCGGGTCTGCAGACTCTGGCGCCGGTGTTCAAGGGCCAATCCGCCGACTCCACCGAAGAAAACCTCCAGGCCAGGATCCGCGGGCTGCTGTTGATGGCTTACTCCAATAAATTCCATTCCCTCCTGCTCACCACGGGAAACAAATCGGAGCTGGCCACCGGCTACTGCACCCTCTACGGCGATATGTGCGGCGTGCTGGCTGTCATCGGGGATCTGTTCAAGACTGAGGTCTATGCCTTGGCCCGCAGTCTGAACCGGGAGAAAACGTTGATCCCCGAATCCGTACTCACCAAAGCGCCGAGCGCCGAACTGAAGCCGGATCAGACCGATCAGGACAGTCTGCCCCCCTACGACCTGCTCGATCAAATCCTTCACCTGTACCTGCTGCAGAGCAAGACCCTGGAAGAGATAACCGCTGCCGGATTCGAGGAGGGATTGGTGAAGAGTGTCCTGACCATGGTAGGCAAGGCGGAGTTCAAGCGGCGTCAGGCTCCCCCGGTGCTGAAGGTCAGTCCCCGTGCCTTTGGAACGGGTCGACGCATTCCCATTGCGCGGACCATCCACGAAGCCTGAACCTCGGTTTTTCTCATGAGCCTCATGTATGGAAATCCGGATAATCTGGGCAAATTTAGTTGACCATATTTGTAATATATGGTTATTTTCTACACGCCGGACAAAGTCCCCATACCAAATCAAATTCACGACAGGAGGACGTGAAAAAATGAAGAAGCGATTCTATTTGATCCTTGCGGTCCTCGTGCTCGCGCTTGCGCTGATCACACCGCAGCTGTTCGCCCAGTACAACCGTGATGTCGTTGTTTCGACGATGCACAACAATGTCCGCTTGCTGGGGGAGATAAATTCGGCGTTGAATGCCAAAGACTTTTACACGACGGGGTTGAGGCTCATGGAGCTGGCCGAAGGGACCTATTCTCTGTCACAGATGGCTCC
>Ga0315554_1002002_pt1 | contig 11955 bp, 9 predicted proteins | sample SalMarSW160370MG_FD_202114 | JGI IMG/M metagenome (GOLD analysis project Ga0315554, IMG submission 202114) | Salt marsh sediment microbial communities from the Plum Island Ecosystem LTER, Massachusetts, United States - Salt Marsh Sediment SW1603-70 ... | reverse complement strand
AGGAGGTAATAAACCCCCGAAGGCATACAGCAGATCGAACATTCGTATAGCGATGAATCCCCAAAAAACCAACAGAATTGTCAATACTTCTCTTACCAAAGGCAGGGTGATCTTGAAAAAAATATATCCTTCATTTGCACCCTCCAGTCTGGCGGCTTCGTACAAATGATCTGGAATTCGATCAATACCCGCAAGCAGGATAATCAGGTAAAATCCCACATTTATCCAAATGACAACAAATAGTACACTGCTGAAGATGTGGTTATGATCTAGAAAAGCAAATTCTGCTAAGGATTCCATACCGAGCAGTTTGAATAGCGAATTGAGAATTCCCTTTCTTGGTGAGAATACAAGCAATCCCCAATAGATTGCATGGACAACAGGTGCAATAATATAAGGGAAGAATATAATACTTCTATATATTTTTTTCCCACGAATTCCAGAGTTCAACAAAAATGAGAACAGGAAAGCAAGTATAAAAATTCCTACTCCGCCGATAATTAGCAATACTAGTGTATTTTTCAGCGCGGCATGAAAGCTTGTGTCCCGTACAAGTCGGACAAAATTGTTGAAACCTACAAATTCCATTTCCTTGGAAAATCCCGACCATTTATAGAAACTGATTCTTAATGCTTCAATGGTGGGATAAACAAAAAAAGCTAAATAAAGCAGTAGGGAAGGAGCCAAAAAGAGCCACGCCGTATATTTTCTCCTTCTTTTCATCTATTGTATCCCTTTAATCTCTGATCAATAAAGTAATGGCTGTAGGAAAAACGAAGCAATCGTCAATCCTACAGCCTTTTTATAACTTTGGTTTATTTATTCTTCCAGTAATCGACGGTCTCTTTTGCCATGACCTCAACATATTTTTCCGGACTAATTTCTCCTGTAAATGCAAGATTATGATTTTTCAGATAGATATTCTTATGATAGTCAGGATAGTTGTCCGGCAGCCCATCGTGGGGGAAGAACAGCTTGGTCGCATTTTTTAGAGCTACTGTTGCTTCATTCAACTGCGGGGCACTGTCTACTTCCTTCAGAGCGCTCGGATTCGTGGTAGCTTCGATGTATTCCTTGTACTTATCAATACTTGTACAGAACTTCAAGAACTCTATTGTTGCGTCTGCTACCTTTGTGTCTTTGAAAATCGCCCATCCGGTTGGATATGACTCCATGTCGGTCAATTTTCCAACACCACCGGAGACTTCGGGAAACGGAAAAAATCCCCATTCCCAATCTGCATCGACTTGGGGATCCAATTCATTAGCTATCCAACTTCCGCACAGCTCCATGGCAGATTCGTGGGCGACCAGAGTCAACTGCCCTGCTGGCCACGTGAAACCAGTACAACCTTCGATGAAATATCCCTTATCGAATAGCTCTCGCTCCATTTCGATGGCTTTCGTAAATGCTGGTGCGCTCCAACTTGCTCCTGTTTTATCTTCTGCAGCTTCGAGTATTTTCCCCGGGCCGACTAATCTAGCCATCAACTGATAGTTCCACATATCATTGTAGAAGTCCACGCCTCCATCCTGTGCGATAGGTGCAATTTTACTTTTTTTGATGTCGCCGCAGAGCGCAAGAAACTCATCCCATGTTTTTGGTGCCTTCCAACCGTTCTCGTTCCAAAGATGTTTGTCATAAAAGAATCCATTTGTAAAAAGAACGTACGGAACTAGATAGGTTTTTCCGTTATAGGCGTATTGCTCGAGTGTTCCATCGATGAATACATCACGCCAAGCTCGATCACCTTCCCAATTTTTGGTGCCCAATGCATCATCAAGCGGGAGTGCTTGATCGTTCAATATCAGGGCACCTTTCAAAACAAAATGATCAGCATCGATAAGGTCTATGACCTGGCCTCCACTTCTGGCAGCCATTGCTTTGGTAAGAACCTCACGACCGACATAGTTGATATTGACTGTAATATCCGGTCGGACTTTTTTGAAATCATCGATCCACTGCTGAACAGCCTGCGCCCTGGTTTCCTGTTCATTCCACCAACACCAGTACTCAACGGTTTTACTTTCCGCGCCAGCGGCTATGTTTTCTTCACCCTTCTGGCACCCGGTCACCAGTACTGCCAATGATATAACCGCTGTCATTAGCAATAAAACAACCCTCTTCATGACTTCCTCCTGTCACATCTTCGTGTAGTAAAAGGCAACGCCTTTCTTTACAATATAGAAGCAAACGCTTCTATTATTGATCTTGATTTGAATTGAGATGTTTTTATAACGGTTCTACCTCTTGATCTGTTCCCCAAAAACGATACTCCTCGACTTCAATGTGTTGTGGCATGCAGCATATATGACGGATCACTTCCGCCATATCTGTAGGTTCCAGCGAAAATGGTGTTTCCGGCTCAGGAATACCGGCATTCTTGGAAAAGTTTGTTCTGCCTGCTCCCGGGATAACCGGAGTCACCCGGATGTTAAACGGCCTCAATTCGACATATAGGACTTTTGAAAATACTACTACTCCAGCTTTCGCTGCCGAATACACGCTGAAATTGGACCATGCCTCTGTAGCACAAGATGAAGAAATATTGATAATCGTTCCACTTTCTTGCTTTTTCATCAGGCCTGCAAATATTCTGCTTCCATAAACGACACTGTTGAGATTCAACGCGATGATTTGATCTATGGTCTCGATGCTCTGTTCGGTTGTCTCTTTAACTTCGATCGCACCCCCGGCGTTATTGACCAAAATATCAATTCTTCCGTACTTCGATACCACATGGTTGTAAATCCTCTGCCAGTCATCCGGCTTGGTAACATCGGCCTCGAGGCAGTCTATTTCTCCGATCTCTTCTTTCGCTGCCAGCAGATTGTGTTTGCTCCTGCCTATACCTACTACTCGTGCACCTTGTTCGCAGAAAAGTGCTGCGGTGGCTTTTCCGAATCCACTGCCGGCTCCAGATATCACAGCAATTTTGTTTTTTAGATCTTGCATGTTTATCCCTTAACAGATAGATTTGTCTTATTATACAATAATATAACAATATGTCAAGCAGTTTCTGGGATTATAGCAATTTATTTTTTCAGAAAATTTGTTTTTTTAAACGAAAGATTTCCTATTTCAGACCTAAATTAGGCATATGTGATGCTGAACAATGCTTGCATCGCAGGTTATTGGGTCATATTGACACGGTATTGAGACAAAAAGCGGGAGAAAGAGTGTTTGTGCGGTGCAGCAACCCAAACCATCATTTTCGGAAATTTGGGAAAAAGGTATTGATTAATATTCTTATTATTATATAATAAGACAATTAGTTATGACCCGACACCTGAAGTTCCACAGTAAAAGAGATATTGGAAAACAGTACTTCGTTGTAGATACATTGCGTGTCTCTACCACTACGGTTCACAGACTATACCCGATGCGGCAGTGTGGAATCAGTACGGAGAGGCGTAAATGCCGGTATCACGACTATTGACAGGGGTACAAAGTTACAGAAGGAGATCAACACGTTATGAGCAGATCCATTGATAGAAAGAAAGTCGATGCAAAACTGGCAATAGAGGGGGGAAAACCAATTCGTTCACGTCCACTTCCGGAGGAATCACCTGGAATCCATTATTTTGGATCCAAAGAAATAGAATATGTTACCCGTGTGGTAAAGGCGCGATCTCCATTCAGGTTCTATGGGCCCGATGTACAACACATGTGTGACCGTTTGGAAGCCAAGTTTCGTGAGATCTATGGAGTCGAGTATGCGCTCGGAGTCAGCAGTGGTACAGAAGCCATCTATATATCTTTGGCAGCATTAGGGGTGGGACCGGGAGATGAAGTACTGATCCCCGGTTACCTGTGGCCCAGCTGTTTAAACGGTGTTGTACGACTTGGAGCGATTCCTCGACTAGTAGATATAGATGAAACTTTCACGATGTCATCAGAAGACTTGCAGAAGAAGATAACACCGCACTCGAAGGCAGTTATACTCATCCATATGAGCGGTGTTCCCGGAAATATCGATTTGGTAATGGAAATTGCTCGAGAGAAAAAATTACACGTCCTTGAAGATTGTGCGCAGTGCAATGGATCAACATTTCACGGTAAGCCTGTGGGAACATTCGGTAACATTGGCATTTTTAGCTTTCAGATAAATAAGAGTATCACGGCGGGTGAAGGGGGAATGATTATCTGTAACGATAAGCACCTGTTCAATCGATGTTTCGGAATTCATGATCTCGGATACGCCAGAAACAACACCGGCATTCTGATGGATACGAGTTGTGAAGAGCAGTATCACCTGTGGGGTTGTGGAGCACGGATGAGTGAGCTTACAGGTGCGCTCGCTCTTGCCCAGATTGAAAAGCTCAATCAGATCAACAGTGCTATGAGCGCAGCGAAGCGAAGAATACGGGAGGAAATTGAAAAAATACCCGGCATTGTGCTACGACAGGTACCGGATCCCAGCGGGGATACAGGAGCTTTTTTGATTACCATCTATAAAGACAGCAATACCTGCCGGCAGTTTACCGAGGCTTTGAAAGCAGAGGGGATGAAAGGCAAGGGTTATGCAAAACCCTGTATCACGATGGACGAATGGGGATTGCATTGGTATTTCAATAATAAAAGTCTCATCAATAAAAAAAGCCTACATGAAAATGGTTGGCCCTGGAGCCTGCCTGCCAATAAATTCGCCCTGGAATACACTTACCGACGGGGTACTCTGCCCATGTGCGACGATTTGGCTTCGAGATCCGGTCTCTTCAAAATTCCATCTTGTTTAACGGATGATGATATCGAAGATATCATCAATGCATTCAAGAAGGTAGCTAAACATATACTCCGATAGAGTTCTTGAACAACACGTAGAGGGAGAATGATGGCAAAAGGTTTTTTTTCCAATGTTTTGTACGTAAATCTATCGGAAAAAAAAGCAACCGTAGAGCACTTTGATGAGGGGTTTTACCGAACCTACATCGGAGGTTCAGGATTAGGAGCAAAGATCCTCTTCGATAGTACCTCAAAGACAACCGATCCGCTTGGTTCTGAGAATCTGCTCATATTCGCTGTTGGTCCACTGACAGGTACAAAGATATTCAATTCCAATCGTTTCGAAGTCGTCTCGAGATCCCCGCTTACCGGTATCTATGGAGAAGCGAACTGTGGTGGCTACTGGGGGGAGTGCTTCAAGAGATGTGGATACGATGCCTTGATAGTATCAGGAAAAGCAAAATCACCCACCTATATCTATATCGATGGTGATAGTGTACGCCTCGAAGATGCGTCTCAAATTTGGGGAATGGATACTTTTTCGGCAGATCGGTTTTTCAAGGAGCGATACGGGACGAAAAGCCAGGCGGCCGTAATTGGTCCCGCCGGTGAAAACCTTGTCCTTTTTGCTTCCATCATGACTGGCGGCGTGCACGGAAGAGCGATCGGTAGATGCGGTCTGGGAGCTGTTATGGGTTCCAAATACCTGAAAGCGGTGATCGTGAAGGGGACCAAAACAGTTGAGGTTATGGATCAAAAAGGTATCGCCGCATTACAAAAAGAGATCGCTCCTCTTATGAATGCGGATCTGTCCAAAACGATAAGAAAATTCGGGACCACCGGTGGAGTCGAGTATTGCGAGCAAATCGGAAATCTACCGATTAAGAACTGGTTTCAGGGGAGCTGGCCTGAGGGCGCAAAAAAGATCTCAGGTCAAAAGATGGCCGATACGATCCTGGTAAACAACTATGCCTGCGGCCGTTGTGCCCTCCGTTGCGGCAGAGTTGTGCAAGCCGCAGGTGGTGACTATGACGAACAGGAAGTCGGAGGTCCGGAATACGAAACCGTTGGTATGATAGGGTCGAATTGTTTGATAGATGACCTTACAGCAATAGCAAAGGCAAATGAGCTTTGCAATCGCTATGGTATGGACACGATTTCCACCGGTGGAGTCATCGGTTTTTCCATGGAAGCGCATGAACGGGAATTGATCACGAAAGAAGATCTTGGCGGCATTGAATTAAACTGGGGAGACGGCAATGCTGTGATTGCAATGATCCACCAAATAGCGTTGCGCAAAGGTTGGGGCAATGAACTGGCAAATGGTGTTAGAAAAACGGCGGAAAAAATAGGGGGCATTGCCTCGGAATTCGCGATCCACGTAAAGGGATTAGAACCACCGGCTCACGATCCGAGAGCAAAAATGAGCTCTGCTCTCCAGCTCGCGACATCGAATCGAGGTGCATGTCACCTACAGGCATTTACGAGTGATTTCGACGAAGGACTCCATATACCGGATCTCGGTGTTCCCCAAATGACGGACAGATTTGCTACAGCGGGAAAGGCTGAGAGCGTCATACGAATGCAAAATCTGATGAGTATGTTTGATTCTCTCACTTGCTGCAAATTTCTTCTCTTTGCGGGGATTAATGTGAATCAACTTGTCAGTCTGATGAACTGCGTAACAGGGTGGAATATCGGATACGAGGAGTTCTTTCAGACAGGCGAAAGAATATTCAATTTGAAGAGACTGTACAACACGCGACTCGGTGTATCGCGAAAGGATGACGATCTTCCCTTGAGACTGCTCACACACAAAAGAGGTGGTGGAACCGAGGCTCTTCCTCCGTTACATCAAATGCTCGGCGAGTACTACGAGATAAGAAAATGGGATGAATTCGGTATTCCGACAGACGCGAAAATCAAAGAACTGGGACTTTGAGCAAACGATGAGGGTCCAAAAAGATTCTCTCGATACAGATATTATTTGAACTTAATCTGATTTTAAGGAGTAGCTATGAAAAGCGCGCAGTACAAGTTCTTTGTGCCAACCAAGCTCCTGTTTGGCGCGGGATGCTCCAACGACGTAGGGAAGTGGTTGAAAGATTTGGGAAGCTCCAAGATACTTTTGGTAACAGATGCGGGGCTCAAGAATATTGGCGTGGCAGGCCGGATTGAAAATCGCATAAGAAATGAAGACCTGACAGTTGTTACCTATTCCGACGTAAAAGAAAACCCCACCGTTGAAAATGTCCATGAAGGACGGGACCTGATAAAGAAAGAGAATATCGATGCCGTTGTAGCGCTTGGCGGAGGTAGTTCTATGGACGCTGCCAAAGCCATGGGCATACTGTCGGCTCATGACGGCAGTATCGTTGAATACGAACTAGGCTTGAAACCGTTTGTAAGAAACGGTCCTCCCCTGATAGCTATTCCAACAACATCTGGTACAGGAAGTGAAGCGACTATGGGGGCAGTAATCACAGATCCGACGACACATCGAAAGTTTGATGTAGTCGATCCGATGATGGCACCACGTTTGTCGTTGGTCGATCCACTTCTTACAGTATCCCTGCCAGCTGCATTAACTGGTGCAACAGGCATGGACGCCTTGACCCATGCGATTGAGGGCTATACGGCTACCCTTGCCAGTCCCCTTACTGACGCGCTCCACCTGAAAGCAATCGAACTAATAGGCAAGAATCTCGTGAAGGCATATACCGACGGCAATAATAAAGAGGCACGGACAAACATCATGATGGCGAGTTTAATTGCCGGCATCGGTTTTCCCAATTCCGGATTGGGAGCTGTGCATGGTTTATCTTTGCCTCTAGGTGGACGTTTCAATATACCGCATGGAATCGCTAATGCGATCATCCTACCCCATGTCATGAACTTCAACCTCAGTTCTTGTCCAAACAAATTCAGTGATATCGCCCAGGCGCTTGATGGAAAAAACAAAAATCCCGAGCAATCCGTTGAGGCGGTCTTGAAATTGCGAAAAGAGTTGAGCATTCCAGTTCTGAGATCCTACGATATCCAGTTGAAAGATCTTCCTCTATTGGCAAAAGATGCATTGGGCAGAAACTCTAACTGTGTAACAAATCCGAAAGTAGTTACAGAAGTCAATGCGATTGAAATCTACCGTAGCGCATTGGCAGAGAAATAGTTTCATATTGCGAGGGTAAAAATGGATAATGAAAAAAATATGACTGTACTCATAACTGGTGGAGGAACAGGAATCGGATTTTCTCTTGCTAAACGTTTCCACCGGGAAGGTGCGTCCGTGGTAATCTGTGGACGCCGAGAAGATATACTGAAAAAAGCTGTTGAAAAGATATCTACCCAAAACGAGCGGATAACTTATGTTCCTGCCGATATCAGCAAAGAAGAGGATATAAAAAATTTGATAGAACAAACGGTAAAATGGACAGATAGATTGGATATCCTTATCAACAATGCCGGCGCAATGCGTATTAATAAATCCCCTCAGGAAACGTCTTTAGAAGAATGGAAATCTGTGATTGATACGAACATAAACGGAACATTTCTATGTTGCCGGGAAGCTGCGAAAATTATGATAAAGCAGAAAAGGGGAAGAATAATCAACATCAGTTCTATGTCCGGTACGATTGTAAACAAGTATTTTCACGGAGGCTCGTACGAGGTCTCAAAAGCAGCTATCAATATGCTGACGAAGGTGCTGGCAATCGAGTGGGCTCCCTACAATATTTCAGTCAACGCTATTGCACCTGGTTATTATGATACAAAACCTAACAGGGATTTCTTCAAGACGGAGCCTGGTCTCTTTAAAAAAGTAACTGAGCTCATTCCTCAAAGACATTTGGGAAATCTTGAAGAATTGTGCGATTTTGTTTTTTCGATATCAACCACGGCAGCAAACTACTTGACAGGAACCGTAATTCCGATAGACGGGGGTTATACCCTGTGGTGATATCGTATCCGAAGGTGTGAGCTCTTTTAATATTTAAAGGATACAAAGTTTGGAAAGCATAAAATACAAAAAAAATGCTGAGGACGTGTTGGAGAGACTGAGAACTCTGACAAATAGAAAAGCTCAAGACCAGATATTCGCTGCTTTTATGCTACCGTCTAAGGCGATGAAAGATTTCCAGAAAGAGTACAAAGGAGATTTCATCACTGAGTACCCCGATCCAGAAAAGCGGATGAAGTTCTGGAAAGAGTTGCTTGAGGAACGAACGCTTCTTGAAGATGACAGCATTCCCGCAGCTTATCCTAGCGAGTTTGATCAAGGATTATACGGGGGTCTTCTAGGTGGCCAGGTTCGTTTCTTGAGTATGACGCAGGATGGCTATGTAGGTTCCGGTTGGATTTCTTCTATGGTCCCGCCGATACTTAAGGACTGGTCAGAGTTCGACGGACTTCACTTCAGTGCAAATCACACTTGGTTCAAGAGATACAAAAAGCAACTACGAATAATGACTGATAGTGCGAGAGGCAAACACGGGATAAGTCATATCATAGTCATTGATTCTCTGAATTTTGTGTATGAATTGATTGGAGCTACAGAAACCTATATCAGTATGTATGAAAAACCTAACATGGTGCGGAAGGCTATTGAGTTTGCCTATGAACTAAACATAACAATACACGACACCTTTTTTGATATTGTCGGTACACTGGAAGGTGGAACGTGTAGTTGGGTAGTGCCGTGGATTCCGGGCAAAATCATATGTGAAAGCCTCGATCCTTTCCATATGACATCGGTAGCAGATTTCGAAAAATGGGGTAGAGAACCAGCTGAACGTTTAATTCGCAACTACGACGGTGCTGTTCTTCATCTTCATGCAAATGGTTGGTATTTGCTGGAAACCGCGTGTACGCTGAGAGGCTTAAAGGCTCTACTATTAGTGAATGAGAAGGATCATACCCCCGCGATAGAAATGATAGCAGAGCTCAGGGAGCGATCCGGGGAAATACCTTTAAGCATCATGGTTGACTATGAGACATTTGAAGAGAAGCTAAAGCAACATACACTTCCAGGTGGCATATTCTACTATGTGTCGGGAGCTTCCGATATCAACATTGCGAATCGTTGCATGGAACAAGTGAGAAAATATCGAATATAGTATTTCCGTGAGTTCCTATTTAGCCGCAGATGGCAGTATTCCGTCAATAGATGGCTTTCTTGACGGCTTTCTTGACCCCCGCATGATTTATCCTTTCAATGTAACTGTAGATCAATGTAACTGTAGATCGAAGTATCTGTAACGGGGAGGTGGATATGAGTAGAACAGCCCGCGATATCTTTTCCCTGCAGGGCAGGGTAGCGGTGATCACCGGAGGAGGGGGGGAGCTGTGCGGCTGCATGGCCGAAGCTCTGGCAGCCCGCGGTGTGAAGGTCGCGGTCCTGGATATCAATCCGGAGAACGCCCAGGCTCGGGTTGCCGCGATCGAGAAGGCCGGGGGAGAGGCCAACGCGTTTGCCTGCAACGTCCTGGAGGAGGGGGAGCTGGCCGAGGTGAGCAGCAGGGTGGCCGCCGCCTGGGGCGCTGCGGACATCCTGATCAATGGAGCCGGCGGAAATAATCCAAAAGGAAGCACATCCGCCGAGTTTCTCGAATCGGAGCAGCTGGATAATCCAGAGGTTACGAGCTTTCTCGACCTGCAGCTGGAGGGGTTCCGCAGCACCTTCGACCTCAATTTCCTGGGGACCTTTCTGCCCACAAAGGTTTTCTGCCGGGGCATGATCGAAAAGGGCGCGGGTTCGATTCTCAACATGGCCTCGATGAGTGCCATTACTCCCCTGACCAAAGTCGGCGCCTACTCGGCCGCAAAGGCGGCGGTGGCCAACTTCACCCGCTGGCTCTCCGTGCATCTGTCCCACACCGGGGTGCGGGTCAACGCCCTGGCCCCCGGCTTTTTCATGACCGAGCAGCTGCGCTTTCTTCACATAGACCAGAAAACCGGGGAGCTCACGCCCAGGGCCAGACAGGTGATGGAGCACACCCCGCTCGGCCGCTACGGGGATCCGCAGGACCTGATCGGAGCGGTGATCTGGCTGCTCTCCGATGCGTCAGCCTTCGTCACCGGGGTGGTGCTGCCCATAGACGGAGGTTTCTCCGCCTACAGCATTTGACTCGCAGCATTTGAGTTTAGATGGGCACCTTCTCCCAATCCTTGAGGAATTGCTCCAGCCCGATATCGGTCAGCGGATGATCGAAGAGCTTCTCGAGTATGTCGAAGCGCATCGTACAGACGTCCGCGCCGACCAAAGCAGCTTGCAGAACGTGTCCCGGGTGCCGTACCGCGGCCACGATGATCTGGGTAGTGTATCCATAGTGGCCGTAGATTGTTTTGATCTGGCGGACAAGCTCCATGCCGTCGTGGTTGATGTTGTCCAAACGCCCGACAAAGGGACTGATATAGGTTGCCCCGACCTTGGCGGCCATCATCGCCTGGGTGGCATTGAAGTTCAGCGTCATATTTGTTTTGATTCCTCGTTCTGAAAGGATCTTGACGGCCTTGATCCCCTCTCGAATTACCGGAACCTTCACCACGATATTCTCATGGATCTTGCTCAGCGTCTGCGCCTCTTTGATGATTTCCTCCGCAGTTAAACTTACAGCTTCGGCGCTGATCGGCCCGTCTACGATACCACAGATTTCCTCGATCACGTCGAAGAATTTCTTGCCGGAAGCTGCGACGTGAGTGGGATTGGTGGTGACGCCGTCGATGATGCCCCAGCTCCAGGCTTCCTTGATCTCGTCGGTTTTGGCTGTGTCGATAAACAGCTTCATCTTGTGTTACCTCCTGTATTGAAATCTGTTGTAAGCTCTTTCCAGGGCGCTCAGCAGCGGCAGCTCCGTACCCGACAGGTAGCGGATCAACGCGCCGCCGGCGGTAGAGGTGTAACTGATCTTGGACAGATCCGTATACCGGGTAAAGCAGGTCACCGTATCGCCGCCGCCGATAACCGTGAATCCCTGCGCATTTTCTATCGCTTTGCATATCACACAAGTTCCTTTGCTGGAAATTTCCTCTTCGTAAACACCGAGCGGTCCGTTCATGAATACCGTCCGGGCCTGAGAGATCGTGCTCGAGTAAAGAGAAATTGTCTGGGAGCCGACATCGAACAGAAGCTCCTCCACGGGCAGTTCCCCGACGGGACACTCCGTCCGCTTTCCTTCCGTGGCGAAAGCCACATCGACGGGACGCAGTATCTTCGACTCGTACTGGGAGAGGTAA
>Ga0315554_1002000_pt1 | contig 11961 bp, 24 predicted proteins | sample SalMarSW160370MG_FD_202114 | JGI IMG/M metagenome (GOLD analysis project Ga0315554, IMG submission 202114) | Salt marsh sediment microbial communities from the Plum Island Ecosystem LTER, Massachusetts, United States - Salt Marsh Sediment SW1603-70 ... | reverse complement strand
ATTTCCGATACATCTTCAACTACTCCTTCAATAGTAGTAAATTCATGAAGAACACCGCTAAATTTTACGGAAGTAATTGCTGCACCAGTTAAAGAAGATAATAATACTCTTCTCAAAGAATTACCTAATGTAACGCCATAACCTCTTTCCAAAGGCTGAAGGAAAAACCTGCCGAAGGAATTAGTGTAACTCGTCTCGTCTAAAACTACTGTTTCTGGCATCTTTAAATATGAAACACTCATTATTTATCCTCTAAAAAATTAATCTTAAAAAATTTTAATTATTTGGAATAAAGCTCAACAACCAATTGCTCGTTAGCGTTTAGAGGAACGTCGACTCTATCGGGAACCTGTAAAAACGTTCCTGAGAGTGAGGCTTTATCAATTGATAACCAGGAATAGGTACTATCTTTTACTCTCTTAAGTGAATTATGAATCATGTCCAGCTTTTTACTTTTATCTTTAATTTTAATAACGTCACCGGCATTTAGGATATACGACGGTATATCAACTAAATGTTCATTCACAATTACATGTCTGTGCCTAATTAATTGTCTTGCCTGTTTTCGTGAAGAAGCGAAACCCAATCTGAATACAACATTATCCAACCTGCTTTCAAGTATTCTAACTAAATTTTCGCCTGTAATACCCTTAGCTTTGTTCGCTTTTTCAAAATAATTTCTGAACTGGGTTTCCAATAAACCATACAGTCTTTTTATCTTCTGTTTTTCTCTAAGCTGAACACCATATTCAGAAACTTTAGTTCTTCTTGAAAGGCCATGCTGTCCGGGAGGATAATTTCTTACCTCCACAGGGCATTTTTCGGTATAACACTTATGACCTTTAAGAAAAAGTTTTTGTCTTTCTCTTCTGCATAATTTACATACTGAATCAGTATATCTTGCCATTTACTTTATTCTCCGATATAAAATTAAACTCTTCTTCTCTTAGGTGGTCTGCACCCATTATGAGGAATTGGAGTAACATCTTTAATTGTATTGATAGACAAACCCGCTGTATTCAGGGCTCTAATAGCAGCCTCTCTGCCTGAACCCGGACCTTTAACAAAAACATCCACTCTTCGCAATCCTAAATCATAAGCTTCTTTTGCGGCAGCTTCCGCAGAAGTTTGTGCTGCATAAGGAGTATTCTTTCTAGAACCTTTAAAACCATTTTTACCTGCAGATGACCATGCAATTGTATTTCCGTATATATCGGTAATGGTTACAACCACGTTATTAAATGTAGCTTTAATATGAGCGACGCCATTTGCATCAACATGAGTTTTCTTTTTTGCTTTTTTTACAACTTTAGCCAAAACTTATACCTCCAAATTATCAATTATTTTTTAGAAGGAGCTTTTTTCTTACCGGCAACCGTTTTTCGTTTACCCTTCCTTGTCCTGGAATTAGTCCTTGTTCTTTGACCTCTAACCGGTAAACTTTTTCTGTGTCTTAAACCCCGGTATGAACCTATATCCATCAATCTTTTAATGTTTTGCTGTGTCTCACTTCTAAGAGCGCCTTCAACTTTATAATCGGCTGTCATCACAGCTCTTATCTGAGCAACTTCTTCATCGGTAAGATCTGCAACCTTTTTATCGGGATTCACTTTTGCTTTTTCTAAAATTTCTGAAGAAATAGTCTTACCAACACCAAAAATATACTGCAAACCAAATAAAACTTTCTTGTTTTTAGGTAAATCAACACCTGCTATACGAGCCAATTGAATTCTCCTTACTTATTAAAATTAACCTTGACGCTGTTTATGCTTTTTATTTTTACAAATAACTCTAACAACGCCTTTTCTTTTTATAATTTTGCAATTATCACATATTTTTTTAACCGATGCTCTAACTTTCATTTAAAACTCCTCTATTTATATCTATAGGTAATTCTACCTTTTGTTAAATCATATGGAGATAATTCTATGGAAACTTTATCACCAACTAATATTTTAATAAAATGCATTCTCATCTTTCCCGAAATATGAGCTAAAATTTCGTGTCCGTTATCCAATTTAACTTTAAAATGAGCATTGGGTAAAGTTTCGGTTACAACTCCATCAACTTTTATTGGTCCTTGTTTTGCCATCAGCAAACTGTAAGAATTTCCGGTTTACCATTTGAAATTAAAATGGTATGCTCAAAATGAGCCGATGGTAATCCATCAACAGCTAAAACCGTCCATCCATCCGAATTAGTTCTAACTTCATATCTGCCCATATTTACCATTGGTTCAATAGCGATGGTCATTCCTTTTCTTAATCTTGCTCCTGTACCTTTTTTTCCAAAATTTGGTACGGATGGATCTTCATGTAAAAATTTTCCGACACCGTGTCCGCTTAAATCTCTCACAATTGAAAAACCATTTTCTTCAACGTATTCCTGTATAGCTGAAGAAATATCATGAACATAATTGTTCAATTTTGCTTCTTCTATCCCGATATACAATGATTTTTCAGTAACATCCATTAATCTTTTTTTTTCATCTGATATTGAACCAACTGCAACAGATAATGCCGCATCACCAAAATATCCATTTTTAAGAACACCAACATCGAGTGATATTATTTCACCATCTTTTAGAATTCTATCAGATGCAGGAATACCATGAACAACTTCTTCGTCAATCGAAGCACAAATGGAACCTGGAAAATCAAACGAACCAGCCTGGGAATATCCTTTAAATGCTGCAACTGAATTATTACTTAAAATGTAATCTTCAGCTATCTTATCAAGCTCTAGCGTACTAATTCCCGGTTTTACGTGCGTTTTTAATAACTGGAGAGTTTCTGCAACTATTCTACAACTCTCCCTGATAAAATCAATCTCTTTTTTTGTTTTTATATAAATCACAAGCTAACTTCTTCGACTTCTAATTTTGCCTGTTTTCATAAATCCGTCATAGTGTCTCATCAACAAATGTGATTCAACCTGCTGCAATGTATCTAAAGCAACACCTACAATGATCAACAAGCTTGTTCCTCCAAAAAATTGAGCAAACTGCCCTGAAACGCCCCAGACAGAAACAAATGCCGGCAGTATAGCTACAATAGCAAGAAAGAAAGAACCCGGTAAAGTTATTTTTGTTAAAATATTATCAATAAATTCCGAAGTCTGTTTTCCAGGCCTTATCCCGGGGATAAATCCTCCCTGCTTTTTCATTGTATCGGCAACGTCTTTCGGATTAAAAGCTATTGCTGTATAAAAATAAGTAAAGAAAATTATCATTAAAGCATAAATAAATGAATAAACTGGCGATGTATACTGGAAATAACTTGTTAAACTCTGTAAAAATTCATTATTCGGAAAAAACGACAATACAGTATTCGGTATAAACATAATTGACTGTGCAAAAATAATCGGCATAACTCCGGCTGTATTTACACGCAATGGTATATACTGAGTTACGCCACCGTATACTTTTCTTCCAACAACTCTTTTCGCATATTGAACAGGAATTCTTCTTGTGCCTTGTGTTACAAGAACAACGCCTGCAATAATTAAAACCATGAAAGTTAATATTACAATTTCGATTACCAAACTTCTTGTACCCGATGTAATTAATCTATATTCATCCAAAACAGCAAATGGAAATCGATCAATAATCCCGATAAAAATGATTAAAGAAATTCCATTACCAATTCCTTTATCAGTAATTTGTTCACCTAACCACATCATAAAGACCGTACCAGAGGTAAGAATAATGACTGTTGATATCGTCCAGCCAAATCCTTGAACGGCTGCAGGAACAATTGACAATCCTTGTACATTTGTATTTACTAACTTAACCGTAACACCCCAGGCTTGCAACGCTGAAATTAGAACCGTACCATAACGTGTAAGCTGGGTAATTTTTTTTCGTCCTTCTTCGCCTTCTTGCTGCAGCTTCTGGAAATATGGTACCACAGCTCCCATTAACTGAAGAATAATAGAAGCAGATATATAAGGCATTATTCCTAATGCAAAAATCGCCGCATTTCTAAAAGCACCACCGACAAATAAATCATATAACCCGAACAGATTATCCGAGGTAGCATTTTTCATACTTTCTGCTACCAAAGCGGAATCAACACCAGGCAGTGTTATATGAGCACCAATACGTACAATTGTTAACAACGCCAAAGTATAAATTATTCTCTGGCGAAGTTCATTAATTTTGAAAATATTTCTGAATGTTTCTGTAAATTTCGACATAAATAATCAGGATTAAACTTTTTTTATTGAACCGCCAGCAGCCTCTATTTTTTCCTTAGCTGATTGACTAAATGCATTTACTTCGACATTTATCTTAGATTTAATTTCTCCTTTTCCCAGTACTTTAATTAATTCTTTACTATCGGAAATCAAACCGTGCTGCATTAATAATTCAGCATTTATAACTTTGTTTTTTTCTTTTTCAGCTAATTTTTCTAGTGCTTCGACATTAACAACTTGATAATATTTTTTAAAAATATGTGTGAATCCAAATTTAGGAATTCTTCGCTGAAGCGGCATTTGTCCGCCTTCAAACCATTTTCTTTTTTTAGCACCTGAACGTGATAATTGACCATTCATACCTTTGGTTGCAGTTCCGCCATGTCCCGAACCTTCGCCCCTTCCAATTCTTTTTCTTTGTTTCTTTGAACCTTCTGTATATTTCAAATTACTTAGTATATCCATTATAAAACCCTTATTTCTACTAATTATTCCTTATTCTCTGCCGAAATTGTTTCTTCTTTTTTCTCAACTTTCTTCTTAGAAGTTCTTTTTCTGGTTTTAGGCTTTTCTTCTTTATATTCTTCAACAACCACAAGATGAGAAACTTTATTTATCATTCCTCTTATTTGAGGAGTATCGTTGTGAACTTTCTCCCAATTCGGTCTGCCAAGCCCTAAAGCTTCAATAGTCAGTTTTTGTCTTTTCGGTCTATCAATAATGCTTCTAACCTGGCGTATCTTAATTTTGCTCATTATTTTCTCCGGTTGATTTAATGCTGAATAAACCGCTCATAGCCATATTTCTTTTACCGGCCATTTTTCTAGCATCAATAATACTTAACAATCCGTTTAATGTAGCCTTAACCTGGTTGTGAGGATTGCTTGAACCCAACGATTTTGTTAGTACATCCTGAACGCCTGCAGCTTCTAAAACTGCACGTACACCTCCACCGGCAATAAGACCTGTACCGGGAGATGCGGGTTTCAATAAAACTCTGCCAGCACCATACTTCCCGATAATTTCATGAGCTATAGTTCCCTTTATAACGGATACTTTAACAAGGCTTTTTTTTGCGTCATCAATTCCTTTTGAAATTGCATCGGATACTTCGTTAGCTTTACCCAAACCAACGCCGACAGTCCCATTCCCGTTTCCGACAACAACAATCGCATTGAAACTAAACCTACGTCCGCCTTTAACAACTTTGGCAACGCGGTTTATATGCACAACTTTTTCCTTTAGTCCTTCAGACTCATTTGACTTTACAGTTTTCAATTAAAACTCCAAATTCCTTGATTTTAATTTTGCAAATTGACCGGAGCTAACAAAATAAATAGCTGCCGGAAGAGGATTCGAACCTCTACAGACGCCTCCAAAGGGCGTAGTCCTACCATTAGACGATCCGGCAATTCCGGTTTCTAAAAATCCCTGGTTCAAAACTTCAATCCGCCTTCTCGGGCACCTTCTGCTATGGCTTGCACGCGTCCGTGGTATCTATATCCATTTCTATCAAACACTACCGAAGAAATATTTTGTTCCAATGCTTTCTTAGCAACAAGTTTACCAACTTCCTTACTTTTTGATGTTTTTCCTTTTACAGATTTTAATTCTTCTTTAAGTTCTTTTGATAAAGATGATGCGGAAACTATGGTTTTGCCGTTTATATCATCAATAAGTTGAACATAAATATTATTTAAACTTCTATAAACCGTTAACCGTGGTCTTTCCGGGGCACCAGATATTTTTTTTCTGATCTTTATTTTAGATCTTGTTCTTTTATTTTTCCTATTTATCATTTGAAAATAAATCTCCGTTATAAATTATTTACCTGCTGTTTTACCGGCTTTCCTTTGTATCTGTTCGTCAGAATATTTTATCCCTTTTCCTTTATAAGGTTCAGGTTTTCTAATTGTTCTTATTTTTGAAGCGATCAACCCAACCAGCTGTTTATCAATTCCGGTAACAATTATTTGAGTTTGTGTTGGTGTTTCAAAAGTGATCTCATCCGGCGGCATAAAATAAATAGGATGTGAATATCCAATATTGAATAACAGGTTTTTCCCTTTTAGTTCAACTCTATAACCAACACCAACAATATCCAAAGTTTTTTTATATTGCTTTGTAACCCCAGTAATCATATTTTGAATTAAAGCTCTAGTTAAACCGTGCAATGCCCTGTTCTCTTTTGAATCGTCAGGGCGTTTAACTAATATTTCACTATCTTTAATCTCAATTCCAATTTTAGGATGGAATTTAGATGAAAGTTCTCCTTTAGGACCTTTAACTTTTATTTCATTACCGGTTTTTGTAACAGTAATGCCTTTTGCTATTTCTATAGGTTTTTTACCAATTCTAGACACTTTAAAACTCCATCAATTAAGCCGTAGATTTATATCAATCAACAAGATTTATAAAATTTACCAGATATAACAAACAACTTCTCCGCCCATTGACTGCTGGCGGGCATCTTTATCTGTTAATAAACCTTTTGAAGTTGAAATTATTGCGACACCAAGACCATTTAAAACACGCGGTAAATTATCAACTCTTTTATATACTCTTAGACCTGGTCTGCTAACTTTTTTCAGTCCGCTAATAGCCGACACTCCATCGGTATATCTTAAAATAATACTGATTATATTTTGTTTATTATCTTCGATTACCTGATAATCTCTAATAAAATTCTGCTCCTTCAAGATTTTAGCTAAACTAATCTTCATATTGGAAGCAGGAATATCAACTCTGACTTTTTTTGCTTTTGCAGCATTTCTAATTCTTGTTAAAAAATCTGAAATCGGATCTGTAACCGGCATAATTTCTCCTTTTACCAGCTTGATTTTTTTAATCCGGGAATCTCACCTTTTAAGGCCATTTCCCTTAATACTAAACGTGATACACCAAATTTTCTATAATATGATCTTGCTCTTCCGGTCATCATACATCTATTATTCAACCTTACCGGAGAAGAATTTTTGGGAAGCTTTTGCAAGGCTTCATAATCACCTTTTTCTTTAAGCTCTTTTCTCAACTTGGCGTATTTTTTTACGAGTCTCTCTCTTTTTTCTTCTCTAGCTATTAAACTTTTTCTTGCCATTAAACTTCCTTTTTATTATGCAGTTTTAATTTCTTTTTTTCTAAACGGAACACCAAAAGACTGAAGTAGCTCATATGCCTCATTGTCGCTTCTCGCTGTTGTTACAAAAGTAACATCCATACCTAAAATCTTGGTTATTCTATCAACATTTATTTCCGGAAAAATGATTTGTTCTCTAATACCCAGGGTATAATTACCCCGTCCGTCAAAAGATTTATCGGAAAGCCCTCTAAAATCCCTTACACGCGGAAGAGCAACATTAACAAGTCTATCTAGAAATTCGTACATTCTTTCATGACGCAATGTAACCATTGCCCCAATATTTACACCTTCTCTCAATTTAAAATTTGAAATTGCTTTTTTAGCTTTTCTAATGCTCGCTTTCTGTCCTGTAATTGTTTCAAGTTCTTTAACGGCTTCTTCCAATAATTTCTGATCGGCTACTGCAGCACCAACGCCCATATTAACTACAATTTTATTTAACCTAGGAACCTGCATAATACTTTTATAACTGAATTTTTTCATTAAATCGGGAACGACTTCCTTCTTATAAGTATCAGCAAGTCTTGCTTTAATTTTAATTTCTTTTACAGCATCAGCTTTCTTAGATTCTTTTTTAGAAGCTTTTTTAATGCCTTTAGATTCCTTGACCGGCTTTGCTGCTTTTTCAGTAGTTTCTTTTTTTGTTTTCTTTTCTGCCATAGTAAAAATTTTTCAGCTAATTAAACTTATTAAACCATCTCTCCGGAGGCTTTGCTTATTCTCGCTCTTTTCTTCTTCCCGGTTTTTTCATCCAAAATAATTTGTGAACCCACTCTTGATGGTTCATTACTTTTCGGGTCCAACAGCATAACATTAGAAGCATTTATAGGTGCTTCTTTTTCCAATATCCCGCCTTGTGGATTAGTTTGACTCGGCTTTGTATGTCTTTTTCTAATATTTATACTTTCAACTATAACCCGATTCTTCTTAGGGAATACTTTTAATACTTTACCGGTTTTTCCTCTATCATTACCGGCAATTACCATCACATTATCATTTTTTCTAATTTTCATTTAATACCCAAATCTTTATAAAACTTCAGGAGCTAATGAAACAATTTTCATAAATTGTTTTTCTCTTAATTCTCTTGCAACCGGACCAAAAATACGTGTACCTCTCGGTTCATTCTGTGCATTTAATAGAACTGCCGCATTTTCATCAAACCTTATATAAGAACCGTCTTTCCTTCTTACTTCTTTTCGTGTTCTAACAATTACCGCCCTAGATACCTCACCTTTTTTTATTGATCCGTTTGGTATAGCAGATTTAACTGAAACTACAATTAAATCTCCTAAGCTGGCGTATTTTCTTCCACTGCCGCCAAGTACTCTTATACATCTAACTTTCTTAGCTCCGGAATTATCAGCAACTACTAAGTTTGTTTCTTCTTGAATCATTTTACAAAAAACTCCTTAATTCTACTTGGCTTTTTCAACAATTTCTATCAAACGCCATCTTTTATTTTTACTTAAGGGACGTATTTCCATAATTTTAACTTTATCACCTATCTGGCACTCACGTTTTTCATCATGAGCCATAAGTTTTGTAGTTTTCTTAAAATATTTTTTATAAATGGGATGCGGAACCCTTCGTTCAATTGCAACGGAAATTGTTTTTTCCATTTTATTACTAACTACAACACCAATTCTAGTTTTTCTAAGCGGACGTTGTGCCATCTTTAAGCTTTGTCTCCTTCTTTACTTCCGGCTTCAGCCGATTTTTGTTCTTCCAATTCTCTTTCCCGAAGAATTGTTTTCATTCTTGCCAATTCTCTTTTTGTAACTTTTAACTTTGCCGTATTTGTAAGCTGTTTTAATTGATGAGCAAATCTTAAATCAACTAGATTTCTTTCCTCTTCATCAATTAACTTTTTTAATTCTTCGGTTTTAGTACTTCTTATTTCGTGAATTTTCATTCTTTACTCCTTAACAGGAAACAACTATTAGAAATCGGGTCTTGAAACCACTTTACATTTTATAGGAAGCTTATAAGAACAAGACATCAAAGCATCGTGAGCTAATTCCTTTGGAACACCTGCAACTTCAAACATTACCCTACCAGGTTTTACAACAGCAACCCAAAATTCAGGTGCGCCTTTTCCTTTACCCATTCTTGTTTCCAATGGTTTCTTTGAAACCGGTTTATCAGGAAAAATTCTAATCCAGACCTTTCCATCTCTTTTCATCTTTCTTGAAAGAGCTACACGGCAAGCTTCAATTTGTCTGCTAGTAATCCAATGCGGTTCCAAAGCTTTTAATCCAAAATCACCGAAGGCCACATTACTTCCGCGTTTCGCTTTTCCAGCCATTCTCCCGCGCTGTGATTTTCTATATTTTACTCTTTTAGGCATTAACATAATTCAAACTCCTGAAACTCAGTGTTAATTAAAAATTAAAAAAGTAAATTTCATTTTAATTTTTAATTTTTAATTTCTTATTCCGTAACTCTTTTTCCTAAAATTTCACCCCGGCAAATCCAAACTTTAATTCCTATAGAACCATAAATTGTTTCCGCTCTGCCGTTTGCATAATCAATATCAGCTCTTAAGGTATGCAGCGGGATTCTGCCGTCTTTATATTGTTCAGTTCTTGCCATTTCTGCACCGCCCAATCTTCCCGAACACATGATTCTGATGCCTTCGGCTCCCATTCTCATAGCTGCAGTAATTGCCATTTTCATTGCTCTTCTGAAGGAAATTCTACCCTGTAATTGAACCGCAATATTTTCTGCAACAAGATAAGCATCTAATTCAGGCCTTTTAATTTCCGAAATCTGAACCTTAACATCTTTGTCGGTAAATCTTTTTAATTCTTCTTCAAGCTGGGTAATTTCTTTTCCGCTTTTACCGATTACAACTCCCGGTCTTGAAGTATGTATAGTCAAAATTACATTCTTTGAAGTCCTGTCAATAACTATTCTTGAAATACCTGCTTTCTTTAACCTATTCCTAATATAAGTTCTCAGCTTTTGATCTTCTTTTAATTTAGGTGCATAACTTTTATTTTCATACCAATTAGAGTCCCATCCTCTAATAATTCCAACTCTTAATCCAACCGGGTTTGTTTTTTGTCCCAAAAAAAAATCCTCCTAATTATTCTTTAGTTGCAACCACAACAGTTAAATGACAAGATCTTTTTCTAATTCTATACGCTCTTCCCATAGGTGCCGGTGAAATTCTTTTTAATGTCGGTCCCTGGTTCACAAAAGCTTCTTTGATATATAAATCTGCAGTATCTACTCTAGTTGATTCATCCTGGTTCAACAAGTTTGCAACCGCAGATCTTACAACTTTCTCCGCATCTTTTGAAGCATGTTTGGGAGAAAAGTGAAGAACTTCTATTGCTTTTTCGACAGACATACCTCTGATTATATCAATTAACAAACGCATTTTCCTGGGTGAAGAACCTATATATTTATGTATTGCTTTAGCTTCCATTTTAAGTAAAAATCCTCTTTCTATTTAACCTTCGATGCTTTTTCAGCCTTTGTACCGGGATGCCCACGGAATATTCTTGTGGGAGCAAATTCTCCTAATTTATGTCCTACCATATTCTCTGTAATATAAACAGGAATCATTTTATTGCCATTATGGACAGCAACAGTATGACCAACAAAATCCGGAGTAATAGTAGAAGTTCTTGACCATGTTTTAATAATTTTTTTCTGGCTAGTTTGATTTAGCTGTTCAATTTTCTTAGCAAGATTTACATCTACATAAGGACCTTTTTTTACCGATCTTGGCATAATATCTTTCTATTTATTTCGTCTTTTAATAATAAATTTATTAGATTCTTTTTTATGTTTCCTGGTTTTTAATCCTTTTGCTTTTTGACCCCATGGAGAAACAGGATGTCCGCCACCGGAAGTTTTTCCTTCACCACCACCCATTGGATGATCCACAGGATTCATTGCAACTCCTCTAACATGAGGTCTTTTACCAAGCCATCTTGTTCTACCGGCCTTTCCTAAACTGATATTTTCCTGTTCGGAATTGCCGACAACTCCGTAAGTAGCATTGCAATCCAACTTTACCAATCTAACTTCACCGGATGGCATTTTAAGCTGGGCAAAATCACCTTCTTTTGCCATAACCTGAATCGAAGATCCTGCACTTCTTCCTAATTGTCCGCCCTTACCGGGTTTTAATTCAACATTATGAACAAAACTTCCAAGAGGAATTTCTCTTAACGGCAAGGCATTGCCAATAATAATATCACTACCCGGACCGGAACTGATAGTATCTCCAATTTTTAAACCTTCCGGAGCAATGATATATCTTTTTTCTCCGTCTGCATAATGCAAAAGAGCAATTCTTGAAGAACGATTCGGGTCATATTCAATTGAAAAAACTTTTGCTGGAATACCATGTTTATTTCTTTTAAAATCTATAATTCTATATCTTCTTTTATGACCGCCGCCGATAAAACGTGTAGTAATCCTGCCTAAATTATTTCTACCCCCAGATTTTTTTAACGATACAGTTAAAGATTTTTCCGGTGTTGATCTCGTTATTTCTTCAAAAGTAGAATTTGATCTGAATCTTGTTCCCGGAGTAACCGGTTTTAATTTTTTTATACCCATTTAAATTCCTAACTTACAGCTATACTTGTTCAATTAATTCTATT